>Ga0209512_1000141_pt1 | contig 154761 bp, 173 predicted proteins | sample frozenSSSSmetaG_FD_184142 | JGI IMG/M metagenome (GOLD analysis project Ga0209512, IMG submission 184142) | Glacier valley bacterial and archeal communities from Borup Fiord, Nunavut, Canada, to study Microbial Dark Matter (Phase II) -... | ecosystem: Environmental > Aquatic > Freshwater > Ice...
GGAGGGGACGGGGTGGCGGGGGACGCGGGAGGGGAAGGTGGTAGTAGGCATGTCTCCGTATGCATTTAGTTGGACGTGCAAAAGGAGCCGGGAAGCCACAAAAGAAAACTTGCATTATGAATTAGTTCTACGGAGTATGAACGTGGTATGATACGACAAACTCGAAGAGAGGCGAAGGAATATACCCAGTCGTAATAAAACCAACGCTATCGGCGGCGGGGATTTCAACTTGAAGGGCGTGTGTGGATATGCCATCGTCTATAGACGCGCGCACCTATGGGTAGGAGGTAGGGCGTGGAGTTCAGATGGGAGTATAATACTGCTTCAGCGCGCTCTCTCCGAGTCATTGCAGGCCAAAGTCCTGCCTCCAGACGCCCGCACAGAAAACCAACTCGACAATCCACAAATCCATAGCCAAAACTCCTACATATCGATCCGCAGCCTCACCACAACCGCCCATCCCGTACTCGTCTCATAGACCCCAAACCTATTCTCGCATCTCCACGTCTGCTCCTCGGCCTGCACGCCCATCGCGACACCGGTCTCGCGCCTCATGGTGTCGAAATCACCGAGGCCGGCCTCGAGCTCCTTCCCCAGGTCCGTCGCCAGTGCCCTCGCCGCAGCCTCGTCCGCCCAGCACTGGTCCGTGCCGAGGCGTTCCGTCTGCGCGAACTCGTCGGCGGGGACGACGGCGAGGAGCTCGCTGCTGGAGGGCGCGAGGTGCGGGGACACGAAGGAGAGGCGCGCCGAGAGGGCCGTGGTGGTGCTGTAGGTGGCGACGAAGGCGGTGGTGGTGCGGGACATGGCGGCGAGGAGGGCGCGGCGGCGCTGGAAGGCGGGCGAGGTGGTGGAGGAGCGGTTGGCGGCGATGAGGGTGCGGAGGCTGCCGAGGGTAGTGGAGGGGCGGGGGACGGGTTGTTTGCTATCGGGATGTGGGAGGTGGGAGGCCGAGGGTTCGTAGAGGGAATCGTAGGTTGGAGGGAGGGAGGGGTCGGAGGGAGTGTCTGGTCCGCTGGGGGATTTGGAGGAGCTCATTGTTGGACTGGGCCTCGAGGCTGAGGAAGCGTCAAGGCGGTTGAAAGGAGTATTTGAAGGTCTTGAAGAAGTGATCGGTTTGATGTCTCGGTGGGATTGAATACGGTTCAGACGCTGAAGCCTGAAGGTAGCGCTAGGTTCAAGACAGGATAGTCGTATGGTTCGTCAATACGGCTGTTTCTGCTATGTGATATGGATGCTTTCGCAAGTGGATGTGACGAGGTCACATGAGAGCCTCGAGTAGGATTTCCAGCTAAGAGGTGTGTAGGAAGGAACTTCGAAAGGTAATAAGGTTAACCTGAACACAACATGAAGAAAGCTTAATGATGTGAGAGGCTACGGCCTCAAGCAGAGCGACGAAAGTATATGGAAAGTTCAGATGTAGAAGGTTGTATGAAGGACAGCCCATGCCCACGCCGCCTGCCTAGAAACCCAAGGACGTCTCAGCCTGGCCAAGGCGTTATACATACTGCATCTTCCACTCACCTGTGAAGGAGCTAAGAGCTGAAGTTAGCAATGTATACTATAGTCTAGTGGGTATAGATTAATAAATTAATAAATTAATAATAAAAGAAAAAGAAAAAGAAAAAGGAAAGGAAAAGGAAAAAAAAAAGAAAAAAAAAAAGGGCTTAGGTGCGGCTGCTTATAGTAGGACAGTAGAACAGAATCAACAAACAGTACGAGACAGCAAGGCTGAGTCCGAACTAGGTAGTCATTGCTATCACGTGCCGGCCACTGTTGTGAACTGCCCCCGCGTTTGAGGCAATTACAATTATTACAATTATTACAATTATTACAATTAATCGTCGGATGATCCTTGACTGGTCACTTCGCTGATCGCTCCCAATCCTCGGGGGAGTCCTGGGAATCCTCAAGATGCTCATTCCTCCACCAACCACCAAGGAACACATGCCGCAGCCTGCCTGAATCAGCCTTGTTCTAGGTTGTCACTGTCTTGGCAATCCACGGCTGAGTGGGCCCCGTCTGTCTCCGCCCCCGCCCCGTTTCTATGAGGCCCCCCGCCTTCTGAGTGATTAATGCTTCCCGACCTCAGAGGCTCAGCCCCCCCAGCCAAGGTACAGTATACACAGTATACACAGTGTACAGCAATAATTACTTCTTCTTTCATACCAGTACAGTATAGCTTCAGAGCCTGTGCTATGAGCACGTACTCGGGAGCTCTGAGAGGTCACTAACTGCCGCTGACCCCGTTACCCGTAGAGTCGGGAGTCGCCATTAACAGAGACATGCATAACTTTGTATACCATAATACCACACAAGCCCACCAAAAACGTAAGGCGGTGCTATCATTGAACCGATCACCAGTGTTTCTGTTTCTGCAAGGGTAACCTCCCTCTTCTTTGTCCATGGAAAAATGGTGCTCACTGCTCAACAAGGCTGCCCACTACTCACGACTGACTTTCGTCTTAAGGGTAAAATGGTCATTCATTACCCCATTAGGCTGCATCTCAGCCTCATGGACGAACTTTATATTGTCCATACATAATATATATATAGCTTCGTAGCTTCATATATCCCTCGAGTTTTCTCTTCTCTATCCAACATCCTTCATACTTTCGTGACTTCGTCCCAACCTCTCACTTCATTCGTTCCTTGGCAAATACGTTACAATGGTCCTCTACACCATTGCAAAGCCCGATGAATATCTCGCCATCACCGGCGCGGGTATACGGACGGTGAGGATCGCAAAGAAGGGCTTCATCTGGCCTATGCAAAGAGTATGTCTTGCCAAGCGTTCTCAATTACTCAGGAGCTAATGTCATGTAGTGCATGAGATTCACCATCCAGCCGAGGGATTATCCCATGAACCTGCGTGCCATGACCAAAGAGAAGCTTCAATTCGAGCTCCCCGTCGTCTTCACTGTCGGCCCGGATCTCAATCAGAGAGGTGATAATGCTATCACCGCCCACCATTCTACCGCCAGTGCTGGCGGAGACCGCGAAACACGTGAAGAGCGCGCAAACCGCGAAGATCGTGGCGATGCATTGATGAAATATTCCATGCTGCTAGCCGATGGCGCCCAAGCCGGCACAGGCGGCCATCTGCACATCGAGAGCATCGTCAAGGGCATCATCGAGGGTGAAACCCGTGTGCTCGTCAGTTCCATGAGTAAGCCACCCTCCATCCTACCCTTTCCCTGGCTCCAAATCCTCACACTCTCTAGCCATGGAAGAAATCTTCACCGAGCGTGAGCAATTCAAGAAACGCATCTACCACAATATCCAATCCGAGCTCGACCAATTCGGCCTCAAAATCTATAACGCCAACGTCAAAGAGCTTACTGACGCCCCAAACTCGAACTACTTTGCCACTCTCTCACGCAAAGCACACGAAGGCGCCTCTAACCAAGCGCGTGTCGATGTCGCCGAGGCACAGTGGCACGGTAATGTGGGCGAAGCTGAGCGACAGGGTCGTCAAAACCGAGAGATTGCGAAGATCCACGCCGAGACTGCGATTCTCAAGACCGAGCGTGATACTGAGAAGAGCCAAGCGGAGGCGCTGTTGGCGACCAGGAAGGCTGCATTTGATAGAGATGTAAACATTGCGCAGATTGAAGCGAGCCGTGCTGTAGAAGTCAAGGACGAGCAGCTGCGCAAGGAGGTCGAGAGTTTGCGCGCAGCCACGGAAATCGAGAGACTCCGCGCGACAGATGTCGTGAAGGCGACGATCTTGAGGGAGTCGCAGCAGCAGGCCTCCGATTCCCGGGCATACGAGACGGAGAAGAAGGCCTCTGCTGACTTCTTCCTGGCTCAAAAGGCCGCCGAAGCCCGCGCCTACGAGACACAAACGAAAGCCATCGCCGAGGCAGAGCGCGAGAAGCAGACCGCACAAGCCAAGGCCTTCGAGATCCAAGCCAAGGCCGACGCCGACTCCTACAGCAGGCAAAAGGCGGCCGAGGCCGAAGCCTACAGCAGGCAAAAGGCAGCCGAGGCTGAAGCCTACAAGCTGAAGCTCATCGCCGAAGCGAACTACATCGCCGCGACCAAAGCCGCCGAAGCGAACCAAAAGTCGCGCGAGGCAGAGGCGGAGGGTATCGCGGCGATGGCGGACGCCTACGCCAAGATGTCGCAGGCGTTCGGCGGCCCGGCGGGCCTGATCCAGTACATGATGCTCGAGAAGGGCGTGTATGGCGAGCTGGCGCGGGCGAACGCGCAGGCGGTGCAGGGCATGCAGCCGAAGCTCACAGTGTGGAACACGGGGTCGCAGGCGGGCGCGGGGGTGGGCGGAGAGGGGGGCGTGGATGCGGGCGCGAGTGTGAGGAATTTGTATCAGATGTTGCCGCCGCTTCTGACGACGATTCAGGAGCAGACGGGGGTGACGCTGCCGGAGTGGCAGGTTGGGAAGGTGGGGGGTGGCGAGAGCGTTGCGAAGGCTGATGGTGTTGTGGTTAATGGGAAGGGAGGTGCTGGGGTGGTGGTTAAGGCGAAGTAGGCGTAGAGGCTGGAGAGGAGGCGGAATGACGATCTCAGCTCCCTCCCTTTCTTTCACAGAAGGGAATGAGAGCTTATCGTTACGACATATAGACATGTGCTTTCCTTTGTTTTGTTGTGTTAGACGGTTTGGATCTTTGCGAGTATTTTGATACCATTCTTATTGTCATTTCATTTGTTCTAGTTATCTGTACGCGATATGTTCGTGTTGGTTTTGGCTTGGTTTCCTTTGTTATTGTTGGACCTAGCAAATTGGATGCGAATATTTAATCATATAATATTATAACTTGAATATACTCAATATTTAACTAATATGGTGTAATTACTCCCGTGTCTTAAATGGAAAGTGATTAAGTGGTTATTTCCTTCGTCGAATTGTGAATGCGTTCTTTTGTATCCATCTAAAATTATGCCATATTTCGGTCCATTCTTACCTAGGGAACTAAACGTCCCAAACACTGAATTGGATAATTTGAATTTATATCAGAAAGATACAAATTTAATATATCTTCCACGTCCTATCTTGCTACGTCGCTTCGCGTTACTATTCCCCTTCCTCGCCGGGCTGACAGCTTAGATCTCTCCCAGACCTTTTCTGGCTCCACAATATCGGATGCTCCCATGGGCCATTAGTTCAACCAAGGCCGAAATATATCCTTAGGATGAGAGGAAAAGTGCCGAAATTCTGTAGTGGCCATTCCATTTCTTCGGGGTAATTGTAGCAGGAAAGCTGGGGAGTAGTGAGTTCCTTTTGCACTAAGGACGGAAATGCGGCACCAACGATGCAAATAGAGAAGCGTGAGAGGAATGTGTTAACGATATGTCATAGGAAGGGCATGGGAATGGGAAGTGGTTTGTGGAGATGATCAGTGATCTATTACATGAGGGACATGGAGGCTAGCAGTTCTATCAGAAAGCGCTATCATGATGATAACAATGTCCAAGCACAAATGGAGAAAACTCTGGGGAAATCCTCTTACTGTGTGACCTTAACGAGATGCTGAAGTATTGCATATCTCTATCTTGTCTACTAAGATCTATATGAATATATTTGCTGCTTAGTTGTTGGTTCTCGTCGCTTCCCTTCTTCTCAGCACACTAGCCTTCAGTTCTAGTTTGACTGCTTGAATTAGGGTCGCTTGCCATTTCTCAAAGCTCCTTTCTAAATCCTGTTGCCTCTTTGGTAAACGCAACTGCTTAAAACTTTATGGAGAGATGCGGACAGGCGTTTTTCTATTAAGCTCTTAATAATTAATAATCTAGTTGCATTCTCAGTGAGAAAACCAGCTTGTGGTTAAACCGTCTGTTAAAAAGTTAGAAACTGCATTTTTTTGATGACTTAAGAGTAGTCCTTAAGAAACATCCCGCATGCAACTGCGGGCAGTTATACTTATTGTCTGACCTTACACGAGCATAAAAATATCTACATATACATACCGATATTTATATTGTTACAAAGTCACATCAAAACGTGGTTGCAGTGCCAGAGTTCCGGGTTGACCAAGTGGACGTGGGGAACCAGGCAGCCTTTCTCTACAAGACTTGCCCTGTCTCGGCATAGCGTCGTAAGCTTAAATCGAGCCTCACATCGATAACAGAAACACCTTGGTAGCTCCCATCATCTTATTCCACGAGAAATCCGATATGTCAACGACATGGCCTTAACATCCGTATGTCTCTTCATCTCCGGCCGCTATCATAGGCAATCTATTAACAAAGGCGTAGTGGAAAACCTTCGATTTCTTCGAAGTCTCCCAAATCACACCCCCCGACCCAGACACAGCCTCCATCTTCTCCAACAACGAAGTCTCCTGCGTCACATCCGGCTCCGACTCTCTTTTCCTCGGCTCTTACGACGGCTACGTGCGGATTCTCGGGCGCGCATTTCGCCTCCAGAAGACGTGGCAGGCGCACGATGTCGGGAGCATCACGCACATGAAGCAAGTCGAAGGCACGTCGCTCCTCATCACCATCGCCGAGAACCTCTCCGGCGAGCCCGTGCTGAAAGTCTGGGCGCTCGATAAGCTGGTGAAGAAGACCGGGCTGCCGACCTGCACGAGCACGCTCAGCATACAGAATGGACGGAAGCCGTTCCCCATCAGCGCGTTTGCGGCGCTGGAGGATCTGAGCCAGCTGGCCGTGGGATTTGCGAATGGCGCGGTGACGGTGATAAGGGGGGATCTGATACATGACCGCGGCGCGAAGCAGAGGACGGTGTTTGAGTCCGATGAGCCGATTACGGGTGTTGAGTTTCGCGATGTGGCGAAGTTGACGACGTTGTACGTTAGTACGACGGCGAGGCTGCTGAAGTTGGTGATCTCCGGCAAAGGACAGGGTCAACCGGCGAGGGCGATTGAGGATGCGGGGTGTGGGGTTGGGTGTATGACAGTGGATCAGAGGAATGGAGATATTGTTGTGGTGAGGGATGATGCGATATACTACTATGGCATCGAGGGACGAGGACCCTGCTTTGCCTACGATGGGTTGAAGAGCCTGGTGGACTGCTACGAGGAATACCTGGCTCTTGTGGCGCCGCCACCCAACTCGTCAGGTACGAAATCGAGTACGTTGAGGAAGTTTGGCGTGAGCCAGGCGGACGAGCTGTTTAATACGAGCACGTTCACATTGCTTGATACGGAGTTGCAGATTGTGGCGCATTCGGAGAGTCTGGTCAGCCAGATACAAGCGTTATTCTCCTTATGGGGCGATTTATACTCCCTCACACAGGACGGGAAGCTATATCGATATCATGAAAAAAGTCTGCAACAGAGGTTGGAGATTCTTTACCAACGGAATTTATATGTCTATGCGATCAACTTGGCTCAAAAATCGGGAATGGATGCTACAGAGCAGAATGTCATTTTCCGCAAATATGGCGAACATTTATATCAGAAGGGTGATTATGATGGCGCGATGCAGCAATATCTGAAGGCGATTGATAGTACGGAGCCGTCACAGGTGATTCGGAAATACCTAGATACGCAGCGGATACATAACTTGATTGAGTATCTGGAAGAGCTGCATGAACATCACAAAGCAACAGCCGATCATACGACGCTCTTGCTGAACTGTTATGCGAAGCTCAAGGATATTGATAAGCTGGAGAAGTTTATCAAATCGCCAGGAGATCTGAAGTTTGATCTCGATACGGCCATTTCCATGTGTCGGCAAGGGGGCTATTATGATCAAGCGGTGTATCTGGCTATTAAGCATGGCGAGCATGAGATTGTGGTGGATATTTTGATTGAGGATTCGAAAAAGTATGACGAAGCTCTGAAGTATATCTGCAGGCTTCATCCGGAATCGGTATGCATATGGAGCTCTCCGTTTTGTCCTGCGCCTTGCTAACGTCATGAAGGCCTATCCAAATCTCATGAAATATGCGCGGGTTCTTTTAGAGAATTGTCCCAAGGACACAACAAAAGTCTTCATTGATTATTACACTGGCAAATATCAGCCAACTCTCGAAGTTGTTGGTGCTGAATCTCCTACCCCTGAAACAGGTTACGCTCAAAGTGCGGCAAATGCAGTACAAAACCTGACGAACCTGCTTCCATTACCATACATGAATACAGCCGCAGTTCCCTCTCCAACAACTGAAGGCAATATCAAACCTACGATAAGTGATACCCAAATCCCTAATGGCGACGTCGAAAAGGCAGCTCCAACATATAGTCCACCCCGTCCCCGCACAGCCTTCTCCTCCTTCGTCGACCACTCCGACGACTTTATCATCTTTCTCGAAGCTTGCCTCGCCGAGCCTGGTCTCTCCGAAAGCGACAAAGCAGATCTCTACACCACGCTCTTCGAAATGTATCTCCACAAAGCGAACTCTAACGATGGCGATGACCGCCAGAAATGGGAGGCTAAAGCCAAAACCCTAATCGAAGGCAAAGATATTCCCATCGACACGTCCAATGTGCTCCTCCTCTCCCATCTTTCCTCCTTCAAAGACGGCAGCATCCTCGTCCGCGAACAGGCCGGCCTGCGTTTCGACATCTTCCGCTCATATACTTCTGCAAAGGATACGCGCGGCGCCATCAAAGCCTTGCGGAAATACGGACCTGACGAGCCGGCCTTATATCCTGCTGCGTTAGCGTACTTTACATCCGATCCCAGGATCCTAAAAGAAGCTGGCAGTGAATTCGATGCCGTCCTCAAGAAGATCGACACGGACGGTTTGATGGCACCGCTGCAGGTCATCCAAACTCTCAGTTCCAACTCTGTCGCTACAATGGGCCTCGTAAAGCTTTATCTGCAACAGACGATCGAGCGAGAACGCCGCGACATCGACGACAATCAGCGGCTGATCAACTCCTACAAATCGGAAACGGAAGCAAAGCGCAAGGAAATCGAGGAGCTGGCGACGAAGCCCGCTGTTTTCCAGGCTACGCGATGTGGTAGTTGTGGAGGCAGTTTGGACCTGCCAATGGTGCATTTTCTGTGCAAGCACAGCTTTCACCAGAGGTGTCTGAATGTGCCGGCGGAGGAGCAGGGGGAGAGATGGGAGTGTCCGAGTTGTAGGGGTGGGAACGAGACTATTAGGGCCATTAGACGGGCGCAGGTGGAGACGAGTCAGAAGCATGAGATGTTCAAAGATGCGCTGGAGAGGAGTCACGATCGGTTTGGGACGATTAGTGAGTTTTTCGGCAGGGGGGTGCTCAGTGTGCCGACGATAGATTAGCGGAAATGGAGAAATGTAGGATATGTCTATAGACGATAGTGAATAAAGCTTGAAACGGGGGTCTGTCATCTGCTATTAATACATCACCTAGGTAACTTTGAACCGTGATACCATTCCAGCATACTCCCAAATCGACGCTTCCCATTTTATAAGCAATCAAGAGTTAGCTTTAATTCTTAAGTATTGCTAGTAGGGTGGGTAGTTTAGATGCTATAAGGCAATACTAAGCACATTAGATTATTTCAATTATTGCTTTATATACAATTGTGGTGCGTACATGAAATCTAGATATAAATCTCAGCGAAATGATTGTTTTGGTGTGCCGCCCCTTAGAGTACGACGGAGCGTAATGGCGTGGTGGTGCATAGACCACCCGATTGGCGCTCCCGTAGCCTTGATGGATCACATCACATCACCGACCGCTCTCGGCACGACACCGCGAGACCGCCAACAACTCCTCAAAACTCCATGCCATAGATCCTCACGTCCCGCATTGGGACAGCCTCCCATACACAGCGATATAGCATCACCTCATCCTCGATGTCGAAATACCTCTACTCCGCCCTGGCACAGCAGGTCTCCCGTCCTGCCTCATCAGCACCTCTCCTACAAAACCCAGATGTCTCCGACAGCGAAGCAGACGACACCTCGACTCTCCATTCCTTCCACTCCGGCAGCTCGATGAACTTTTCAGAGCGCTATCAGAGTCAGCAAACACGAGATGCACGACGATGTGCAGCGTTTGCCTGCGCAATCGTATCATGTCTCTGCGGCGGGAGCATCACGGCCTACTCGCTCTACGGACACTTGTTTCAAGAGCGGTTACGATATACACAGCTCCAAGTTAATACCGTCTCCATCACCGGCGAACTGGCGATGTATCTCCCCGTCCCCATCTTCGGCTACATCTGCGACAGAGTTGGACCAGAGCCCCTCTCCCTCTTCTCGGGCATCATCTTTGGCTTCGGCTACACATTAGCAGCATTCACCTACCGCAGCCGGGCCCTCGAGATCGGCGTGCCCGAAATACAAGGCGGCTGGCCGTTCTCAGTTATGGTGCTGGCGTTCGTGATGATCGGGATGGGCACGACGAGCATGTACCTCAGCGCGGTGACGACGTGTGCGAAGAACTTCGGGAGGGGGAAGCATAAAGGTCTTGCGCTGGCGGCACCGATTGCCGCGTTTGGACTGTCGGGAATGTGGCAGAGCCAGATTGGGAGTCGGTTGCTGTACGAGACGCGCCCGGATGGGACAAGAGGGGATGTGGATGCGTTCAAATACTTCATCTTCCTTGCGGTTACCCTGCTTGCAGCTGGTCTGCTAGGCACAGTTGGGTTGAAGGTTGTGGATGAGGAAGAAATGATTGATGATGCACTGGAGGCGCTCGAGGAAAGCGGACTTCTTGAGGAGTCGGAATTCTTTAGGGGGGTGGAGAATAACCACGACTACGGCTCCTTCAACGACCGCGACGCCTCCGACGACACAGCCTCAACCCGTGAACTAGCTGCTGCGGCAAAAGACAGAGAAGCAGCAAGAGAGGCTCTTGAAGCACGCAAGAAAACCTTCCTTTTGAACGAAGAAACCCGCATTTTCCTCCAAGACCACACAATGTGGCTCCTCGCTCTCGGCCTCTTTCTCGTCACCGGCCCTGGCGAAGCTTTCATCAATAACCTAGGCACTATAATCGGGACGCTTTACCCCCCTGCTGGCTCGATTTCGAGTCCGAAATTACCTACGACGGCGGCGACGCACGTGTCCATTGTCGCCGTAACATCCACCGCAGCGCGTCTCCTTACAGGCACGCTTACTGACCTTCTCGCACCGAGCGCGAGGGAACACGCGAATCTCGCGGCGTCGATCAATAGTCTGCAATCTGCGGCATCACATACATCACGCCACCGCCCTTCGCCGAGACGAATAACTGTATCCCGTGTCGTCTTTTTGCTGCTTTTTGCGCTGCTCTTGTCTCTCGGCCAAGTCCTCCTCGCCTCAGGACTGGTCCAAGGACACGGCGAGCGCTTCTGGATGGTGTCGACGCTCATCGGCGCAGGGTACGGTGCCGTCTTCTCCATTACTCCCATTATCATATCAGTTATCTGGGGCGTGGAGAATTTCGGGACCAATTGGGGCGTTGTGTCTATGGTTCCAGCGCTGGGAGCCACGGTCTGGGGCATCGTCTACTCGGCCGTGTATCAGTCGGCGGCTGCGAATGGAGGGGGAGTGGAGAAGAATGTCGAGGATGTGCTCTGTTATGGAAAGGAATGCTATGAAACTACGTTTTGGGCGATGGCGGGAAGTGTGTGGATCGCCTGTGTCCTGTGGGCGTGGGCGTGGAAGGGCCCTGGTGGATGGGTGGATCGAGGCATAGCTGTGTAAAAGCTGATTGCGTAGCGTGGGAAAATTTTGTATATATGCATGAAAGGAAGGTTCTGGATATCTATATCTGAAGATTACGGGATGGATGGATGGTGAACATATGGGGTTCATCTGTAAATTTTGGTCCTTCTGGTCTGTTTTCTTGTTTGATTCACAATCAACTGCTTGTACCCTTATCATGAGCTAAGACGCATATGTCTGAATCTCAAACCTCACATCGAAGATTCTCCGACAAAACAATGGAGGAAAGGGAGAAAGGGACCACCTGATCTAAGTGGTAGACTGGCCAGCTAGATAATATGCAAGAACTTCGCAGAACCAAACTCTAACGAGAGGTTTCGATGAACTCCTGCTGCCACTGTTGTTGCGCCTCGATACCACATCTTGTTTGCTTCACATTCGTTCATTGTTGATGACCCCCGTAAGAGATAATTCGATGCATTTTTGCAATCCAAATATCGGCATCTCACCACTTTTACAGTCTTATAACTTCGCCTTTCCACCCTTCGCCTCCCACGCACTGACCCTCTTCGCCTTCTCTGTCTTGATCCTCTCCTTGTTGCCATGATCCGCTGCATCCCTCTTCTCTCGAGCCGCATGCCTCTCCAAATTTCCAATCACTGCTCTATACATCTCCTCCTTCATCACACCATACACCCCACTCCTCGGCCTCTCAACCAATCTCCTCTCCCCAACCAAACCGATCACTTCGTCCCAACCACCCAGGACATCTACCAATCCTGCTTCCAACGCAGCCGGGCCATTGAAGCGATGCGCTTCGAGGATTAGAGAGCGATAGACCTTCGGCGCGACCTTCGCCTCAAAGATCCCCAGCATGGCCGGCTTGAGAGGCGCGCCGAAATCGAGCTCGTTGAGGCAGAGGAAGCCGCGGGCGGGGTTGAACACGCGGTAATCGTGGTGCATGGCGAGCATCAGGCCGCCGGCGAACGCATGGCCGTTGACCCAGGCCACGGTCGGCATGGGGAAGGAGGCCAGGCGCGCGAAGAGCTTGAAGAGGGAGTCGGCGTAGAAGCCGGGGGTGTTGATGGCATGGTCGAGGTCGAGGCCGTTGCTGTAGAACTTGCCGATTCCCGACGTGGAGATGACGACCCCGGGCGGCAATTTGACCTCGATGATGTCGAGGGCGAGGATGAAGGCCTGGCAGAAGTCGGTGCGCAGACGGTTGTCGGGAGGGGAGGTGAAGGTTAGGAGGTAGGTTGCTGCTGCGGGCTCGGTGACGACGATGGAGCCTTCGGTGCCAATGGGGACTGTGAAGAGGGTTGGTGGCGCCATTATCATCTATGGGTGGTCTGGATTGTTGAAAATGGGGAGAGTATGAAGTGAAGTCAATGGGAGCAAGTGAGAAATGCTGAGATCTGTAAATATATGGAGATATGGGCCGAGGTCTGAGATTAATGATTAGTAGTATACTACGATTCAGCGACATGAGACAGACTATTTATTGTCCGTACAAACATTGTGATAATTGGCTATACGAAACCTCATGATCTTATCATACGCATACAATGGTCTTTAAAAAGCATATGAAAGATGTTTACAATATTTACCATGTTTGCGAACAAAAGCCATACCCTGCGGGCCTTCTCCACATGTCTGCCAGCCTTTCGTTTTCAGCCTTACCCCAGCTTTCCCGGTATGCCTGAGGCTCAATGACGCAAGGCTACCAACCCACCCTCCACCGCAACGTCACTGTCAGTTCGCGAAACCTGTCATCCGTAACCTTTCGGCTCTCCGAGCCTGACAGCTCCCCATCACCCATCACCGGCGTAATGAGTGAGAAATCGAAAACCGAGGCGAAGAACATCGTCTTCTTCCACCCTGACCTGGGTATCGGCGGCGCAGAGCGGCTGATCATAGATGCTGCGGTCGGGCTGCAGAAGCGCGGACACAAGGTTACGATTTTTACGTGCCATTGCGATCCCCAGCACTGTTTCGACGAGGCACGGGATGGCAAGCTTTTCCTTCCACTCTCATAGCATAATTGATTGTACTAACCCATTGCTGCAGGCACCCTCGATGTCCGAGTCCGAGGCAACACCTTAGCCCCCCCATCAGTCTTCTCCCGCCTCTACATCTTCTGCGCCATCCTCCGCCATCTCCACCTGATCCTCGAAATCAACCTCTCCTCCGAACTCTCCTCCCTTAAACCCTCCGTCTTCTTCGTCGACCAGCTCGCCGCCGGGCTACCCCTACTGCAATACCTGCACCCAACAGTTCCCACGCTCTTCTACTGCCACTTCCCCGACCTGCTGCTCGCCAAGGGCCGCCAAAAATGGTACAAGGCGCTCTACCGCATTCCCTTCGACGCATGGGAGGGGTGGAGCATGTCCTTCGCCGATGCCATCGCAGTGAACTCCGGTTTTACGAAGGGGATAGTGACGAAGCAGTGGCCGAGCCTGGCGAAGGAAAAGCAGCTCGAGATCGTGCATCCTTGCGTCGACGTCTCGGAGAAGAAAGAGCAGATTAAGGGCGAGGAAAACCCGCTGACATGGCAGGATACCAATATCATCCTCTCCATCAACCGCTTTGAGGAGAAGAAGAATATTGGCCTCGCCATCCGTGCTTTCTCACGGTTGCCGAAACACGCGCGTTCTGGTGTCCGCTTAGTAGTTGCAGGTGGCTACGATCACAAGGTCGTGGAGAATGTGGGTTACCACCAAGACCTGGTTTTGCTAGCCGAGGGACTGGGACTGAAGACGGCGACGACGACAAATATCGTCACGGCGCTGAGCGTGCCGGACGATGTGGACGTGCTGTTTCTGCTGAGCGTGCCTGCGAGCTTCAAAGATGCGTTGATGAAAAGTGCACGATTGCTGGTTTATACACCCAGCAACGAGCATTTCGGCATCGTGCCGCTGGAGGCGATGTTAGTCGGCACGCCGGTCCTAGCAGCGAATACGGGAGGGCCGCTGGAGACGGTGGTGGAAGGCGAGACGGGATGGCTGAGGGATCCAGCGGATGTGGAGAAGTGGACGGAGGTGATGGATAAGGTGCTACATAAGATGACGAAGGACGAGCTGGAGAAAATGGCAGAGGCGGGTAAGACGAGGGTCAGGAGCGAGTTCTCGGAGGACAAGATGGCGGAGGTGTTGGAACGCATGATTGAGAGGATTAGTGGCACGCCAAAAAAGTTTGGGCAGGGGATGGCGGTGCTGAGTGTATTTCTTGCCTTGGCGCCGGTAATACTACTTGGGTTGTGTATCTCAATATGGAGGTTTTATAGGAGATAGGTAATATCATATTTAAGTACATACATAGCTCTGAAGTCGGTGTTCGCTTGCTGGCCTCATGTGTGTGTGCGGAGGATCCACTATGGAGTGTAAATGCTTCATGAGATATGAAATGGCCCATGGGCTAAAATAGAGACTCTAATATAGTTCGTCAAAGATACTGTACGAAATTCGTCGCAGTGAGGAGTGCCATTGTTACAATTCAGTTTTATATTTACTCCAAGCCTAGATGTATGATGAAACTCCTTTCTATACCTATACAAGCACGCTGCTTTCAACGCCTTGACATGGGACAAAAGAATCGAAACCAAAGTACCTCGGTCCAGGTCTATATCCCAACCACCGGTTCCGCCGCTGGACGCCTGTTTGCCTACATTTATTCAATCCTCGTTCATATATTGCGAGCATTCCCTCAATCACTCTTCAGTATCGTATTTTGCACCCTTATTTGAGATGCACATCCGAATCTTCGTCATCGTGGATCTCATACGGGTTGAGACTAAGGCGTACATAACCCTTCGATCTCGATGCGAAAATCCCTCCGTAGCCCTTACTGTGACGGATCTCGCCCACATGCTGCACGAAAAGCGCGAAGTAGAGGAGACTGTCATCGGCTGTCAGTAAGAGCTCTATCCTGCCAAGCGTGCCGATTTACGTAAAGAAAAGGCTTGAAAAGGGAAATATTCGGCACTCTTGAATACGGTACTTAAGACGAGACGAAAATGGGCATCTAAATCCAAGGAGAGTTGTACGCACGCAGAAAGTCCAACACAGACCAATCCGACCATCTGCACCATGAATAGTTTCTCCCCCGCCATGCCGCAAGGCAGGCGCTTCCATGGGTCGGCACCTGGTGCTGTGCATGGATCGTAGGCAGAGGCACCGTCGGTGTCGTCGAATTTATCTCGGTAGACAGTCATGGAGTAGCTGAAAAGACCGAAAATGGCGAGGAGAGACGTAAGGAGGCCGTTGGCGACGGCAGCGGCGATCTCTGGCAGCGGAGCCTCGGTATTCACAATCCGTGAGATATTCGCAATACAGAATGCTACGGCTGGGAACAGCTGCATGCGACTGTTAGTTTTCGTATCCACATAATTCATGGTGTTTCCCAGCGCTTACGATTGCCATAACAAGGCCATACCCTGTCGAACTGTACGGGAGCAGAAGATGCTCTTTCGCCTTCTCAGTGAACAGCCTCTCCGTCTTGACCAACAGCAGACTCCAGAACAGGAAAATGAATGCCACAGCTGAGAATAATGTCGCGACCGAGTAGAGCTGCGTGAGCCGTTTATTGCGCGGTGTCATCCGCTCATAGAAATCCGGCTCGCGCTCTCCAGGCGCTCTCGGTATTGGTCCCTCCCTTAGCATCTGCTGCGGCCTCGACGCTTGAATCGGCATTCTGGCGCGAATGGAGGAGCTGCTGCTCTCCCCCGAAATCTGCGTGGATGACGAGATCATGCTCTGGAGTAGGAAGAGAGAGGGTGTGGTAGTCGGGGGTGGTTAGTTCATATATGTATGTAGGGTACCTACCTATGCATGTACTATCTGGAAGAGCGCCCGCTCGTGTTCAGCCAGAGGTGCGTGCGGCGGCATGGAGATGGAAATGGAGATGGAGATGGAGATGGAGATGGAGATGGAGATGCTTGGGAGGGGAGAGCATGGATGTGCTGCCGGTGTGCTCATTTGCTCAATAATAAATCGCGGACGAGGGGCAGGGGTCCAGCGGGAGGGGAACTTGTCCTTTTCCGGGCTAAGAGATGTTTCCGGCGTTTACTTGGCGGATGTGATTGAGACAACGACACCGAATAATACATATGTACATACATATATGCATACAAACATACATACAAACATACATACATACATGTATGTATAAGTTGATAGTTAAATTCTATTTACGTCCTGTAAGCGCAGAAACGATAGAAGACACAGTTGGAGAAACTACATACCTATATAATCGAGAAGTTGTCGTGGATAGATGGAAGCCCTCTCCTTATCTGGCATATCTGCATGCCTGCGGAAATCATAGGAGCCCAATGCGACATTGCCGAATCAATTCGGGAGGACCATGCGAAATGTGGAAATTGGACCAGCTGGATGGAAGTCACTAACCGTCATCGTCATCGATCAACAGCCATAGGGCAGAGAAATCTGGCAGACTGCCACGGACTGGGCTCTCATATCACATTCACGAAAAGAGCCATTCTTTGATATCGCTGAGATCATGCTGCAGTATGGACAGTCATCGAGTTAGTTCATTACTTCTACATTCTGATATACTACCTACTCAAGACATACCTCTGCCATTCTCTGAGCCTGAATTCTCTCCGCGATTTCCGAGCCGCGTGAGACATATGGGATCAGCTTCTCCTGGCTGAAGTAGATCATCCACCTTTCTAACTGCCCTGACTACCGAATCGTCTTCAGTTTGGTGTCTGTGGTTTTGCAGACAGATTCAATAACCTCTTCTGACTTCGAAGCAAAGCACCTCCGACTTTCAAGTGATAGACCCCAGTTATCGGGATCCATGCACTCGTCGGCAAGTCTCACGCACTCTGGTTTCCACAAGCTTCCCATCCGCGACTGGCTGACTGGTTGCTGGACACATGCTATTTCCCCCTCTTTCGGCAGCCCGTAAGTTGCTTGTTGTCACATAGCAGCAGGCCATATGGAGTGGCTTCCTGTGAATACCATCTCGTCCATGCCAGTTCCTCCATTGACCTGTCCATGCCACGAAGTCTTTGTCTCTCGATCAGGAAGAGTTCAGTGGCATTTGGGAATGTGGCCTTCGCTGATCCAATCTCCATGTCGGCTATGCCGCAGGTCCAGTCTCCCTTCTCCTCTCATTCTGTGTCGTTAAGTACTTGGATATTTGCGTGAAGCTGCATACCAACACGGCGGATAACCTTCTGTACTACTTCTGTGGTTTATGTGAACCTGAGGAGAAGCGATACTGCAGCCAGTTGTAGTTGATCTTCGTAAATTTAAACATCATTTCATCATGGTTAGCAAAGACAAAGCCATCCTGACTATAGCTGACGAATAATGGTGCCAGGCCATCCTCCCAGTTGCACATATATTTGTTGTCACTAAACTGTGTACCACCTATGAGTTTAATCTCAATGTCCTGCCACTTCAAAATTGGCAACTACCTACTAACACGAACATCCCATGACGATACTCCGTCAGTCAGTCCATCAAAGACATACGACGTTAGCAGAGATCGAAGTGTAAGGAATCCGATCCATTATGACTTCTTCCACTTGCTAGCCCTCCTAGACAAGCGATTCAACAATAGCATCAATTCGAGCAACTTAATGTAGTGTGAGGCAAAAATTAGGATATAAACCAATCACTTTGTGAGCTTATATAGGCCACTCTTTAGTGATGTCTTAGAGTATGCAGGCTTTCCTCTAATGATGTGGCTTCACAGTCATTCAATGATATGGCTGAGGAAACTCAAACAGCATACAAGACTATAGAGAGACTGACTTAAGCGCAAAAAGTCCTTTATCCCAAAAATCGTTGTAAATGGACAGAAAGAACTTCCTCGATTCGCGGTTCATCGAAAAAAGAGGAGATGGCCTCCAGGGTCCATAGCAGTTGATACTGTGTTGATTTCATTCCATCTGCTTCCATCCGTTAGAAGAACGCACGGGTCAGACAGAGCAGCCATGAAGATTTTTTGCCGCATTTCAAAAGGTAGGTTGGGAAAACAGGTGAATGTGGTCAAAACAGTACTTAGCTCCGAAGTTTCATTAGTATCTTTTCATGTTTGAATCTTTGCGGATATACATGTCTGTTGTTGTTGATTTGCAGTGGTAGTTTGTTGTCTCCAAGATGTGTCTTGCAAGGATTGTAACATAATGCCTGATCATATCGAAATTGATTTTTGTTTCTCTCTCCTCAGCAGTTGAGCCTATAAGTGTGACAAGAAGTTGTTGACAAATTAGGGGCCTCGGTCTGACATTGTCTTGGGGATGCCGTGATGTTTTATCACCTTTGTCCGAAGAAGCTCAGCCGTGAGCTTAGCTGAGGCCTGTTCGACAGTTGGAATAAAATGTGCCACCTTGGTAAAAGCATCGATGATGACGAGAATCATAGAGTGGCCCTTTTCGTCTTTTGCAGGATCCCTAGGAAATCGATTCCAATCCGAGTCCAGGGTCCTTCTGGTAATGTGAGAGGATGTAGTTTGCCTAAGGGCTTCTCTCGAGAGGGTTGGTGTGACGTCTTACTCGGTTTCGAATCTGTCTTTAACTTGTTTTTGGAGCATCAAGCGCAGAGCCATTTGAATATTTTCAACAATCATCGAGATGGTTTGTGGCGAGGGACACTGGTATTATCGTGCCGTCAAATGTCCAACGTTAAGAATAAAATTTCGAGTTGAGAAAGGAGTTTGACATGTGATAAAAAAAAAGAGCAGAAAAGCAGAAGGTAAATAATTATTTACGAACTGTGTGCGGTTTATCAATTCACTTTCCCTATGAATTAGCGCGCTTAGGAGTATATAGACGCTCTCAACCGCTTCAAGAGCCAATTGCAAACCCATAGCTGGTTCCCAGAAGTGGCACGCTGGAAAATTCACTCCCGGATCTTTCTAGGCAGCATTTGTAAAATGCATTTCCCAGTGAGAATTGTCTATATACTTGTGTTGCAAGACTTAAGTATACTGTATTTGGATTATTTAACCAGACGAGAATTCAAGACTACTTTCGGATATTGGTTTTGTCTTGATTGTATAGAATTCATGGAGCCGGCCGAAAAACTTTAGCATCCAACTAAGAGGTGGAGCTTGCTGGTTATTTAAAGCGTGAAGGTGAAGTAATGAGCGTTGCTTATAAAACTTATGCTATTTCTCATGCTTAACAACGTCATATTTGTTAAAAAATATGCTGTCATATTTAGAGCATGAGAATTGGGTTCTCTCCTTGCGAGATAGATTCTGCATGATGATTGACATACCATGCTGTAGTGCTCCTTTGCAGCCTAACTCCTCTGCTAAAGGGCATAGAATCTCCGATCTTTGTTGCTCTTTTGCATTTTTTGGGTGAAGGAGTAGTACTAACGCTTGTGCCGGTCTTACTGCGCTTTCGTTTATTCTTACTGCAAACAGTTGGATCCGCTGAGATCCACTGCGAAGTGGACCTTATGAATACGGGTTCCACCACGGAGAATAGTTGTTAAAGTGACAGAAGTGATTCCCCCACATGATCCCCGCACAAGCACAACCATGCGTCGATTAATCTGCTAAGGATATGTGATAAACAAATGCCTGAGCACGTGACATATCAATGGCACGTGATAACCAACTACACCATCCGGCAGGGCATATAGAGTTGGCCTATTTTGCAACATGTTCGAAATTTTGACGTGGCGACGAGGGGTCGGGTTCCTGCTTTGCATCGAGATATGTGAAAGCCATGACGCAGAATGGCGTTGCTGAATATACATACGTGGAGAAGTAAAGCATTATATTCGCATCGGCTAGACCAAGAGACATCTCGTCGTCTTTTCGGAATGTACGGAGTAGTAGTGCAATGGTATGCAACATAATAATAAATTAATAATGGGATTGATGCTTTCCCATTTTAAAAGGGCGCTTAGCTGCGCTTAGGCCATCTCATGCTATCACAGTATTACCAATTATCAAACAGTAAACTCCGATTTTATTAATGATTTTTGGCCTTCCGTAGCATTCATTGATACCTCTTACTGAATAATAGAAACCCTACAATCGACCATACGAAGAAACTCTATTCATACAAAACCAAACCACCTTGTTTGACAAAACTCCTACCCAATGCCGTCCTCATGATATATCATTGTACAACAAGTCATTAAACGTTTCCTCGTCGCAATCAAGCAAAGCTATCCTCAGCAGGCCACTGCTCCTCACGCTCTTCCTCTTTCGCTGCCTCAACATTTTGCGCTTCCAGAGCAATCTCTCCTTGCTTCTCCTCAACCACCTCCTCTTGAATCACGGCGTTTTCCTCAGGCTCGTCTGCCTGTGCCTCATTTCCCTGAAACTCCTGTTGAGGAGCTGCCTCAATTTCCGCAAAATTCCCATGGACAAGCCCAATCTTGACAAGCTCATCCCAAACTGCATCCTTCACATCCGCAATCTGCCTGTTGGCCGGCAAACCATCCAACATCCTCAATCTCTCACACCCAGCTACCATCAGCATCTCATACACCCTCCTCCTCATCTTAGTCTCCATATCCAGTCTCCCCGCATACGCCTTATCCTTCCCTTCATTCGCATCCATCAACGTAAACGGATCCTCCACCACGGCCTCAGCCTCATCCTCCGTACCCTTATGCAGCACGATCATCTTCTCCGTAACCACAGGATAGAATCCCAGCGTCAGCGGATTATTTCTCAAATCCACATTTGCCAGGCTCGAAAACTGGCCCAGGACGCCCGTAGTCTTGCGCAGCCGACTGAGGCGATTACCAGCAAGATGCAAGCGCTTCAGACGCACGATTCCAACCAAAGGCTTGATATCGCGCAGGGCATTGAAGTTCAGATTCAGCACTCGGATATTGCAAATCATTTCTCCAAAATCGGCTGGCAGACAATCCAATCCACAATTTGCCATCTCCAAATACTGGAGATTGAGGAAATCGACGCGAGGAGCAAAGCTTGACAAGAGATTCCCGGAGAGGAAGAGCTTGCGAACTTCAAAAACCTGATCAAGAAAGGACATATCAATGGTAGAATCCTGCTGTTCGCGCATTGAGAGGCTGTCGAGATGTTTGGTTTTCAGAAGACCAGTAACACTCCCAATAGAGTTGCGATCAAGATAGAGTAGGCGCAGATTTGGATAACTGCTAACATCTATTTGCTGCAAACTATTACCGCCGAGCTTGAGGTATTTTAAGGCCCATAAGGTCTCAATAGCTTCGTTGAAGGCCTCTAGATTGTTATCCTCCAGATGCAGTGTCGATAGTGATTGCAGCTCCTGCAAACCGGCAATAGCATTAAGTCTATTGCCCTTGAGGTCAAGATCTGTCAACCGCTGCAATTTGCAACCCGTGAAGTCGACAGATTCAACAACATTGTTCCTTAGTCGAAGATTGATCAAACCATCGAGGTTGAAGACGCCTGCCAGCGATTGTATCTTGTTGTTGTCTGCCCGTATGGCCCGCAAATGAACCAAGTCTTTCAAGCCTTCTAAGCTTGTCAGATCATTATTCGAGATATCCAGATACTGTAAATTTCGAAGATGATGCCATGATGTCAGGTCAGACAAGGAATTGTGAGTAATTCGAAGATGGCGGATGGTTTCCGGTGCACCATCAAGTTGTGCAATGTCGTTATCAGACACGTCAAGTTCTTCCAATTGGCCACAGAACCTATTTAACATGTGCAAGCTTTGTAACTGCTTCTTCTTAAGCTCAATTTGCTTGATATGCTCCCAAAAGGGTTCATAAGGTTCCACATCAGTGATTCGTTGCACAAGCTCTTTGACTGTCATCGAAAGTGACCTTCTGGATCCATTGCCATGCTGATGACGGATTACAGGAGCCACATAGCTGACTTCAAATGCAAAGGACTCTTCGGCACGATTTAGAGTAAAATCTGAAAGTGGACTGAGCTGAAAGACAGAGTCATGCCCCGCAGCAACATCAGGAGAATTTCGCTGAAGCGTCGATATTTGCTGAGAAGTACTTCTGACTGGCATGGGAGTCGTGATGACAACACTGAGGCTTCTTTGAGGGCCACCATTATTTATATAATCAGCAAAAGAGTCTTCATCACGTTCATCAATGCGTGACACAGGCCGCCTCATAAAGTTCTGGCCGCCAAGTGAAGACTTGCGGGGTGCAGCACGTTGCGAAGATCGAAGCTGAACTGCAATCTTTTGTTGGAGAGTTTGCGCATCGGCTGGCTCATTCAAGTCGCTGCGATCCTCGCTATCACCGTAGTAGTGATCGAAGATACTGGCCGCCGCATGCTCATGCAAACTGTCTTGTATGATTGAAGCGACAGGTGATGAGAATGAGATTGTCACGTTACGTCGGGGCTTATTGCCATTCCACGATTGCGTCCTGCTCTCGTGGATCGAAATTTCTTCCTCAACCTCTTCTGTCTCTTCATGTACGACTTCCTCATGATACGTAGTCGTTGCGATAGTCTCCACATGATGAGCAGTATTGTTGATTGGAATCTGTACATCAGACTTAGTTCCGATTGCAGCTTCATCTCCCCAGGATGTTATACGCGTATCTCGAGCAGTAGCGCTCGAAGAAGATCGTATGAATTTAGAGGATTCAGACTGGCTACTTTGCAGCTTGTTCGTTGATATCGGATTGTCGAAGGCTTGCGGCAGGCTTACCTTGAGATCTTGTGAGACATCAAACTGGCTTTTCTGATATTCTTGGACAACCGAGAGTCGAGCCTCTTCTCGATGACGTTCTGCGACTGCCTGTATCCTCTGCATCTCCTGGGTTTCATCTACCGTCAAATCTGGGATATCTCCAAATGGATCGTCATCCTCCGACGGAAGAGAGTTCTCTCCGCTCTTTGAGCCCATGACGCTTTTACGCTTAATCCAGGCTCCTTTCTCACGATCGAATAGCATCCCAGCAAGCTGCTCTGGAATCAGATGAGAAACGGTATGTGGTGCTATAACTCGTCTGGAGTCCGAGCCTCGAGAAGAGCCAGTAGGGACGGAGCGGCTTGTTGAATGCGCCGAAGATGGATTTGAGACTTGGGATGGAATGCTTCCATCGACATTTGCTCCTGGTGCTGATGAGGTTGAGTGCTTTCGTTTTCGTTGTAATTCTGGATATTCTGTTATCTGAATATTCGGAGGGTCGCTTTCGTATGGAATATTGTGATTCAAAGTCCAGCCAGGCGTTCTTTGAGCTTCGTCCTGATGAGGATCCACCTCATGCATGCCAACTTCCGTCTCGTGAGTCTGAGCGGCTGATCTCATGGAAGAGGCGATCATGGCATCGAAATCGCTACGTTCCTCATATTTCCTCAAGTGACTGAGGAGTTCGGGATCACTTTGCTTTTTGGGCTGTAGAGGCACAGGTCCACCCCCTTCTCGGCTTGGTGGTCTCGAGAAGGGTTCTTGGGTTGACTCTTGATATGAACTTTCGTGCTCTGGATCCTCAGATTCATTGGCACCATAGTCAAGTCTTTCTACTTCGGACTCGGACTCCTCCATACTATTTAGGCCACTGCGAGGCCGAGCTTTCCCGCGAATGCCCGCCATAATTTTCTTAGCCTCATCTAAGAAGTCCTGAGTAGTGACAGATGGTTTCCGACTCTCATTAATCATATGGTGGCTAATTGCAGACGCGACGAAGGGTCCACTTGAATGAGTCATGTCCAACTCTGCCTGCACCTTAGCAATCTTTTGCTGTTGTTCCAGCTTTTCCTTTTCACTTAGTGGCAGAGGCCTTTGGGTAACGTTGCGTTGAATTGCGCCATCAAAACTGCGTCGCTGATTAAAGGTAGCTGCACGAGGTCGAAGTACTTGGCGCATGGCCATGACTTCCGGATCCGCAGATTGATGGTTATCGTCGTGCCTGGCATCTTTTCTCTTCCTGCCAATCACTGATTGAATATTTTGGTGGCTTTCGAGGATCGAATCTGAAACGCCGTTCTCCATTGACAAATGGGCAATATCGGACTTATGCAATGTTCTGCGTCTTTTAGGCGTCGGATCTTTCAGAGGAGATCTCGGAAGTCTTTTCCCTTGACTATCGCCATCACGTTTCCTTGGAGTACTCAAGAGTTCTCGCCCATTCAACGACGGCAAGTTGGGAGAGGAAATTGAACTCTTTTGGCGGCGATGAGCAAGTTTCTTTGCGTTGCTACTTCCGATTGTCCTTGAAGTAAATGTGGCTGTTTTGTTGCGTGACGCACTTTCGCTTTCAACATTCAGAGACGGAGGAAGGTCAAAGATGATTGGCCGAACGTCTCGATGCTCTTGTGCGATTGAAACATTACCTTCGTCTTCAGGTTCTGAACTGAGCCATGACGGCAGAGAGGCTTCCTCCTGAAATTCAAATTGATCCAGCTTACCATCACCAAAGGAACTGTATGCTTGCAGTCCTTGACGAATGCTAGACTTCTCGATGGCTGCTTTGCTTGGGCTTGATGGCGCAATGTATGCTTCATTGATCCCTGTTCGTGTACTCGTCTCTTCACCTCGACTATCCTGGTTTGTTGCTTTGCTATCTTCGTCTGGCAAACTATTTTCAAATTGACTCAATCTTCGTAAAAGCTTTTGGTTCGTGAACGTGTCGTAAGCTCCAAAGAGTTTTAGAGGACTCGATTTTGAGATTGGACGCTCCTCTTTGATGGGACTGGATTGAGGTGTTCGAGGAGCCAGATCGTGGTTATCTAAGTCTGCAAAATCAAATTCGTCGGATGCGCGAGTCTTTCTGATTGTAGGGAGTTGTTTTGGGGTACTAGCTTGGATGGATTCCTCCTGCAGCATAGCGGATTCCTCAATCCCAGGGACAGACGATGGCATAGACGAAGGGCTTAGCATCCGTCGCTGAAATGAACCCTCCTGAGAATGACCTCCTCTCGCAACGCTCACAAAGTTTCCATTATGAGCAAAGTCCTCAGTATCCACTGTTGGGTCCTCAGGAAGCTGTTGCGGAAGAGTATTATTCTGAGAATGAGATATGTCACCTTCTTCTTCAACAGTTAAATCTTGCAAACGCTGTTGAAGTTCGCCTGGTGATATATCGAGTGCAGCATAATCTACCCTTCCATCGACTGTGTTGTGGCGCGATATGTATATTGGGCTTAAATCTTCATGGCGGATATCACTCTGTCCGCTCACCAAGCGCCGAGGATCTTCCGCCTTGTGTTTCACTTCCGAAAATGCGGAGCTGTCGATTATTTTCGATTCTGATATGTGAGCCAGCGGAGGCTGCGCGGAAGGTTTTCGGCTGACAGTATTTCGTGGGCGAAAGCTACTGCTCTGGCTCAGATCATACTCCGAGAATTGGTCGCTACCATTATCAGCAATTTTGTAGCTTATGGCTTTGGGCTCGCTTGGCGCAGAAGGCTGTGTCTCGGTTTTCGAAGCATAAGGAGGAGGACTTGATCGCATTGTTGCATCTTCGGATTGCAGTTGCTGCTCTGGAGATTTGACTGATGATGGCCGCGTCGAAGTTGGAGGAGGTTTGAAGATACTTTCTAAGCCAATTGGGCTGAACAGGTCTCGCTGCTCTCCATAAGCAACATCTCCATGCAAAAGTCGTCTTTTCCATTCTGGCGTGTCTTGCAACTTTCGAGATTTTTGTGGAGATAGACTTAAAGTCTTGTGTTGAACTGTATGATGTTGTACAGACTGCGTAGAAGATGCTGACAGTGTTCGTGAAAGTCCACGGCCACGTCCGGTGCCAGAAATGTCGTTTCGCAGCTTCGAGTTTCGTCTCGACGTTTGTGCCATGGGGATGTTGTGTGCATTTATGCTTCTCTCACTTAATGGAGGAGCACTGCTGTCGTTATCTGTCTGAACCAAAGGGTTTCGGCCATTTCGAACTGGTATGCGACTGCATGGAGGCCGACCTTGAACAGAGCCTGTTGCTGGTGTGCTGCTTGGAAGACATGGAAGGGATCCAGCAGGAGAATCGCCAGACCGTGGCTGCGAAATCCAGTCCTCAGAAAGGGAATCAAGCCAGGCGCTCTCCATGGCGGAGCACTGCTATTTGCTTCAAGAGGACGTTATTGTATCGTCATCAATTATGCGACATAAAGAGTGTCGTGTTGTTGTTGTTGTGTTTTGAGCGCAATCGCGAAGTTTTAGATGCGCTGGCCTTGGAATAGGTTTCGTGTTGATTTCTCGATGGCCTCTAGTATAATGGTATTGATGTTGTCGTAAATGTATATCTGTAATGGGTATTACTTCGTCATTAGACGTGGACGCGAATTCTGCCAGCCGGAAGAGATCGATTTCGTGAGTTGACGCGCATTGATGATTCGAAACACGCGCGTTCTTGTCTTATCTTGAATCTGTTGGCCGAGCAACAGACGATAGCATTGACAAAGCTTCTTCCTACACACCTTCATATGGAACATATCATTTGAAGGTGACATGGCCACATCACGGAACTCTACTGTATCTACACTACTTATGTATGTAATCAACTCATACACCGTGACTGATTGAAATTTTCCCGAGCATGCGGCCTGCTCGACGTGTCTGATTGCGTGTTCTACCTCGACGTCGACTACTGCTGAGCGAAGGCAGGCCAACGACAGAGACCAGTCTCAGTCACATAGACCAGCTTAGCTTGCACAATTAAGCTGGATCGCTTTTATGTTCCTGGCAAAACAGACAGCAACACCAGCATATACCAGCATTGAGAGCCGATTGCCATTATGTTGAGACTTATGAGGCCGAGATTGTCAACGGGGAGGAACACAGGCGCCGTAAGTACGTTCCTTGGTATAGCCACAGCCAAATTAACATACCAGCCTCCTTAGTTTAATCAGTCTCATCATGTCCGACTGAAAATTACTGCTCGACCTAAGCCTCGATATAATGAGCCTGCAAAAGTTGAAGATCAACATGTCCCGCCCGACCCGATAGCATATCGTCCACGAGAGATACTAATGGCGAACGTTGTGACTTGGTCTATCATAACCACCTGTACAGCAATACTCGTTAGCCCGGCCGTCGTAATCGCCTATAAGATGCATCTGTTGAAGTCTGAGCAAAATATATCTTCTACGGATATTCAAGAGAAGATAGCAAGAGAGGGTCATCGATTTCAAGTACCATTTCAACGCAATACGATAGCCTCGAAGAGAAATATCGACGAAGGGCGCTGGTGGTGTTTAATCACGTCTACATTCGCCCATGGGAGTGCTTTACATCTTGGATGCAATATGTATACTCTTTGGGCCCTAGGAAGGCCGTTGCTGATGATGTACGGCTTTAAGCCATTTGCGTCTCTCTGGCTTCTATCCGGCATTGGTAGCAATCTGGCTGGCATTTACTGGCCGGATATTGTCGCTGCTGCTAAGAAGAACAACCTCATCAGCAGCAGCAGAACTTTGGGAGGCGAACACAAGGGAGGTTCTCTGGGTGCTTCGGGTGCTCTCTGCGGAATGGCTGGGTTTTTGTCTTTCCTCGTCCCTTCTACGGCTGTTCAGACCGCATTATTTGCTGGATTTAGTGTCTATTGCATTGCGGAAAATGCAGTGCCAGAGTTGGGCCATGTCGAGCATTTGTTCGGCTTGGCCTCTGGGGCGGCCTACTGGTTTCTGAGGCTTCGTACTGGTCGATTTTGATATGGACGATGGAGCATTCCAGTTATGAGACTCGGTTCCTTCAGTTCTATTATAATGATAGCAACGTAAGTAAAGACAGGTACCTCGAATTGGCAAGAGAGCCATTTTAACAGTTATATTCTCGCTTTTTCAGCGACAATTCCCGTCTTAACGAATATGCATCTAATGTACGGTGTCTGGTCAAAATAACCTGGATAAAGGGCGCCCTTGGCATCTGCCAACGTTTCACTTCCGAAGAGAAATTAGTTGTTCATTTGCATATAATCTCTGTGACGCTTCGTTTCTGGTTAATAGTAATTTTAGACAGGCATTGTACATAGCCATAAAGTGTGTGACTGCCCAATGGGTGAGAAATAAAAGGATAATACTTATAACCAACGACTTGTCGCAATTAGATACAACGCCGCTTACTGATAAATCTCTGCCTTCCAATGGATTGGAATTGGTGCAGAATCATAGAAATACTTGGTATTGAGCGCATACTAGCTACTTTCCAGTTGTGGGATTGAAGCATTGAATTATATCACGTGCTTTCGCGTAAAGTGGTACGCGATGCACATCCAGAGTCGTCGCGACAACCATGATCTCCACTTCAGATAGGAATTTGTTGTGTGATGTAAAGAGCGTCGCCAAGGTCAAGTCAGCCGAACAAGAGACAATCACTGCAATGGAAACCGCGCAATTTAAAGGGACATACTTATAAGGAGTATCTGTCAATCTGCAGCCCTCGAATCTGTTCCCCTTCCGACAGCGACACAGCCACTTCGACAATGGCTTTCATGGGCGCATATCCATGGATTAGAGACCAGCAAGACAATACAGCGACGATTCCAGCCGACGAGGTATTATGCGAAGGTTCAGACAGCGAGGAAAGCCCGTTAGCAAAGGCTGAAAGGCAGAGACGACGGGAGGCGATCGGCGCGAGATATCTTCAAGGGCACTCACCTTTCATACAATCAGCGCAGCTCACGGGGCCATTTGAGAGAAAGAGTGGATGGGTAAATCCTTGGAGATCGAAACAGCCCGCTCGGAAAGGGTTTCCAAAAAGAAATGCAGTTGCGCAGATTCAAAGTCTCAGAGGTGATCCGATTCCAGCAACATTGGGCAAGCACAAGAGGAGTGGAAGTGATGCATCGATGAGGAACGTGGGAAAGCGGTTAGGAATACAAAGTAAAGATCATAGAAGTCGCGATATCGTCAAATCCAGCGCTGCCATATTGACCGAGTGTCCAATTACATCGATCGACATAGTTGGCAACCGACAATCCTTGCGTCCGAGCCTTTACGATGGTATCAAGCAGTTTGTTCCAAGCGGCTTAGGAAATGCAATGGATTCTCCAAAGAAGAGTGAACGAGATAATTGTGTACAATTGAATACTGCTGCAAAGCGAAGAGCGGATACAAGTTGGCTCAAAGGGGCAGACATTGTAAAGAGATCTCGTAAGGATCTACCAGAGCTCGTGTCGCCGACACCAAAGGTTAGGCCGCGAGATATCTTCCGGGGCGATCAAAATCTTTTCAGCTCGCCAAAAGTTTTCAACAAGGACAGCGAGACATATGAAAAGCGATTGTTGACTCTAAACAAAGTGACAGCACCAGCCCTGCAAGAGGTTGGAAGGCCTCTAAAGCAAGACTTATTACCATCGCTGAACAATGGCGCTGTTCAAATCAAACATCATGCTAGTATTGGAGATCTTCATAAAAGGCAACCGTCAAGATCGGCTAATCGAGGTTTGAATGCAAGAAATCCGTTCATGGATTCGAATGGACCTATGACCAACCAGAAGTCCCCATCGCAACCGTCGCACGAGATAGAATTAGATACAACCGTTGAAGTAGGCCGTGGCGCTCCAAGACCGCTTTCGATCGGCGGTTCATTTGACGAAAGTTTCTCCAAACTTGGACGCAAAGTACTGCTATCTCAGGTCTCATCCCAGACTCCTGAGCCCTCGCCAGTTCAAACTATCCTACGAAATGAACTTGATCAACAAACTTTATATGGCCTATCGCAAGCCTCAGAGCTTGCTCTCGCGGCTGAGATTACGGCTCCGCCAACACCAGGCTCGAGAGAACCTTCTGCGGAGGTTGTAGAACAACGTCTATTAGGTTTTAAGGACGATGATTTTCAATCTCTCTCCAAAGAGAAAATATTGTCTTGCAAGGCAGTCAGATCTGCCTCAAATTCTCCTGCTGGGCAGAGTAAAGGTCTCTCTTCCCGACCCAATGTGGCAGAAGTCACGACAGAACTGCATAAAAAGAGGCATGTATTGATGCTCAAAGGACACGATATCGAGTCACCTTTACCTCCTGGAAGTTTCAAATATCAAAGAATAAGGCGACAACTGGCCTATAACTCGTCAGATCATCAAAATGGGCTTAATGATCTGCAGACGGACGATGCCAAGAAACCCATGTCAAGACAGCCGCAGCCGCAAGTTCTTGAGTCCAATGAGAATCAGGCGCTCGTATCGATGATCGTCTCCAAGAACGATGAGGCTGAAGCCCAAGAGGAGGGAGAAAATTTATCCCAAGCGCAATTGGCGGAGCCTTTGACTCAGGAGTGGCCAAATGATTTGTCAGGCAACGAGGAAAGCGGCGATGATGCTGTAGATGAAGAAAGTTGCGTCCATTCAGCAGATATCAATATTGTCGTAGTGACGGCGGTTCCCGCGCTACGTCTTGAAGCACCGTCTATGGTGACAGGAACACAGCCCAAGGAGCCGCAAAACACTCCTAATGAAGAGTCAGAACGTTCTGAACCTAGTCCTGCAGAAGAGGTTGTGCCTCATCATGGTACTACGTTGTTAGATCAAGAAGTTGAGAAGGCTAAGGCAGAAACTGGCCTTATTACTTCTGTAACGCCTGCAGAGCAGGAGCAAGTTGGATGTTCTTGTGAAGTTAGTGCTGAAGCCGTCGATGAAGATGTCGCTGATGCGGCTTTGCCACGAGATCAAGGCATGAGTACAACGTTTGAGATAGTGGCGGATTTACCACAAATACCCTTGACAGAGGGAGCGTTTAATGTCTTGGTAAATTCCAGCGAAGCCAAGGAGCTCGATACCTCCGTAGATGAAGCAGCAAACGACGATCACACCTCTGCTGGCAGCAATTGCGACAAAGAGGGAAAAGATGAAACTGAGCCCTTTGGCGTAGTATCGGCCAGTCGCGAGTGTACTGATAGTAATCTATCTGGGAACGAAGACGATGCTGCCACAGCCTCACCTGCATTATCATCAATCCGCCAACGGGTTGCAGTGGCCAATATTGAACCTGAACCTGTGGTTGAAGAGGATGAATCTCAGCCTGCACCACAGAGTCCGTGGGTGACGGAAGGAACCAGTGCGTTAAAACCTGTCAAAGTCGTTGTCACATCCACGCTCTCTGAAAGCAAGCGCCAATTCTCCATGAGCCAAAGTAAAGATGCAGCAGCTTTATTGCTCGATATATCCTTGGATCACAATCCAACGTCTCCTACTTCTGAGAATGCGCCATCACAGCACCATAGCCAGGTCAGCAGGCCCACAACCCCCGACAAGCCTGCCATGACCCTTGCTCCTAATGCCATGACGCCTTCCCCCAAACAGCTTTCTCAACGCACGTCGCCCCTGGGACATTTCGCCAGTACTCAAGATCTCGTCTCCATGTCCCTCGCCAATCCCTGGATACATAACAGGCAGAGTCCGGTCAAAGCACAACAACCCACCAAGTCTAAGAAACGCGTTTCCTTCAGCCAGCTACCTTGTCATGGCGATGATGACGACGAGGAGGAAATACCGGAACCGCCACGCAGGGCAGCGGAGAGCAGGTCTGGATCAAGGGAGGTGTCGAGCCCAGCCCCACCGGCGGGTGCGGAGGCTTTGACGGAGCGCGATGATGACTTCCATCGGAGCTTGAAGGGAACACGGGATATGCCGATTCCGAGAGACGAGGAGGAGCCGGCGAGCTATGCCAGCGTCGATGCTATGGCCGAGGCGTTCCTGGCTGCTGAGACAGTGCCTTCTGGCCGCACGACATCGTCTGGATCGACACGGTCGGCTGAAGCAGACGAGGCTGTTAGAAGCGCCATAGCTGCGTCGTGTAGCTCTGATAATGTCGAAAACGGAGAGTCTGGAGGGCCGCGAGTTGTGCCGCCCTCGGTGGCGGTTCTCATGACGGAGAGCCCGACTGCGAATCCGTGGGCCGGCGAGGGCGAGGATGTCCTGCGGCCTCCTTTCACGTTTGCGACGGCGGGACAGACTATGTCTGATGAGGAGGAGATGGTCGATGATGTGTTGGATGAGTTGAGTGATATGCTGGATGAGTGGGATGTGGATACCGAGTTGGACAAGGCGCGGAAGGCGAATGGAGGCATGCGGGTTGAGGAGACTACGGCGAGGGAGAGGATGGGTGGGATGTTGAGGTATTGATAGGATGTAGGGATGTTCTTGGAGGATAGGAATGGCGTTTGTGAGAGTTGGGTGTCGAGCGGTTTTGGAAGCATGGAGGGTGTTTGAGGGGGCGTTGTTTGCAGGCTTTAGCATACTGTATTCGCATCCATTAGATCATCCAGAAGAAAGATGCATTTCTCGCTTTGAGACCCCGTTGGTTACTGGGCACGAAATCTATTGAAATTCTAAAAGTCACTTGAGTTGTAATTTGCTCGTCGTGAAGCAAGCTATTATTCCCAAGATGCTGCGTAGCAGTGATTGGCGTGAAGCATTGTGAACGCCACCCGTCTGCGTCCATCTTCTTCCTCTCCTCTCTCCTCGATCAAAGGATACAATGCCAGTCTGGCATTGCCAGATAATATTTAATAAGTCTCCTATTGCGAAGTTCGAAGCTCGAAATAGGCGGGGGAAAAATGCAAGAAGAACAGGTACCAGGACTCGTACCCAGGACTCCTGAGAAAATCTGCTTGGATTTATCTTTTGCTAATTCGACAGGCAAGCCAGGGTCGGGAGGGGACCGCTATCCGGCGTGTTGGGGTTCGAATTGAGGGTCTGCGGGGATTCCGGAATTGAACCCAGCTTTAGCCCCTGACGTCTGCAGATCGCCATATAGCGCCTGGAAGAATTAAGGGGGCGCGCGCTATGGTTCTATTTTAGAGAGAGGCCAGTCGACGGGCTCTTCATCGTCGTATACCCGTAGTGCTAGTCAGACGTCTTCTCTTAGGCCTGCCTTCTAAGCGGCCAAGGAGGGATTTGTTGAGTGGAGACCAGAGTCAGCAGATGTGCATGGGCATTGTAAAAGGAGAACCATTGCGGGACGATGCACATGGTGATGAAGCTGCTGCCGACTCCCGAGGGCGAAGCAGGCCCAGTGAGAGGAAGCCTGGAGAGCTGCTAGATCAACGATGACTAGAGTCTAGGAGGCGCTTAACAAGAGGGAGGTCTACTATGGAGAGGAGATAATCTTCGGAGAGAAGATAACCATTGGAAATAAGAATCAACACAACATTCAGATTTCAGAAGACAGATATAATGGTGATCTGTGAAGAAGATGCTCTGACGCTAACCGTCTCATGCCATCCTGTTCCGAGCATGAAAGGAAACAAAGAATGGGAAGCTGCGAAACCTGGAAAGCGGGAGAGAGAGCACGTGAAGATGCTCAATTTCGAACGGGAGACCTGTATTGGGATATCCGGCGTGGTTTCTTATGAACCTTGCCTTGGTAATTTGTGCTTTTGAAGTAGAGGACTTGGGGACGTTATGCACATTCACCTACATTCTGCGGGTACTTCGTATGGATGTAGAGGTATGTAGAGGTAGAGGTAGAGGTAGAGGTAGAGGTAGAGGTAGAGGTAGAGGTAGAGGTAGAGGTAGAGGTAGAGGTAGAGGTAGAGGTAGAGGTAGAGGTAGAGGTTGAGGTTGAGGTTGAGGTTGGTTGAGGGTGAGATGAGCGACCACGTTGAAGATCCATTGGCGCCTGCTAGGTCTAGACGCGTGGAAAGACAAGCTTTTAAGAGAGGGCGGTGAAGCTCGGGGTTAATGACGGACCGACGGGATCGATTGGACTTGATCCTGGGGACGTCATCATCGTCGTGTTACAGATAAGACATTTAAAGATTCAAAGATTCAAAGCAATGGAAACAGAGAAGAAGAGAAAGACTGAAAGAGTTTCCTATATGTATATCAGGGTTTGCGCTAGGCGGTTGCTTATCTGTATCAAAAGACGAGCGGCTACACTGCGTCGCGTCTGGAGTCTTATCGTACCCAACTTAGAGTTCTAGTATCCCAGTAGAAGTATAGTACATATAGGTACATAGGTACATAGATAGAGGACAGAATATATACATACATACAAATATACACCTCATCCAACTTGCAAGGCTTCAAAATGCAAGGCCACGAAGAGACCACAGCGGTACGACACCACGGCACGGCGTCTCTAAGGCTGGCAGGGCTAAGACGCTAGGTCGATCTAAATATTTGCGACACATAGGTACATATCGTTATGTAGATATCCCTACAAGCTACCTTATCGAGTACTTCATAGTAAAAGAGAAAAAGAAATACGCCATAGAAATTCCTGAAATTCCCACGTTTAACATCTCTTCTCTACATCTGTCCTGTACATACATACAGTACAGACCAATGTCTTTGACAGCCACAGCCACAGGCACCGCACCCGTACCAGCACCCGCACCCGCACCCAGACACTGGTAACGGGATAACGCTACGGGGTCTTCTCTCTCTAGGTACTGTGTAGGTATGTATGTATGTACTGACTGTACTCTGCCGCCATCCATACAACCACCCTGAGCAAAGAACGTGACTTAGCCTACCTCTCAGCTTTGTGCTAGGTCTACGCCTGTGATCTGCTCAGTGCCCTGTAGTGCTCAGTGGTTAGTGCTCAGTGCTCACTACCTGCCGTATGTATATATGTACCTCATACTGTGTATACTATATCTCTGTACCTATCTACTTACAGTATATACTTTTTTGTATGTATATGTACTACTCTAAATACTACTCTAGCTGCCCAGTACTATAGTAGTACTGTATAGCTGTAGACCATGATAAGCGTCCCAGCTCTAGCGCATGCCGACTAGCGAAAGAGGAAGAGGAACAAGCCTCGCCAAAAGAAACAACTATACAGTACATACCCCATCAGCCATCCCTCCCTTGTCCGACTCCATTTCTCTCTTTCTACCCAGGCGCACGACGTCTGCGAATCAATCTGCCACATTGCATATTTGTTCGATAGATGACCGACTCATGGAAAAATCCCCCTTTGAGTCCAGAAATGCCTCACCCACCGCATCGGTGAGTCCTGAGCAGGCCGAACAGGCCCAGCAGGCATTACAAGATGGAGGCCAGCACCCCACGCCCCGTCGCATTCCTGTGCGCCGGGCCGGTTCATCTTCCTTACTTAGCAGACTGCTCTCTCCGACCTACGAAGTAGAGGAAGTCGAGGAACCCGAACGACCAGTTGCTGTGGATGCGACTGCTGCCGACAGACACCACGCTGTGGCGAGGACAGGAGAGAATTTCAACCATCCCCCGCAGGGAACACAAGCAACTGATAAGGACGACATAAGACCTCTAGAGACAATGGCCCAGACCATGCGACCGCTCTACGCGTCGCCCAAATGCCTCGGACAGCATCCTATTTCCTCCACCACGAACTTCAACTTCCATGATATGAACATCAACCATGTCAATTCAGTTCTCATGGACCACCGCGACTTCTTAAAATCGAGCCGGCTTCGAGGCACCTCTCTGGAGCGTACGCCCAAGGAAAAGATGGTTCAAAGTCTGCCCAAAGGTGCCGTGTCGAACAATTCGGGAGACACAGGCTTTGCGCATCCTCTGGGACCAATCAACATGGACTCCGGCAATATCTCCGACCATCCACCCACCGAAGGCTATCGAGCAGAATATAGATCGTGGAGGGACGGGCTATTTGGTTTGGGCATGGGCAAAGCCTGGTCCATTGGTGATGAGAGTTTGAACCAGGAGTCTGATGGGCAGGTCGAGAAGTCGATAACGGAGGCATTGGCCGGCGCGGAGCGTAATAGCCGTAGTAGGAAATCAAGCCATAGTGTGAGACTGTTCAAGGAAGGTCTCCCGGAGGACAAGTCAAAGAAGCGTGAAGGAAGAGAGGGCAACCGGCACAAGGAGAGGTCTCCTGCGCTGAAGAGCCCCTCGTTGGAAGGCTCCTTCGAACCTAGCAAAACTCATACTGAAGGGAGCTTGTCATCTGGCGCACAATCTTTCGCCTCACTTCCGGCAGAAGGCGCCGGAGAGAGCTATTTCGAACCACCGACAATCGAGGCCACTCGTGTCGCCGCGAACAACGCTCAGAAGCATGGTCTTGCACTGGAAAATCTGAGCAGGTCAAGCACTGGGAGACGACATGATCCAATACTTAAAGATGGTCAGCCACGTCCCGAGCGACCAAATATCTTACCGGCACAATTCCTCGACGACCTGCGCCAGAGACATAATCTCACGCCTGCTGCCGCAAAGGGCTCCTCGTTTTCGAAAAGCATACCCCTTACCAACTCAGAAAGGCAGACGAGGGGCGAAGTAGATATCATGGTAGACGAAACTGATTTTGAACATCCTCTGCCTCGAGAACAGTCCATAACTGAATCTCTTCAAAGCGATGAAGAGTCGGGCGAAGAAAAAATCTCGTCAGCCTTGTTCGTCCCACATCAGTCCTCGCGTGAATCTTGTGAATCGCTAGACCAAACATCTCCAAGGCGAGAGTCGTTTGCTTCTGCCTTGTCCGAGCTTCGGGAGAGTTCTACCGAGCGGTCTGAACCCGAACAATGGCTTGTCAAACATGAAGTTGCGCCTCGTGAGGACGAGAAGAAGATAGCAGGACAAGCATTACCAGCTAAGCCGTCGCCTGAAATTGCTGCTCCACGATCAAGGTCTACTTCGGGGTATTTTTCGCAAGCTTCGACCATAGAAAACTGGGCACATGGGCCAATTAGCGAGGCTGGCTATTCAACCAAAGGCGACGAATCTGGTCTTAGCCAGAATGAGGACCTTGAAATCACGCCGACTGATAAGAGGGCAAAGAAGTACATGTCCAAGAACCATGAAAGACTCAAGGATACTCAGCAAACACCAAAGGCTCCTCTTGAGGCTATTGAGCTCATTCCGTACAAACACCAAGTTGGCGGCCATACAACGATGTGGCGCTTCTCCAAGCGGGCTGTATGTAAGCAATTGAATAACCGTGAGAACGAATTCTATGAGACGATCGAACATTTCCATCCAGTCCTCTTAAAATTCATGCCAAGGTATGTGCTTTCATTAATCCCTCCGCTACTCATGGCTTGAAGCTGAGTACCATGGAAGATGCTCCCCAATGCTTTTGCCGTTATAACGACCATGTGTGCTGATGTGGACCATTGAATCTAGGTATATTGGGGTTCTCAATGTTACTTTTGAGAAGCAGCTGAAACGTAAACCAACAATCAAAGGCGATGGTGAAATACCTGTTGAGGGCAATGCGCCAAGTGATTATGGTCTTGCTGAGGTTGATGCTGCCAAAGCTACCGCTGAGTCTCAGGCAGAGACGGCATCAATGTTGAGTACAAAAGAGCAAGGCAATGGGCGGCCAAGAGTGGTCAGTCAGTCATTGTCCTCGCAAGTTCCCACGCCAACTGTGACGTTTGCCGATAATCGCCATATTATTCCGAAGAGCTTTCTGCAGCGACCATTGTTAGATCCAGAATCGAGATACAAGTCCTTAAGTGATACAAACATTCCAGATTCGTCCAGCCGCAAATTCAATGGTCAAAACACACCTACAGCTGCAAACGGCGATCGATCTTCACTATCTGACCCGCATGCTGTAAGCTGGGGTGCGACAACTGTAAATAGAAAACTTCGGTATGAGGTCTTCGGCGAGGCTTTTCTTCAGCGACCTATTCCGATTCAGCCGCACAAGAAGCCCGGCCATCATCAACGTAGCTTACCTCACCGGACGTCAAATCCCACGCTCAGAAGTACGACTTCAGAGTCCAACCTTGGCAAAGTTAGAGAGCAAGATACCGAGAACGCTATAAGACCAGAGACGAGTGATGGATCGTTGCGCATGCAGGCTATCAAATCTTCAGCTGAAAGTCAGGGTCTTGCCTTTAGGTCGCCTACTAAGGATAACGTTCATCTTGCAGTTCCACCAACCGACAATCAACTGAATGGCGATGGCAGTGAGGTTGACTTCCAGGACCAGGCTGGTACCAGCGCCCCGGAAGCTGATATGTTGATGGAGACACCAAAGGCTAGAAGAAAGCGAAGATTCTCTAGCGGTGGTCTTCGTCGCAAGCCAGAACAAGTGGCGGACGGCAGAGGAAATTTGAAATACTTTGCGGAGGCTGATGATGCTGGATATGCTGGCGATGGCGAAGATGAAGTTTTCACAATGGATCCCGATGTCCCACCAGCTGGTAATGTTGTAGCAGAAATTCCAGTGGTGGATCAGTCGATCTCCGAACCGGTCATTCTTCATGAGCCAGCACAGCTTCCCAGCTCAAAGTCAGATTCGGTACTTGTCAGTGAGAAGCTACCCGCTGCAACAGATGCGCCTGAACCTCCGCCACTGCCTCTTCTCAACAGACCTGTCAACCCTAAGGAAGCTCAGACACAGCGTGATTCGCGTGTGGAATACTTCCTACTTCTCGAAGATCTCACTGCGGGCATGAAGCGTCCCTGCATCATGGACCTGAAGATGGGTACCCGGCAATATGGTGTCGAAGCCGACCCCAAGAAGCAAGAGTCTCAACGTCGAAAGTGTGCCGAGACCACGTCCAAAGAACTGGGTGTGCGCGTCTGCGGCCTCCAAGTCTGGGACGTGGCGAGCCAGTCCTACATCTTCCAGGACAAATACTTTGGACGCGACTTGAAGGCAGGCCAGGAGTTCCAGGATGCCTTGATGCGCTTTCTGTACGACGGCGTCGATTATCAGAGTATTCTCCGCCATATCCCGACGATCCTGCATAAGATCGGCCAGTTGGAGGTACTGATTAGGCATCTTAATGGATACAGATTCTATGCCGCAAGCTTGCTGATGTTTTACGATGGCGACGTGGATGATGAGGCTGGTGCGACGACGGATGCGTCCACGGTCACTGAGAAAAGACGGGGCAGGCATATCGATTTTAAGATTGCGGATTTTGCGAATTGTGTTACCGCGGAGAATGGGTCGGTTATGAGTAAACCGTGCCCACCGCAACATCCAGATACACCGGATAGGGGCTTCTTGAGAGGTTTGAGAAGTCTGAAGAAGTACTTTCTTAACATCCAGAAGGAGATTATGGAGAAAGAGCAATTGCGACGAGATGAGGAGAATGATGAGACGACCCCGGTTGTGAGTGATGACAGTGAGGGCGATCTCAGCTATTAAATGAGGGAGGAATTGTTCATCATATGCATTTGAGACCGGGATAGCAAGAGGCGGATTGTTACGATATTTGTGGCTTACAGGAGATCTATCTCCCATGTGGTTCTAAGTGGAAGAGGGAGGATCTCCATATAACGGATTGTGCATTGCTCCGGAGCTGCGTTTGATGATTTAGCGCATTATCATACCCTGCATAGAATCTGGCGCTTTGCATTGCTGTGGGCTTGGGTTGGTATGGCTGGGTTAGATAGGTGGTTCATTCGGGTTACATAAAATGAGAAATGAAACAAATCATATGTCATATCTACATCTGTAAATGTGACACGTGGATAGAATAGGATAGAATATACTGATAAACCTTGTGAGAAAGTCAACCTATGCACTTATCAAGATATTTGCAGGCGCGAGGTGCGGGAAGTATTAATTCGGTCAGCTGACCACGCGGTTAATTCGCGTCCACCACTTCCAGAGTCGCGGTCCCTGCCTGGCCTATGCTGTTCCTGAGGTTCTCAACACATCGACGGCAGACAGCAACTTCGTGCTCCGATACCGATAACACAGTCTTGAAGAGGTGTGATAAGTCTAATATGACGTAAACTGAGCACTCGGACACGAACATCAGACACAATGCCGATTGAAGTCATCAGTCTCCTCTCCTCCTCGAGTCCACCACCGCCGCGGGCGCCGATTGTACGACGAGGAGAAACTTCCAAGGTGCCTTGGGATACGAGCGCGCGGTTATCGGAGGCTACAACGTCTAGGGCACTGTTGTCGGGTGCAGGAGATGGAACGAAGAGTAGGTGGGAGACGGCAACAGAACCACGGGATAAATCGAAGGGAGGTGCTAGGGATAGGACGGATGAGGGGTGGATAGAACTTGACGACGACAATGATGATGATGTTGCATTGAAGAGGCCAAATATATATCATGGTATTGAAGAGGACCAAGACAATGCAGAAGCTATACCCGGTTTGCCCGCAGTGGGACACCAGAGAGGCATGAAGTTCACATCGCTTGCTGCGGAGTCTAGCAAAGCGCGAGATGACTTTATGTTCTTGTCAGATGACTTTGATAGTAGTATCAATCTGGATAAGGAGTACGCACATCCTAGCGACTTGCAGCTTCCGCCGGCGAAGAGGCTGAGGGTGAGCCCTGGGCCGGAACGGCTACCGACGTTGCCACCGTTCAAGAGGACGGTTTCTGATGTTACGGCTGGTTCGAGATATTGCACGAGCAGGAATGCACTATCGAAGGCACCTGGATTGAAGAGGTCGGCGACCGTGGTTATTGATGATGATCCGATTACATTTACCTCGTCGCCGGATTTTGTGCAGCTGGCAAAAGAGCGCCGAGAAAGGAGGAGAAGGGAGACTGAGCAAGAGAGGGAATTATCTGAAGTTGAAGAAGTTGTATCAAGACCTACTGGGAAGCATACAGCACTAGAACCTCTCGATGACTCTTCTGATGACCTCCCGGACATCGACATTATAGCCTCCCAAGCCCGCTCCGGTCCCATCCCAACCCTCTCCCGCCACAACTCCCAACGAACCATGGACGTCTACAACGCCCAAAAAGCCTCCGTCTACAAACCTCCACCCAAAGCATCCGAGAAACCCAAGCGAATCGCAAAGACCGCTGCGGAGAAGCTCGTCGAAAAAGAGGCCGAGGCAGAGCGCAAGCGCCTCATCCGCGAAGACAAGGCGCGCGACAAGCAGATCGCCGCCGACCTGGCGAAGGTCAACACGCTGCGCACGGACAAGAAGATCTCGACGACCGAGATGATCGTACTCTTCCCTAGCGAGCTGGACGAGAAACTGCGGACGCAGACACAGAACTTCCTCGGCAAGCTGAGCGTCGAGTGCGCGGAGTGGCACGACGAGGGCAGCGTGCACAACTGCGTGCGGTGGCGCAGGAAGGTCGAGGCGCAGTATGACGAGAAAGAGGGACATTGGGTGCCGGTGCCGAGGCGGGTTGAGGACGAGGACCACGTCCTGTGCCACATGCCCGCCGCGGAGTTTGTGGAACTGGCGACGGGCGAGGAGGGGAAGGATCTCGATGCGCACGTGCTGCGGATGAAGAGCCGCTTTGAGCGGCACGCGATCATCTACCTGGTGGAGGGGCTGAACGCGTGGATGCGCAAGAACAGGAATGTGCGGAACCGCCAGTTCACGGAGGCGGTGCGGGCGCAGATGGCTGCGGAGGTGGATGGGGTTCGTGACCAGAGGTCGAGGAGGAAGAAGGCGGTGGAGTATGTGGATGAAGACATGATCGAGGACGCCCTTCTGCGCCTCCAGGTCATCCACGGTGCGCTGATCCATCACACCGCTGCGCTGGTCGAGAGCGCGGAGTGGATCACGGTGTTCACGCAGCACATCTCGACGGTCCCGTACCGGCGGCAGAGGATGGGGATGGATACGGCGTTTTGCATGGAGACGGGGCAGATCAAGACGGGCGAGGACGCGCAGGACACGTATGTGAAGATGCTGCAGGAGGTCAACCGGGTGACGGCGCCGATTGCGTATGGGATCGCGGCGGAGTATCCGTCTGTGACGAGGCTGGTGGAGGGGTTCAGGAGGGAGGGGAAGGATGCGCTGACGAGGGTGAGGAAGTCGGCGAATAAGGATGGGGCGTTTACGGATAGGGAGGTGGGGAAGAGCGTTAGTAAGAGGGTTTGGAGTATTTTCATGGGGAGGGAGGAGGGGAGTACAGATGTCTAGAGCTGCTAAGGGATGTGGACGCGTGGTGGAAGTTTAGAAGCTGGAATACTGATGAGTGGATGAGTATGTGTATAGTGTATCCTATAACGCAACCGTTTGAATCGCTCAGACACACGAATCCGTCTATTCCAATCTTGCCGGAATTTGCCATACTGCATCCTCGCTCAGCACCCTTCTTTTCAACATATAACTTGACGTTCGGCCTTGCATCTCCAGGTCTTGTAGACACACGCAGCGATGCCAATATCTCGGGCTTCGCAAATGGACCTTCCTCCCCTGTGATTTTACAATAGGGACGATTCAAGCAGGATGCACGAATATAGGAAGGGATCCCCGTGAATGCCAAGGAGACCTGCGGCAGCGCTGTCACGTCTGCAGTCTCTCTGTACTATTCGGCATTCACATCCACGGCCGAGAATGTTCGGCGAGGCCATCCATCACGAGTACCTTCTGCACCAGCCTAGCAGCGCAACTGTGGGCATAATATCATGACCAGTGCTGTGCTGATGGATCTCAGGTTTGGTGGAACAGTCCCCTCTCGACGCTCGCCACCATATTCGGGGTTCTGCCGAGACCAGTTCGTGCGGCGGCGTTCCGGGAAGGACTTCAGCAACATCGCGAACGAGGTGCAGGCTGGTGAACGCTATGGACACCCAGGGGCTTCAGGGAGCTTCTGGTGCGTCTGCTGGTGAAGCATCCGAGAAGGTCACAGAAGATATCCACCGTGGGTGTCTCCGTTGTCGCTATTGTGGCGGTGCTGTTGCCGACTCTTCTCTTCTCGTCGTATTCATGTCACTCACTTCAAGCAGGAAAGGAAGCGAGACTCGACAAAAAGATGCTTGTGATCAGTGATAACAATTCTTTCATGATTAGGTTCTGGGAGCTGACGCTAACTTTACAAGACAGAGTAGATGGACGAAAAAAATGCCAAAAAGACTCCAGGTCCACATTGAACCAGGGCAGAAAGACCCTGAGGATTTTATTTAAGAGAACACTTGTTTGCTAGCACTTGCCAGAGCAGGCGGTGCTACCACCCAGCCATCCCACCTGCTGATATTATAAAATCCCTGACACTTTGATATAAAGGAACTGCTTACGCAGTTGTCCTGAGCCACCGACTGTACCTGCGAATGTGAGAACGAGCATCTTTGCCGGGTCGCAGGGAGAAGTCAGGTTGGACATGCAATATCTTCTAATTGATATCATCATTTAAATACTTATCTTATACATACAATTCATCATCCTCCCCCACCCTCTACACCTTCACACTCCCCAGTAACCTCTGCTCAACCCCATCCAGAATATAATGATGCGCCATAACCTCGATATTCTCCGCCTCACCCTGGAACAGCTTATCGGGATCCACACCCGGCCCCATCATCTGGCCCGTCGGCGGCGTGCCCATCTGCTGCTGCGCGACCTGGCTCGCCGCGTTGTCGCTGCCGAGCAGGTACGTGAAGACGGCCTGCAGGCCGAAGAGGCAGATGAAGTACAGCGAGATGGACGACACCCAGCGCGCGTCGAGGTCGCGCGTCGCCACGCCGGCCTGCAGCATCTGCTTGAATTTGGGCGTGATGGCGAAGGGGAGTTTCACTGCGCATGATCAGCCATGCCGTCTCAATGCAGGGGGGTCGAAGTATGGGGGAGTAGGAAGCGAGGCGAGTGCGTACAAACAACAAAGCCACTGAAGAACGCATTGATCCAGCCCATGATCAAGGTCTGCGGCACAATCATCGTCATATTCCCCTTCATCATGCCCATCATGCCCTCCATGGCGGCCGGATCGGTCATGGGGTTCGCGGGCGCCTGGCCCTTGGCCTCGGGGTTCTTCAGGAAGGCGCCGCTCTGGAAGGCGGGCACGAGGTAGTTCTTGCGCGCCGCGAAGGCCGCGTCCGAGAGCACGGCCGCGTGCTGCCGGAAGTTGATCCCGCGCTGCAGACTGCGCTGTTCGCGAAGGCTCGGCAGGTCGGCTTTCTTGGGCGAGGAGGCGATGAGGACGGTGACATAGTGGCGCAGGACGCCGGTCAGGATCTGCGTGGGTTAGCTGGTGTTGGTGAGCGTGCGGGAGGAGGAGGATGTACCATGACCGTGATGATGGGGAAGAGGATCCAGTAGCTATGGCGTCCATGTCAGCGCAATGTCCACTGCAATTGCCGTGCGAGACTCACAATAACTGGGGATCCCGATGGATCGTCTGCACAACCGCTTGCGCCATGTTGAACGATAGATATGGCGAGCAACGGGAGGTGATGTTGCTGATAAGCTGCAACGAGGGGAGAGGTGACGTTGAGAGTAGCTTTCGCTAATGCGGAGCCTTCCGCCTCGCTGGCGTCCTGAAGACACCTTTCCGTTGCTTGAGCTTCAGCCTTGTGCCGCCGTCAATAGAACAGCAAGTTGTGAACATCACAACAACAACAACAACAACCACAACAATAAACAAAAATGGCGGATCCAGACGCAAAGATCTCCGTGCATTCGCTTGCAGGTATGTCTCCTGTCGCAACTGCCATCCAATCCCCAATCCCCCTCCCTCCTGCCTCTCCCATCCCATCCTCCCCATCGCACCCGTCCGTCGCAGTCTCCCGACCCTTCAAGGCGCCCAACTAACACCCGCTGCTCCCTCCCAGACCTGAAGAACACCTCCGACGACGCAATCCCCAACTACCTCAACTCCCTCCACTTCACGCAATCCCACACCCTCGGCGACGTGCGCCTCGCCCTCGGCTACTCCGCCTTCGCCCTCTGCGCCGCCTGCTTCTACTGGGACTACACGCTGGGCTTCGAGGCCACCAAGACCTACACCGCCGCGGCCGTGGCCCTGTACACGCTGCTCAACGGCGCACTGACGGCCTGGATCTGGGGCGTCGAGAAGGGCGTCGTGTACGTGGGGACGAGCAAGGACGGCGACAAGGTGACCCCCCACCCCCCCCCCCTTTTTTCCTCTCTCCCACCATCCCGCTGACCGACGCCACAGATATCCATCTCCACCTCCGTCACCAAGCACGTCCCCATCTACAACCTCCGCATCACCTGGCGCGCCGCCTCGGCGCCCCACGCCCCCACGACGCTCACCCTCGCGCGCCCCTTCAGCGCCTGGTTCGACGGCGCGGGCCGCCTCGTCGCGGCGCCGCTGCAGGCGCTGCTCGCGGCCGAGGTGCCCGTGATCGGGGCTGCGGACCCGGCGAGGGCGGCGGGGCCGGTGAGGGCTGCAGCGCTGGCGCCGACGGTCGAGGGGGCGGAGGGGGCGGCGCGGGGGAGTGTTGCGGGGGGGAAGGCGAGGAGTAGGAGGAAGGTGTAGGTGGGGGATGGGATGGGATGGGAGGAGTGGAGTCTGCTGGGAATTAGAAGCAATTAGAAGCATGAATGATGTATGCGATCTGCGATCTGCAAGAGGCGTGCATCCATCTGGGCTGTTGCTGTCTTAACGTCTGCAGAGACCAAAGTGAATGGATTCGACGATTTGGACGACGCTGGTTTAGAGTACACATCCTTTTCCGGGTATAACCTCGTCACGTCCTTTTTCCTTCGTCATTTCTGCAAAATGCCCAGTCCCACTCTCTTTATCCCCTCTGCTCGGTTGTCCCATACTACCCGAAGTTGTCATAATTCAGTGAATCAACCCAACCCAACCACAAGCTCGCATCTATCACGGCGCCTCCTACTTCTGTCATGCGAATCCCTGATGTGGAGGCCGTGCGCATAGTGGCTCAATGACTCTGCCCTAAAGGATAATTCTGTAGCAAAAGCGTTCTATTTGGTATATCTCAATGCTCTAATCTATTATAAGTGGTATCTATCCGCAAGCTTCCGTGCCTTCATCATGCCTTCGCGGCAGTTTCGCATGTCTAAGCATCGTTAAATCTCAACGCCGTCATCCCTTGCATCTACACTCTCAGCTCGTCTTCCCTTCCTTACTCTTCCCCTCCTTCACCTCCTCAGCAGTGACGCTCAGCCCCGCGAAGCCTCCCTTACTGACCTCCTCCTCATCCACCCCAGCCTGGTGACCCAACGGCCCTGTCCTCGTACGGACCGTCGCGAATCCTTCATTCGTCCTCTCCCTCTGCACTTCCCCCTCCGCCGCCCCCAGTCGACTCGGTCCCGGCCCCGGAGCCATCACCTCCGGGATGCCCGGCAAGTGCTCTCTACTCATCTCCTTCAGCTCCACCACCCCGCCCCCCACAAGCGGCCCCGCCTCCAGATCCGCCACCCCGCCCTCTCCAACCCCTTGCGCCGGCCTCCCCTTCCGACTAAAAAACCTCCTCGACCGGCTCCCCGCCGTCCCCGCCGAATCCCTACTCGTGCTACTCCCCAACGCCGCCCCCTCCTCCTCCTCCATCTCCGCGCTCCTTCTCGCCGCCGCCGCACTCGCGTTCGGCACTGTTGGCTTCGGCTTGTCATACACATCCCCCATCTCCGCCCCGCTGCTGATCCCGCTCATCCCCAGCGAGAAGTCCACACGCTTGCTCATCTGGCCCAGGCTCTCGCCGCGCCCACGCCCGTGCGTACGCAGGATCGACGGGTGCCGCCCCGGCTCGTGCGAGGCCGAGGAGTCGCTGCGCGCGAGCGTGCCTCTCTTGGGTCCCGGGCCATAGCCAGAGTCGGGCCGGGGGGAGGAGTCGACGATGGGGGCGTTGTAGGCCGGGAGGGGGCTGGACATGTAGACGGGGGCGTCGGGGTTTTGGCCCGCCCAGGTGCGCCGGGGGCCTTCGATGCCTAGGTCTGCGGCCGTGTTAGAAAGATAAATTTTGGTTGTGTTGGGGATGGAAGGGGAGAGACTGGGACGGACCTTGCATGCTGACCATCAAGGCACAGATGAATTTGTTTCGCCGCTGCAGACGCAGCAGCTCGTTTTGCCAGTTGCTTTTGTAGAAGAAGACGACGTTCATGCTGATCGAGTACGCTTCGTACACCGTCTTCAGCTCCGTCAAGATGTTATGCTGATACTCCCTATTCTCACTCCCGACAAAATCAAGCAACTTGACCCTCAGTCCCTCCAACTGCTCCACTGTGGTCCCGAACTTCATGGTCACCGGTACGGCCTCTGCCAATCCGCCGGATCGCCGCTGATTCAGGATGAAGAGGGTGTTCAAGTACGAGTTCGGGGCTTGCACGACGTGTCCTTCCATCTTCTTGAACTCGGTAAAGAGGAGCGAGATCTCCTTGACGAAGTAATCGTCCCCCTTCCCAAACGCCCCGGTATTACCATAGATTGTAACGCGATCGCCGACATCGAACGGGTGCTTGATGAAGACAAACACGATGCTCTGCAACACCTCCTGCGCCGTCGCCGAAAACAGCCACGACAGCGCGAGGACCGCCGAGCCTGCACTGGTCAGCACGCCCGCCGCACTCGTCGAGATGAGCGAGATGAACACAAGGATCGTAATAATCGCCACGATGAATAGGAACAGATTATCCAGCTTCGAGACGACGGAGTCCAGGTCCTTCAGCGAGGCCGTGATGGCCTTGCGCTCGCGCCCGATCTCGACGCACACCGCCTCGAGCTCCTCCATGCTTATGTCGCCGTTCATGTCCTTATCGAACATGCTGAACGCTGCGTCGGCCTCCTCGTTGTTGTCAAATGCGGGCCGCAGATCGTCTCCCAACACCGTCTCGGCCTCTTCGAGCGTGAAGGTGCGGTAGAGACGCCGGGCGAGAACCTGCGAGCCGCTGGTGCTGCTGAGAAGCTGCAGGACCACTTGTGCTGGATGGTTGCTCCTCTTCGAGACGGCGCGGCCGGTGAAGTCGCCTGCGACCTTTCCGGCCACGTTGCCGACTCTGTGTAGGGCCTGCCGAGCGCCTTTGCCGGCTCGGGAGATGTATTTCATGGGTGAGTCGATGCCGCTGCGTTGTTCGGGCGACGAGGTCTCGAAGTCGGAGTCTTTCAGGGCAATCTTCTCTTTGGAGTAGACGTACAGCTTGACCAGGGAGCTGGTCTCGAACTTGTTAATCTCGATGCGGTCGGCGTAGGTGCGGAGATGGAAGCTGATGGCGATGAGCTGGATGATGATCTTCTCGACGAAATTGAGCGTCGCGCCGACGAAGATGGACACGATGACCTTGTTCATCGTGAGTTCCCAATCAAGCGTCGCCTTGTTCCCGTCCGCGTGGTGGTTCGTCATGGTGGGCAGGAAGGAGATTTCGATGGCGAGCCACCAGAAGAAGAGCGAGATGGGGACCTCGAGTTGTCTGCCGAGGTCACGCCACATCTTGTGGCCGTTCGTGAAGAGACTCGATAATATGCCCATGGGGTACGGGATGCATTTTGCGATGATGCGGCTCAGCCAGAGCGTCAGCCAGACGATCTCCAGCCAGATGCAGAACCACACGAGATCGACGCCGCCGACAGTGTTGTCCTTGAACCTGAGGGCGCCGAGAAGGAGAGGTATCAGAATGATGAGGGTGATGGGTATGATATAACAGAAATAGCGAACAAGGAAGCTCGACTCGTGGATTCGGACGAAGAACTTTGCGAACTGCGTTGATGGTTTGGCTGGCGGCTGGTATATCTTGGTCTGCTCATGGACTGGTGTGGTGCCGATGTCAAAGTCGTCTTCCGGCTCGGGTTTTGTTCTCGACCTTGTGCGCACGAGGGATCTCGCATGGGACAGGCTCTCCCTTTGACTGTGCTGTCGTTGAACCGTCGTTTCAGCCCTCAGCATTTCAAGTTCGTCATCGAGGCGTTGGGATTGCTCATGCTGCTCGTAGGGCGACATGGGTGAGATGCCTCGTCCGTGGAGATGATCCGGGCCATTCTCATAGCTTGTCTGTACGTGTAGCTTGTTTCTATCGATATCGATATCGTCGTATGGTTTATCGTCCATTATTGTGCCTTCTTCGTCTGATGAGCGTCTTCGCCTTCGCCGTGGCGCGCCGGTTTGATTCGGGTCGAAGTCAGGGAAGGCATATTGATTCAAGTCCCTATAGACAGGACCTGGCGAAGACGGCATGGTGGGCATGTAACATGAATGCGCTCGAGAGGCTGTCAAGGTATGTATGTCCTCATTCGAATTGGAATTGGCGGTAATGACTGTGACGTGAGAGGTATGCTCTACCAGAAGACTTCGTATGTTCGAGGCAAGTCGTAACTCGTAAGTATTCGAATTCGAATGGGCTTTCAGTCAAGGACTATGTCGTGGAAGTTTGGGTGGAACATAGCAATGAAAAGGAGAGGAGAAAGTTGAAGCATTGATAGGAAGAAGTGGGAGTGGAAGTGGAAGTGGAAGTAGAAGAAGTGGACTTGGAGGGAATGACGTTTGGATAGAGATGGAGGGAAGGATAGAGGGGATCGCCATACCTAGTGGCCGTGTCAGTGTCAGGGCCGGATTCTGAGAGCCAGATTTCCTTAGCTTGAAGGAAAGCTAGAGTGGGTTTCTTGAGAGTAGTAGGAGTAAGAATAAGATGCTCAAAATAGAAATGCTGGTTGCGATGAGTAAAACTAGTAAAACTAGTAAAACTAGTAGGCCTAGTAAAACTAGTGAACTAGCACAACTAGTAAAAACTAGAATGACTAGAATGACTAGAATGACTAGAATGACTAGGAGACGCAACAAAGGAGAGGAGACGGTTCCGCACTACAACCGCTGTTGATAGAGAAGGAGATGGAGATGAGATGGAGATGAGATGGAGATGAGATAGAGATGAGATGGAGAGGAGATGAAGATGAAGATGGAGATAGAAATGGAGATGAAGATGGATATGGAGACGAAGATGGAGAAGATGACTAGTTATTCGAAGGCGGATTACGAGTGAAGACGTTGAAATAACGGTGGAATGCCTTGCTTGCTTAGGTACAGTCGTGGCGAAGGCGACTTTGATGTCATCTTATCACGTGACCTCTTTTTCAGGTCATCTAAGCCACGTACAGCCACGTACTTGTACCAAATACCTGAGTCGGACGTTTTGAAAACCTCATGTCGATCCTGCCCGCCAAGTTCCACTCTTCCTTGTCTAGATAATCTATACTGGTTAGATTTTAGACTCTTTAGTCTTAAAAAATGGCTAATGTAAAAGGTGTCTGGCCTAGACGCGGCCTATTAAGGTCCTGCAGTTCCTGCAGTTCCTGGAGATAAAGTGGTTCAAAAAGTGCAATTTTCCTTGGACTGCATATGACTTGCTGCATATGCCTTGCTTATAAGTCACATTTGAGAGAGACAGGCAATTAATAAATTATATTATAATAGTTAGAATGTCTTTGAGATATAAGGTACTTTCAAAAATTATATTTCTAATACTTTAATAATACTTATGACTAATCTTTAAAATAAATCCTACTCGCCCTTTATCTCTATTCTTGTCATTAATACTTATATAAGGAAAATATCCCCACCAGGCTTGGTGGGAAAGGTCTAAGTGGTTAGAAAATTACAAAAGGCCTTACCCATGGGTTGGGTCTTCAAAACTAAGATCACCTTAAAGAAGCCTGAATCAAACCCACCCAATGTCTCTAATCGATCAAGTCTTTTTGATAACCAGTGCCAACCACCCCAGGATTCTGTACCCAACAATGATCCCAACCATGATGCCAATCCACTCTCCCTGCAAGCCAGTGTTGTAGTTGAACGCGTCCAGAACCGCCGTACCTCTGATCTTGCCCTCCGACGCCAGATCACTCGGGTACATGCACTGATACCCGCTCTGTGCGTCGCCGGCGCAGTCAAACGTACGGTCCTTGAATTCGTTCACGAACATTCCTTGGAACACGTACGCCTGATAATCAATGTAGTGGAAGACGTATTTCCAGAACACGTTGAGCTTGGCCATCGGGACGAGGAAGCCGTCAACACACATCCAGAGGCCGTTTGCGAAAGCAGCTACCGCGATTGCGACGACGAAAACGGGGAATATGGATGAGACAAGCACAATGAGAGCTTCTGCTGCGACGAGATCGAGGAATAGCCAGAGTACCCACATCATGAAGTTGTTGAAGTTGGGCGTGAAGTTGCTGAGGAAGTACTCGACCACGGAGAAGAGGATCGCGATGAAGAATAAGTAAGGTAGACCGATGATGAAATTGGCAATGGTGAATGACAGCGGTCCGCAGAGTCCATTGGCACGTTCTTTGGCAAAGGTAGCCCTATCTTCGAGGAAGGCAGGAACGTATGCGATGGCCATGAACGACATGAAGGCGGAACCGAAGAACATAGCGTTGATAAATGGTTGGATATCCGACTGGTTGGATCCAAGTCGAAGGAACACAGTGCCCATGAGAATGGCCAGACCAAGATACATGGCTATCCTGATGCCATAGGCGACCACATCGCGGTAGGACTTGATCCACGATCGGTGGAGAAGTACGAGCGGAACAACCAGGGCGTTCTGTTTTGCGAACTTCATCTTAATGATATCGGGTCCAGCTTTCTTAGGATCCTTGGCATCATTCAAGCCTTCTTCGATATCTGCTTTGATAGCACGAGATTCGTTGGACTTATCCCAAGATTCATGAATATGTTTGATGCGGGCATTCACGTCGTCTCCTTCCCGTACGATCTCCGTATTAATCAGGTCTAGAAGATACTCCGCAGGATTGATCTCCATGGGCATGCCGTAGCCGAGGGAGCCAAAATATTGTCGAGCAGCCATAGGTGGACCAAAATAGCAAGTCTTGCCCTTTGATAGGAGACAAAGTTTGTCAAACAATTCAAAGGTTGTTGTGGATGGCTGATGAATCGATGCGATGATGATCAACTAAATGTTGTTAGGAACTGGTACATTGGGACTGAACTTCAAATCCTTACGTTATTCTTCTTCCCAATTGTCTTGATATAGTTTATGACTTCGTAGCTGAGTGCAGAATCGAGTCCGCTGGTGGGTTCATCAAGAAATAGAATCTTGGGGTCAGTGACGAGTCTGCTGGCGACACCAAGTCTTTTCTTCTGGCCACCACTGAGTCCTTTTTTGATGGGTGTTCCAACAATTGTTTGTGCTTGCCCAACCATACCAAAGCTAGTCAGCAGATTATCGACTCGCCAAAGACGCTCCTTTTTCGAAATAGAACTATTGTTTGATTAGCATCAGGCACCATGATATCATAGCAGAGGACGTACGGAGGTAGAGCAAGTCGTGCTGCAAAGTCCATAGTCTCACGAACTGTAAGACTTCCTATCAGTGCATCCTCTTGCTCAACATAGGCTGAGAGATGCCTCAGATGTTGCCATCCGATGGCTTGGCCGTTGGTGAGGATATCTCCATGCGTAGTTGCACCGGCTGCTGCAGCTCTATGAGAGAGGGTATTGAGAAGAGTGGTTTTTCCCGAGCCAGAAGGTCCCATGATGGCAATCATCTCGCCGGCCTTTACAAGCCCATTTGCATCGGTGAGAATGGAGAGGGGGGACTTCGTGACTCGGTCCTTGACAGTGACGTTCATGGCCTTCCATCCGAAACTCCAAACGATATCGTTGATCAGATGGGCGCTGGGAACGGCATTCAATTCGAGATCTCTCACTTTCTCGTTGTCAGCCCCATCTCCATGGAGAGTGTGGCCGTCGTTGCTGCTGACTTGGTGAGAGTCACCTCCATTGGCGCTTGGCTCCATTTTTAATGTTTCCGACATGCTTATGAGGCGAATTTGAGATCAAGAACAAAGAAGAATTGAAGATGGGAGGTTCGATCTCTCATGTATAGATCGGGGAAAGTGGAATGAGAATATGAACCATATGAGGAACTGGGAGTGACTTATACTGGAAACATGACATCTATGAGCCGGGGGCTGCTTATGCTTTATAACAGCATGTTCAAAAAGCCACAGTCCATTGGAGTTCATCGTCCAGACTTCTGGATTAGAAATTCGGGGACCACCTGAATTGGCTGAGGGGGACAAAAATGGCAGAACCAAACTTTCACGCTCTCTTCTTTCGGATTATCAATCCAGAGATTCACTAAGCATGAGAGTGTTCCCCTAGTCCCGGGGACCAGAATGGCGGGGAGAAAATAGATTAAATCTGAATGAGATCGGCAGGGAGTTCACCGATTGGACAATGCCTTAGCCGTGGAATGACGATGGCCAAGGGGATGGGCATGCGACGAAGTCTAGAGTACGTCGGTGGTAAGGCATGGGGTAGTGGCAGGGTTGACAGGAGGTGACAGCTCGGTCAGCGATTAGATGTTTTCCTTCGGGCATCTCGGGGTCTGGCTTCATAAACAGAACGAATTTTAGGGTATGTCAGTGCTAAGTTATGGGGTAGTGACAGGAGTTGACAGGAGTTGACGGCGTTGACAGGAGGTGACAGCTCGCTCGGTGCTTAGATGTTTTCCTTCCGGCATCTCGGGGTCTGCTTTTTTCATAGGCAAATGCCGAGCCGTCACCTCCTAGTGGCATGACTTTGTCGTCGCCGACCTCGAAAGCTTATTTATGAAGCCCGAACCCGAGATGAGATGCCCGAAGGAAAACACCTAACCGTTTCCGGAATGGAGATGGGTCTTTACCGAGTGATGGTCTCCTGGAGACATTATGTGTGGATAATGCGAACCGGATTGTTTTGTTTGATCTAGAATGCTTGCTGACAGAATTGAAGTTTATAAAGATATTAATATTAATGGCTTTCAATGTCTGCAATCGAGGATTTGAAGAGTTTGTAGAGCTGGTGAGTGCTGCAGGCATAAGAAAATCAAGGTGAGAATAGCCAACGGAGCGCGACCTTGAACACAAGCTGATATTGGAGAGTGTGATGCTGGTTCATCCAGCGCTGCAGGCGATGCCCAGATGATCGCCTGGTGTGTATTGCTGAGAACAGGAGGCGAAAAGATTTTGCCCCAATTTTTCAATGGTAGGAATCGAACTAACTACCATGGACAATACCATTCGTAAGCACTGATGAAGGGGAACAGATACGCAGAAGTTCTTGAGAATACTCACCTCTCTCTGCGGGCTGCTGTCCAAAAGCTTGACTTCGTGGTACGAAACGGACCGCATTGGGGCCCAGATCTGGACTAAGTGAGAACGAGATGCCTGTAATCCGTGACATCGCCAAACTGCTGGACTATTTGAGATGAGAGAATCATAAGATGGTGCCTCAGCACGGCCTCAGGGTCTCGAGAGGGGATTTCTGAGTTTCAGTCTCAGATGTCCATTGGACCTGAAGAGTCCGTTCAGGATGTCCCTAATATCTCCAGGCAACTTCCACAAGATGACCACTTGACCTCTCCATCGCAGAAACCTTCTCAGGACTCCTAGTCTCCCATCGGCCCCCAAAGCTACGGTTCGTATTTCTGGGTTTTGCCACAAGATCGCCAAGCCAGAAAGAACAGTGGCTTTCCACGGCAGTCGGCTTGCCACAAGCTGGGGACGAGCTCATTCTCTTCGACCAAGTCCTGCACGATTCAGAGCTATTCGACTTTCAATTGTACGCCTAAGCTTCTACGGTGTCGGACCTGTGAGGAATTGCTGGTAGCAATCCAAAGCTTCGAGAGAGTGCCATGAAGAGCAGGGAGAGCGAAGGCAACGATGTTGAAGGACGCCGCTCTAGCATAATTATCGCGACTCCGAAGGCTGGGAATTCCTCGAGATCCAGAGTTGTGATGCTCGAGATCTAGGCTGTCCTCTTTAGCGGCGACTTCACGAGTGCTAGACATAACAGGCGCGTCATCCTTTGTAGAAAACGTCTTATATCTCGCTCTATGTTGCAAGTTTCTCTGCCAGCAGCGAGTGGTATTGTACAAGCAAATAGTACGATATCTATCCCCGCGTCAATCAAGTGCTAAGAGGGGTGGAAATGTAGTCGTCTGTCTATCGAAAGTTTAACGCTCGGGCCAGGTTAATTTGGAGGCTGAGCTGGAGACGACTGTGAAGGAGATGGAGATGGAGATGGAGATGGGGGATAAAAGCGAAGAAGAGAAAGCGAAAGCGGAACATCCATCCACGTCTCCGCCCCATCAATAACCTCGCATGCACGCTAGAGCTTGTAGTCTTTGACCGTCGTTACCGGCGAGATGCAACAGCAGCATAGCATGCTGCAAGTGTCCGTGTCCCGGCTCGCGGGTTGCTGCTGCTGACGACATTTTCTGCACAATCGCCGAGGTGCTGAAGGACAATTTCAATGTTGAGAATGAGTTGTTGGCGATGCGGGGCCTAGAGGAGTGCATGGGGAGTTCTGTAACTTGTGGGGTGCCAACTGAGAGGAAATATGTATCGGGGAGGATGTGGAGGGGGGCATTTGTTGATGGTGGTGGACCTGCTGCGACCGCAAGGGTATGAGATGGTGGGGTAAAGCGGGGCAAGGTTGCGATGGACTTGAATTGGCAGCTATCCTGATTACACGAGAGTAGGGAGCAAGAAAATATCTACAATGAAAAATAGAATTTTGAAATGGAATTTCCCACATCTTATGGTATGATCGGTTACTTTGGCCGTTGGGCGAGGAGGGATAGCACATGGTTTTCCGACTGGCGCTGAATCTCAGAATTGAAGCGAGTAGAATTGCATCGTTGTCTACAATTATAACATTTCTTATAGTGTTAAGATACTTACTTCACATCCATTCACAGGCTAGCAAACAGCACTCCCCCTTCGCTATACATACACATGGCTCCCCGAACCCCATTCCTCCAGCACATGTCTCCATCAGCGAGTGACTTGCTCCTCCAAGCCCATGGCCTCCGCCTTCCTCTCATCCACATTCCTAAACGTCCTCTTCCCCCTTACAAACCAATAAACCAGTAAGATCACCACAACCACAAAGTACACCGCGCTCACATAGTTCATGTTGTTCGCCTCGGCCGGGTACACCGGCGGGAAACTATACATGACCAGCGTGAACAATGTCCATGCCAACAGCACCACATTGCACACAAGTCCCAATTTCCCCAGCCAGAACGGGCCGTGCACAATGTTATCGCGGCCCTTGATGAGGAGACTTGCAACCGGGATGGAATATGAGATGTAGAGCAGCACGATGCACGCCGTAACCATGCTGTTGAAGGCAGTGTAGGAGCCGAGGTAGAGACACCCAAGAATAGTCACAATCACGCACGAGGCGAAATGTGCGTTGAGCGGCACGTCGAGCTTCGGGTGCACCTTGGCCAGCCACCCCGAGCCGGGAAGCCCGCGGTCGCGTGCGAACGACCAACAGAGACGGGACTGCCACGTGTGACATGCGATCTGGCAGCCGATGCCTGTCGCGATAATCATAACCTCGAGCACCACAGCACCGGCGCGGCTCTGTAGCGCCTGGTTGAACAACTCCAGGATCGGAACGAGAGTTGGCGTATTGAACAGCGCGTCAAGGTCGTTCATGCTGAAGAAAATCGCGATGCTGAAGGTCCAGGATGTGACGAACCCGATCGCCACCGTACCCATAACGGCAATAGGGATCATGCGCTCCGGTTGGTGGATTTCCTCGGCCATATGCGTGGCCGCATCGAGACAGGCAAATGCCCAGTTGGTATTAATGAGGCCGACGATAAAGGCAATTCCGTTCTGGGCCCAGCCCGTGTTGTTAACGAAGTTGGCGAAGACAAATGACGCAGTCTCGTGGCTCGGTGCCTTGGCTGGGACCACGATGAGAATCACCAAGAAGGAGATCAGCGAACACCAGAGTGTAAAGGTCGCGATCGAGGGGAGCGCTCGACCGTAGCAGTTGAAAAAGAAGGCGAACCAGTTTACGATTTGATAAGCGACAAAGACCATCCATGGTTTGATCACGCTGTGAAAGGTCAGTAAAATGAATGGAGAATATGGATAGGGAACGGACAGGTCAGGATTGTAGAGCTGGATACATCCCATCAGAGCACTCCCCATAGCAAGGGCAACACTCGCAGAAGTAAAGATACTCCCGGCCCAGGCAAACCAACCGGTCAAATAACTAGCAAAGTTGGAATATTTCCTCGGCGCCAACTCATTCGCCCAGAAGTACTGGCCGCCAGCGTTGGGGAATGCGCTCGTCAATTCCGACAACGAGACTCCTACACATGTAGAGATTATGGCAATGAGAATGATGCCGTAGATGATGAGCACGGGACCACCAGAGTTGATGCCGGTGATGAGGGCGGCCGAGATTCCGAACCAGGAGTTCGTGAGGGAGAAGCCGACGCCGAGAACCGAAAAGACGGAGAAGTTACGCCTCATATCTTGGACGTAACCCATCTCTGTAGAGTAGAATGGTCAATGGCAAGCTCGTGCAATGACACTGATGAATGAAAATGAGTGGCACGTACCAGCAAGTTTCATGGCATCTTCATCAAAGGACTTCTCATCGCCAGGGACGTCTGGCGACACCTTTGGGGACTCGCCCACGATGTCTTTTTTGTCGTCTGAAGACATCTTGGATGTTGTATTTTGGTGTAGGTGCAATTCAGAAGAGCGATTCAATGCAGGGGAAGCGATGCGTTAAGTAGAAAACACAAGATAAGTCGTCGTGCCAGGGCGTGCAACGGCGTGCGCCAAGCCAGAGATAAGAGGTACGGAGATGACAGGCAGATGCGTGCCACTCTCAGTTCGCGATCTGAGAAAGTGGTGGCTGATGATGATGCTTGATCTAGAATTATAGATAGCTTGCGGGGGTTTGACGAGAAGACAGAGAAGGGGGAGGGGGCAAACTGGACACGGAGGGAGAGATAGAGATAGAGATAGAGATAGAGAGAGAGAGAGAGAGAGAGAGGGAGAGGAAAAGAGACAACAAAATGGATTTACATCTTCGTTATTGAACTTACTACAGGCGTGGTTTTCAGAGCTGTCCATCCATGCTATCGATCCGGTCCCATTCTCACGGAAAGCAGAGAGCCAGGCATGTATGAACAAGCTCACGAAGCTGATGATGTGGGTGTGGAGCAGGGGAGGCGTTGATGGTCGAACGGTACTCCCAGCTGCAATTGGAGTCAGGAGATAAGCTATGTTGTCTTGGGTGTAAGGGTGTAAGGGTGTAAGGGTGTCAAGGTGAAAAGAAGCAAAGATAGCGGGAGTGCTTAGTGGATTTTGCTTAGTGGCTTATCGTCTGCGCATGTGGGAATTCTTTACCTTGGGGGGGATGATGCAGTGACATGGGAGGGAACATGGGAGGGAACATGGGAGGGAACATGGGAGGGAACATGGGAGGGAACATGGGAGGGAACATGGGAGGGAACATGGGAACATGGGACATGGGACATGGGAGCATGGAAGGGAACGCGGGGAACTACCCCTCTCCCCTCTCCCAACTCCCAACTCCCATGTAACTGTATCGAATCCATTGCACGACCTCTCCTCAGGCTCAGAAATCCACGTAGGCGCCGATGCAGACGCAGACACAGACACAACACAACACAGACAGGACGTGCGAGGGCGTCATGGGCGGGGCGGCATACCGAAGTTGAGCTGCCTCCCATGCACCAGAACTTCGAAATCCAGAGGCACTGAATGGCTTCATGGCGCAGCGTTCGGACGAGGCGTTGCTTGTGCTTCCAGGACAGGGCAGGACAGGGATCTGCGTGGTGAATCTCCTGAAGAGTAGGACCTTGGTATGTTTGTCTTGACCTTGAGCACCTGATAAGCTGAAGGGAGGGACGTTCTCCCTGGTGACATCGGAGCATCTGAGCATCTGAGCATACGACATATTGTCGTATATACATATTGTCGTATATACATAGAAGGGTTGGATATCCCGAGGCACGAGTACGGGGTTTCTTGGATGTGACCCAGCACGAGTCACGAGTAGGGAGTCCCCTCGGTGCCAGCTCCCGGGTACTTCGTATGCCGTTCTTCGCTAAGGAACCCTGGCCTTATCTTCGGTACTTCAGCACTGCATGCAGTCAGTGCCTTATCAGTAATTTCCCTGCCACTTTTGGCCATCAATCAGTCCATCAATCAACCAAAGGTCGCTCCCCCTATCTCCCGATACGGAAGTCATATCCCATATCCCTCTATCCCCTCAACTGTGGCGTTGGGGCGTTTCGAGTATTCAGTAAGGTAATGTCGGACATACGGGCATCGAATGTTGACCATGCCATTTGAATTAGAGGACTCGGACTTCTTGTGGCGAACAGATCAACAGTGGAAGGTACTCCGTAAGCTAAGGGAGGGGAAGGGAAAGGAAGGCATGTCAACTCCCAACTCCTTAAGACAGCCTTATCGTCGCGTCACCTGACCTGGCGTGGCATGGCGAGAAGACCAACATCTCAGCTCCAACTTCTTTGCTTCACAATATGAACGAACATGAGCAAGACAGCCTCGTCGTCGCTTTGCGAGAACGTCAATGTCACGGTTCCAACTTCTTCGCTTCTCGACATTAACAAACATAAGCAATATACTCATCGTCTCGGAAGTGTTCTCGCCTTGCAAAGATTTCGGCCCACTTTCAGACTGCCGTGGGTAGAATGCAAGTCTCCGAGCGACGGCATCCTCATTGAAACAACAGATTTCCAACTCGAGGATTCATTCCGGACTCTGTCCATTCTTCATGACCTTCGGACAAGAGCCGTCATATTGGTCTGGTGGAGCAAAAGAATCAACATCTCTCCGTTGCATAATTTCACTTAACTTTTCCATTTCCAGCTTGTTCATGTTCGCACTGCTGTCATTCTGTCGCAAGCAAGTACGAAGAATTATGGCCACCTAGTATAGACATATCGAAAACGGAACGATATTCTAGATTGCGCCAACCACTGCGAGGACTACCTCATATGGATTTGGGAGCCGAACTGCACGTCAATTGCGACGCAGGATGAACAATTTACCAAGACGCCTTGTGCTAGAGACGAATTGTTAGTTCTCGTCGCCAATTTCGGCAATTCTGAAATCATGAGGCCGCGGCTAGTCGGAATCGCTCTTCGAAGTTATTCCCTGGAATGATCATATGGCCTGAGAACCTTCCATTGAGCGAGCTTCAATCGCAGAGCAACAGCTTTGTTGAGAGCAAACGTCATTCACGAGCTACGAAGCTATTCGCAGGTCTCTTATTTTGCGGAGGCAGAGCAAGAAGTGTTAACAACATTGGAATGGCTACGAAGATCTGATCAACACCGCGATCTCTTGCCCAATGGCCAATTGCAAATCCGGGCCTCGATCGCTGTCCTTCAACTATGAAGCTTCTTCGACGGTCGTCGACCTCTCCGACGTAGAACATCCGTAACATGCATGCATTTAGGTTCAGACGGCCGACTCTCCGAAGGATATTAAGCCAAGGCCAACACTATATGCTAGAAATATTGGAAGATCAAAACAGATTACATCATATCCACTTACCACTCCCTCCAAATGGAAAATATATTCCACGAAGAGGTACGAAGCCCATCCCCGCATTCGCATCATCGCGCTATTTGCGGGTAAAACGTGCTCCCATGTCACCGGGTGCTAAGCTTTTAACCGTTGCAATCAACACCAGTTTTACCCCACCTTCGGAATCATGGAACATATTTTCGCCAGGGAGCTTTTGATTATTTTCTTTATTGAGCCGCGATCAGACTGTTCGGACGAGTCTAAGTATCATCGCTTCATTGCAATAGATGAAAAGAGGAGATGGATTGGTTTGTCGCCAGGGCATCACGGATGAATGTCCACTTATCCGAGCGATCGCCATGGTCTGGAATAAACCCCAGAGGTCGAATTGCTACAGTATAAGAGCTGCCCCAGCGCCGCGATCATGGCTGCTCCGTTGTATGGGCATTGGCAAGTAAAACATAATGTTTATTCCGATCCTCCTCTCGTTTTTGTCGTTGTGCATCCAGGCGGAGGCTATAGCTGTCGCTGCGCCTGGAGCCTCCCTTTCTAACGCTGCTACATCCTTAACTTTCTTGTATCAGAACAACCTCAATGCCTCAGACGATGTCAATCATGTCGGTGCGATTCTTCTGGACGCCATGCCTCAAAGGCTGGCGGCAGCAGCCTGTGCGCAGCTCAATGAGACTCTTCTCCCGATCCAAACACTGAATGCCCACAAAGTCGATTTCCTACAGCAATTTGCATATCTCTCATATTCAAGAGACCTGCCATCAAGCCAAACCTACAACATCGCTGGCGGCGAACTCGTAGTTGATACGCGACACCAATCCTTCTCCCTCCTGGCCCATCTCAACAGAGCACATGATCTCCCTATCCTATGTACCCAATCCGCCAGCGACAGCACCTCCAGTGCTCCCGCCGCACCGTCAACCCTCATCTCGGTCTCCGCCGGCGGAAACATCTATGCAGGGTTCCGCAACAAGAAGTCCTTTCGTTTCATTGGTATCCCATATGCCAACCCTTTCAAGCGCTGGACATATTCCACGCCCTACTCCTCCACTGGGAAGACCATCAACGCGACTACATACGGCCCTCAATGTGCACAAGGTGGATCAGGAGCCGAGGACTGCCTCTTCCTGAATGTCCAGACCCCATACATTCCCAATGCCGGTTCGAAAACGAAAGCGGATCTCAAACCGGTATTGTTCTGGATCCACGGCGGAGGCTTCACGGGCGGTTCTGGCGCAGATCCTCTTAGTGATGGCGGGAATCTCGCGAGTAGAGAGGATGTAGTAGTTGTCAATATCAATTACCGCCTTTCGACGTTGGGCTTTTTGGCGATTCCTGGGACGGAGATTAGAGGAAACTATGGGCTTGCAGATCAGATCACTGCACTTCAAGTACCTTTTCCTCCCCATTTCTGCTTTCCCTTTCACGTTTCTTCGCTTCCACCTTTCGGCTGTGAAGGGATAAGGCAAGGCTGACTCTCACAGTGGACGATCAATAACATTGCCTCATTCGGCGGGAATCCTCACCAGATCACTATCATGGGCGAATCTGCTGGTGCCGGCTCGGTTCGCCCCGCGCAATCGGGCTCTTCCAAGGCGCTGTCGCAATGTCAAATTTGGGCGGCGGCGTGGGCTTGGGACTGAGCGGGGACTATGCGACTACGTATAGCAGCTACAACACCATTGAGCAGTCATATGCGATTGCTGGGCAGAGCATTTTCAAGGCAGCTGGCTGCACGCAGGCTGATTTGCAGGCACAGATCGCGTGTCTAGGGGCGCTCGATGCGTTAAAGGTGGTCGGTTTGGGTGCGGTGGCACGATATGTGGTGCAGGATGGGACGTATGTTGATACCGAGCAGTTAATCGTTGCGGAGCGGAACCGAACCACGGCGCATATTCCCGTAATTTTTGGTTGGTGTTCTTCCTTTCGTACCATTTTCCCCCTTTCCTCCGTTTCATAGGCCGTCACTGATCTGGGTCCCCTTTTCATGTCATTTATCCATGTCCAAAGTCCGCCCTTTCTTTCCAGAAGAACCATCTAACATCCCCAGGAATAACCCGTGACGACGGCGCCTCCTTCAACAGCTACCCGGACTCCGGCCTTAACCTCACCGCCAGCGTCGCCGCCTCCCTCGGCATCTCCTTACCCGTTGCGCAGTCCATCCTCGACTCTCGCCTGTTCCCCTCGCCCGGCACCGGCAACATCACAGCTGATGCCTTCAACATCTCGTCGCGCGTCGCGACAGACCTCCAGTTCCGCTGCATCGACCAGGCGACCTCGTACACCGCCGCTCTAACCAACGCGTTTGCGAAATCCTACTATTACCAGATCGAGCGCACGATTGACGGATACGACCCCAACCATCTTGGCGGCCCGAAAGATAACGATCCGGACAGCCCGTACTACCGCGTCCATGGCTCTGACATGCCGTTCCTGCTCGGCACGCTGTCAAATCCGCGGAACGCCGACGATTTGGACGCCGAACGGCTTATTACTGGGTATTTCGCGTCCTTTGTACGAACGGGCGACCCGAATCCGGACATGGGGTTTTTGCAAGTGAGAGGGTATGCGGGTACGTCAGAAGCGGTGCGGGAGACGGGACGCTGGGAGCAGGTGGGGGGGAAGGCGGGGCCGATAAGACATCTGGATTGGCCGGGCAAGGAGGGGATGTTTGTGGACACGGCCCAGTGCGAGTGGTTGGGGTATGGGTTGGATTATTATTTTGATGGGGGCAGGTAGAGGTATTCAGGACTGTTAGGAATTATGGGAGATGAGATGGAGATTATCCTCAAGTAATGTGGGGTCTGTGCTACTGCAAGTTACGAATCAGGCAGTTCTACATTGTTATGTAACATTATGGATGACAAAGACGGTAGCTAAGTCATAAGAAAGGTGTTTAGGCCCAACTTATCTTGTCATTTCTACAGCCTTGGGACGTACGAATTATATCTTATCAACATTAAGAATAATAAATCCATGCTCCTGCGTAATGCTATTTATCAACAAGGAAGAGCGAAAACTCGAAGTTAGGCCTGGGCCGTGGTTTCATAGAAGATATAAGAAGATTTCTTTATCGAATAGCTGCCATATGTTATGCATTTTTGTTGATGGTGCGCTGCGTCTTACAGCAAGGCGTGCCTGTTCTTCAAGTATGGCGTGTCGCATAGCAGAGCCGCTGCTTTTGATAATTCTAAGAACCCTCGACTCCCTATCCTTATCAACAGCCGCTCTTCTTCCTTCTGACCTTGTGTTCTGTCAGGTATAGCTAAGAGCCCTGCATGTATATATAGCCCTTGTGTTGCAATGCTGCTATGTCTCTACTGTCTGTTTCTCTATGCTAATTATATACTAGGCTTTTGCTGACTGAGGTATACTAACAGTTATAGCACAACTAGTCTACAAGGCTTCTTATGTTAAAACGGGTAATGCTACAAAACACAAGCTACTTGATCCTTCTTGGCCCAGTAGAAACACCCTCAATATTAAGTCTCTGTGTACAATCGAACGTGCCACTCTCTGGCGAATCATCAGTGTCCCATACTCTAAGTGCCATCGTGAAGTACTCCGACGCCAGGAGTAGTTATCCCCTATTACAATCGGGGTATCCTCCACGCCTAACGATACTTCTTCATCCTGTGAAGGACTAGTATCTTTGCGACTGGCACTGGCTGCCGTCGTCTTAATATTCTTCAATGGTGGCGGTCCCTCGTCATCGAAAATCGTCAGGTCAACGTAGGATATGCCTGACTTCGACCACTTGAGATTGCGATCCCTATCGACCTCCTTGGTCGCAATATTCCGCGATGACTTATATGTAATAGAGGTGGCGAAAGTCTGCTATATAATAAATTGTCCCCCTATACATATCTGGTGCTAGCAATTCACTAAAGGCCTCCACTCGTATGCCGATTTGGCCCGGCCTGCGTAACTCGGCACTTCACCATTAAGTTGCATCACAACTACTTCTAGAAAAATGTATATATGTGGAACCAGAGGCCCAAAACGGATGTAATGTTCCATTTTTCGCCTTGGATCGGAAGAGCAAATAAATGGATCAAACATAATGAGCGGACAGGTAAAACAGGGAGGATTGGCAAGCAGACGATTTTGAGGACAGCAGCCGCGAGGCCTGTACCATTTGATTCAAAACATCTAATTTAGAGCAGTTCTTGAAAGTCAGAGTTCTTACAGGGACAAATTCTCATTTTCGCAAGCTCTCGTGCCACCAAATCAAATGAATGAAATCCCTCTCTAGCTCTCTCAAAACCAACCCAACCCTTTCTCATACACTCTTATCATGACAAAAATTCAGTGGCTGCTTGTTCTTCTCAAACATGTTCCATTATTCCTTTGAAATTGGCTGCGAAACAGCAACTGATCCAGTATTCTTCCAACAAAAAGTTAGCTATGCCACGAGGATTTGAAAAGTGAGAGGCATACGGTTATGTCTACCAAGAGACTCTTAACGGCGAAGAATGCTGGGTACGTCCAGGTTAAGCGTGTTGCCAGAAGCGACATTTGACAAAGTGGTCTTTAAACAAAGATTAGCTATGCGAAGAGGATTTGGGACGTGGTGGAGTAATACCGTTACATCCGCCAAGAGACCCTGAGGCTCACGGCGCACAACGCCATTGACCGTGTTGCCAGAAACGACATTTGACAAAGTGGCCTTTAAACAAAAGATTAGCTATGCGAAGAGGATTTGGAGAGTGATGGAGGGATACCGTTAAATCCGCCAGGACACTCAGAGGCCCGCGGCGCACAACGCTGGGTGTGTCCAGGTTAACCGTGTTGCCAGAAAGAACATTTGACAAAGTGGTCTTTATACAAAAGGTCAGCTATCTATGCTAGGAGAATTCTAAAAGCGATAGAGAAATACCGTTAAATCTGCCAAGACACCCAGAGGCCCACGGCGCACAACGCTGGGTACGTCCAGGTTGAGCGTGTTGCCAGAACCAACATTTGACAAAGTGGTCTTCAAACCAAAGGTCAGCTATGCCACGGGGATTTTGAGAGTGATAGAGAAATACCGTCAAACCCGCCAAGAGGCCCAGAGGCCCACGGCGCACAACGCTGGGTGTGTCCAGATTGGCCGTGTTTCCAGAAGCAACATTGGACACAGTGTTCTCCAGAGCAACCACCAATGGATCCACATCCACGGGGTCGACTGCGGCGTTGACAGTGTTACCCGACAGTGCGTTTGACACAGTATTCTGCGAGGCGGTCATTAGCTGATCAACTCCAGCCAAATTCCGGGAAGTGGAACCATACAGTCAAGTCACCGGTTACTGGGAGGAGCGGCATTGCGGTCGAGACGCCGCTCAGAGCAGCTACAACGAAGATCAAGACTGAGGAGCGCATGATGGCAGTGTTTGAGAAGAACTTTCTTGGTGTTGAGTAATTAAATGAAGGCGTACTGTGGATGAACTTTCTGGAACAGTGGAAATTCTGAGCATTTTAAGTAAATATAGATCGCGGATCGAGGATCGCGAGAGATCGCCGCGCATTGCGACTTTGATAAATTGTTCACGTGAGGAATTCCAGAATGTGGTTCCGGCCCGAAAGCCAGAAGTGAGGAATTGAAGATCCCGAATGCCAGGCGTGCGGAAACTTATTCAGGGGGTTTCAATCACGAAAGTCATGCAAGGGCGGCTTTGATTGCTGAGCTGCCTCTGCTCACCTTTGTTGTTTTGGCGGGGGCATACTATACTATAATGCCCTTGTTGCCAAATACTTTGTTATTGCCAAATACTTTGTTTTGCACATCAAATGCCAAAACGGGAATGATCTTCAAGAGGAAAGGTGGAGCTTAGCAATGGAATGGAAAAGCGTTAAATAGCCAATTGAGCCCGATTTAAAACCCATTCTTAAATTATAAGATCAAGGGTGAGAGAAATGCAATTACTTAAATGTTGATCTTGTCATGGAAGTCGGCAATAGAGAGGATTTACTCACACTATAGGACAATTAGCATCGTCTGCATCGCTGTTGTCGTCGCAAGTGGTGTTGTCATCGCAAGTGACGTGCCGTGCGAGCTTCGCAGGTCTGTTAGCTCTGTATTTCCCTAGAGCCGATGGAGGGTGGAAATGGACGGAGAGGATAGGGGAGGGTCGTTCCGTGCAAAGGGTGGACTGTGGATATCATATACCAGCTCAGGCACGAGAGCTAGCTTGCGAGAATGCGGTGCATCTTTTGGGATCGGTGATTGGGAGTGCAGTCGCACTGCTGCTGAGAGCGATGAGGAAGGGGAGGATGGTCGGGAGATGAATTGCGACGTGAAGTATGTTCAATGAATAAAGGGTGGTGGCAGTGCTTGTAGGCACCCAGGGATTCTCACATTTAAGAATCCGTGAGAATCTTCATCTTTAGGTGCCATCACAAACGAGCATGGAAAAGCACAGTGGGTTTTAGTTGCGAGGTTAATATTTATGGGAGCAGGATTCTCGATCAGGCAGATGATTGCTTTGATTGCTTATATGACCGAAGGTTATAATCTGAGGGCACTCAAGGCAATGGGATACCAGCTGAAGACGGATTTGTTTGAACCATTCAAGGACGTCGCAAGTTAACGGTATACTCATTTCCTTCCGGGATCCGAGCACAGTCACTTAGTTCCTTCCCAGTTCTCCAAAATTTTCGATGCCTCTTGGCCAATCTTCAATTCTCCGGCCGGCGTTTCTTCCTCGAAGTCCTCCTTCAGGATTCCGTCTTCCTTTCATTGGAGAAACTCAAATTGAAATCGAGCCCCAGCTTGGCCGGCTACTCAAACTCAAGATTCATGAAGAATTTCGAAACAGTCAAGTTCCAGTGACCGACTCCCGAAATATCTCACTCATGTAAACATTTCTTATTCACCTTCTAGGCAGAAGTCGTGCGCAAAGAACTTTTGGTCAAGTGCAAAGGGCCGAAAGGAGGTTCAATGAATCTTGAGGAGCGACGAATTCTCGAAAGTCTTGCAGACTTTCCACAGACCAACTTCGTCCCTGTGTCTTTCTGGCACACTTGTGATGATTTGGACGTCTACGCTTTCCCTTATTACCCGATCAACTTGGAAACAGTCTTGATGAAAGGAAAAGAGCCTTCTAGACCTTTAATTCCCAACAGTTTTAGTCGACATTTGCTATGGCAAGGAATGGTAGATATTGTGAAAGCACTTCACAGTTTTCATATCCCAGAAGGCCAACCCGACAGCCAGAGCGTCAAGTTACTTGGTCATTTTAATTTAAAGCCGGCTTGCATCTTGATCAATAGTGAAGGTATCTTGTTGATCACACGGACTTCGGGAGAGCCAATTCGGATCTGAAGGCATTAACAAATGCGTCATCGACTCTAGACACATATCAACCCCCACCATCGTTCAAGACAAAAAGCGATTGGTATGTAGCTACATTTGACGTTTGCTCAATTGCATGTATGATGATAGAGGTTATCCTCTATATCCTTGCTATCCCGGAAGAAAGTGAAAAGGCGACATCTAGCATTGAATAGTTTCCTCAACAGCGTCAAAACGAGAACATAGATGGCAATGACTCCAGATCATTCTGGACAGAGACTCTACTGAGTTCCGGTGCATATAATGTCAAATCCAGTGTTTCCAAAGTCATCTCAAGCTTTAGGTCCCTAAATGACAGATACCTGACGTCAGTGTCAAATCTTCTTCAGGATATGCTGTCGATTGATCTTGAAACAAGACCACTCCTTGGGAAATGTTACATGAATATTTCCCAGCCTATGGCGACTGATGATTAGCCATTAATAGACGTGGACAAAGTTTCAATATCTGGACTTGGTTGCACTTCTTCTCTTCGAAACATGTAGCCTTGGACTCCATAAATAAACAAATCTGTTAACCCATCCAGGAATATGAAGAAAATAGTCACGTAGATAGCGTAGCAGAAATTGAATGCAAAGAATGAATTGATTGAATGATACTATCTAAACTATGAACGGCTATTTAAATGTGATGCGGCGTTTGTATGAGGGTTTGAGAACCCTCATGCATTGAGCCGTCGTCTCCGTGGAATTCTCATATTCTCACGGAGACCGCCATCACCACTCAAATAACGATCTCTTCCAACAGAATACACTCTTTGAAAGGAGCAAGGACAGAGACTCTCGACCGTGCAAACTGTACATACTTTTGAATCTTAGAATGCATAAAGTACGACTAGCTATTAAATTTCAGAAAAAAATACAAAGACAATGGCAATTCAACAATTTTCGTTGTGTCTGACTGAGGTAATGCATTCTCCTTTCTATTACTCGGTACGAATAATGAATTAGAAAAGCCTTGCATCGACAAGAAGAGTATAAACTCTGAACATACTTTTCTCTTGCCTATTCTTAAGTCAATAGGCAAATAAACACGTGCTGATTTAAGAGTATATACCATAACATTCAGTTCCTGTTTACAAAGTCTTATGGTGAGTTGCAGGATCATATAATCCATCAGGAACAATCTAACAGTACACATAGAGTATCACGACTTTTTTACAGCCACAACACATCAAATCAACGTCGTGCCTCTTCTATTGTAAGAATTCATTCTCCTCGTATATATATATATATTCACAGAGCTAGCATGCTGATCAGAATGTGCTCCATCAGACTCTCCGGATTTCTAGGGGACAAAAAAGAATTCAAAGGAGGGAATATACAATTCTGGCAACAGATGGATTAAGCAGAATACACGGTAACCACAGCACCATATCTTTACAGACTGAAACTCATCACAGTAGGAGCTCATCATAGATCGTCCCAAGGACAATATTTGGGACAACCACTCAGATCTACTCTTTCTAGTGTCCATAGTCGAAAGGCCTCATCATCCACAACGCAAACAACTAGTCTAAGACCAAGTGCCTCTCGACCCACAAGCCGTACCAATTCTATCAAACCAGACGAGCCTCCGCAGGGGCTGGTAATATTTCTTCCGTCCAACGGACCGCGTTGCATAACCTTTGATTGTGTGAGCCCCAAACCCCCCTTCAAGTCTCAAATTTCTGACACTCTTGGATAGTATCAACAGGTGTCAACGCAGCTAAAATTGGCAAAAATGGAAATGATGTTGCATCATCTCTCTGTGTGACCATCGCCAAGACCAGAAAAGCGTTTTGCATTGGTGAGTTCGTGGCTTCAGATCCAGTGTATTGTCCAGGAATACCACTTGCTCCGGAAGTTTTGCTTGCTCGCGAGAGTCTTAAGGTCGGGTGGGTGGAATTAATGTTTGAGAACCAGGCCAGTAAGTTGCAACACATCTATATTTTCTTCTCAGCTGCCGACACATCACTACATGCTTTATGAAATGTTTGTTTAACGAGACAATTCAATACAGAAGTTAACGACTTTCGTCACTACCATTCCGCTTTTACTCGCGTAGGCTAGAGCCTCGATCTTTCAGGAGTGATAACCACAAATGATTATCCTCCTGGAATGAAATACCCATGCAATTCCATAAGTTATATTCCAATGGAAGTGACAGCAAATTTGCTAACAAGATATCTAGCTTTCTCATACCCATCATTGACCCACACAGTCCCGACCAGGACTCCAAGCAACACAAACATTGTAAGGACCGCAGCTCCAATTCTATCCGCATTCGTTGGTTGCCTAACCGCAGCACCAAGCAGCACTTTCTTATTATTCTTCGGGTTCGATCCAGCACCACGAGCCTTCATTCAGTCTCCTCATACATAATGGAGCTTTGGAAGAATTTGCTTGTGATGTGGGTCAGGAGATTATCCACTGTGTCTCGCCATTCAGGACTGCCGTTTGTCTGGATTTGTGAATTAACGCCTCTGATAATGGTGGATTCTTGCGACGGAAAGGAGGACATACATAATTAAACATTGTCGCCGCCGCTAGCAAAATCCCCGCATTATAGCTCCACTGTGCGCCATGGATGCTGGCACAACTATCATCACTCCCACTCCCATCAAACACCTCCCAACTCGCCCTCACCAACCCAGCGCCGAGCATCCAGTCTCACCTCTTCTCCGGCCAGTTCGCATACGTTTCATTCTGGGTATACAGCGCGAGCCTCGCACCAAGATTGAAGAAACAGCCATTTGAGATCGTGTTCTTGTAGTTGTAGCCCGCGTTGAAGGTGAGGATCTGCCACTTCAGCCCACCGCCGCATGTCCGCGTATTCCACCGCAGGACCTGCGTGTTGGAGAGCGATTGTGCCAGGGCGAGCCACTGTGGTTAAAGGGGACAGAAAGGAACGAGTAGTACCAGGAGGATGCAAATCGAAAGAAAGTCCACACAATGCGCTTGTCACCGCCATCTTCATCACTTCGGAACCCCTGATAAACATTTTTGAGCGTTGTCCTCGGAAAGTCGGGACGAAAAGGCGAAAGTCTGGGTAAATGATAAAACAAGTGCTTGCAACGAAATACACTGAGGAAAGAGGCAACTGGTTGCATTGAGGGCTCAAAAGGTCAGAGTAAAGCAATATGATTATGAAAGATCAGATATGAATATCATCGCAAATCGTAAATCCAATAGAGATGCGTGTATCACCCGCGTGTGCATCATTAACCCAAAGCCACTTACTCGTTATTCTGTGAGAATCAAGACAGAATGATCGTATTGAAGTGAGCACTCTTCATAAAAAAACAACACTCATCCTCCATCCATCTCCATCACATCTCATCTCTCTCTCCTCATCTCTTCCATCACCTCCCCAACAAAAGGGGTAAAAACTCACCCAAAAGACAAAACATACAACAGTAGGTATTCGCTGGTGGTCACCCACCCAACTACTAATCTACCGATCTCGAGCTTGTGTATGGCAGAGCGGACGGGATGCCCAATTCTCTCGAGTCTGTGGTCGTATGTGATAGTTTTTGGCAGAATAGAAATTATGTTGGAGACTAGACACTAGATAGAGATGGGGATCTAAGTACATACCTAGTAGATTATACGTAGATTATATACTGTGTATGTAATATGTAGTATGTACTGTGCATACTCTACTGTAACTTGCCCAGACACCAACTAGAGTAACAGTACTGTGGTTTCTGAGGCGTAAACCATCCAGTGCTGTTGGTCAATTCATGCTCTGGGCCTCTCTGTTGGAATCCGGTGTTCCGTCACTGGATATTCGGGTCGTATTGGGCTCAGCTTAGGGCTCGATAGCCTAGCAATTAGGGATATAGGCACGCCGTACGGGGCTCAGTTTACTGGTATAACAGTCGATTGAATCACTAAATAGGTGGCCATGTACGTTGCTCGTATGCTGGTGGCTGGCCCCTGAGCCCGAGCTCGAGCCTGACTAATCAGGCCTGACAGCTCAAGGCCTGGCAGCGCACCAGATACAACACTCTCGTCTCTGACAGGCATTCACGTGCTTCAGGCCTCAGACCTCATCCCCCCGCCGTTCGTTAGACGAGAGACAAGGAGGAAGACACTACTGCACAAAGACGCTATGTACCTGACAGGTACCTTACACCCCACCATCATCAAACCCGACATCCCTCCAGCCATCGACTCCGTTTCCTTCTCCATTCCCTTTTGCTTTTCCTTTCCCATTTTCTTTTGGTACCAATTGCACTGTAGAGCGCTGCTTTGTTGCTATCCCCTATCATTGCCCTCCATACATACCGTCTTGCTCATTGACACTCATCCATTGACCAACATGAGGGGCGAAGTACGATCTCTCTTGTCGCCCCTGATATGAGAGGCGGTGAGCATCCGATGCGCGCAGACACATCCTTCTGACTTGGAGCTCTCCAGATCTGCCACATCCACATTGGACAAGCTGGAGTCCAGCTTGGGAATGCTGCTTGGGAGCTGTAAGTTCTACGCCGACGCCCTCATCTTCTCACTCGCATCGCATCGCATCGCATCACTCCCGAGTCCTGACATCCTGCAAGCTATCTCCTCGAGCATGGTCTCCAGCCCGATGGACGTCCTGATCCAGAGGCCAAGGACCTCGGCGAGTCGGGCTCCTTCGAGACCTTCTTCAGCGAGACCGCGAGCGGCAAGTACGTGCCTCGCTCCATCTTCGTCGACCTTGATCCCAGCCCGATCGACGAGGTTCGGACGGGCGACTACAGACAGCTCTTCCACCCCGAGCTGCTGGTCAGCGGAAAGGAGGATGCGGCGAATAACTATGCGAGAGGCCATTACACTATTGGAAAGGAGATGGTCGACTCCGTGATTGACAAAGTTAGACGCGTTGCTGGTAAGCCTCTGCCGTTATTTCTCGATTTCTCGATATATTCCGTCTGACACGTATATCGTTGTGATATCTTGTGTGCTTCGATATTCTCACGTTGTGTATCTTCTTGATAATATCATTTCCTATGTTTTGTCATTTTCCTATCCTGAATAATTGGGCCAAACGCGGCCATGGCTTGAGAAAGAATCCAAGTTCCATGACCGTCCCCCAGCGTGCTAATCACCTCCCCAGACAACTGCTCCTCTCTCCAGGGCTTCCTAATCTTCCACTCCTTCGGCGGCGGCACCGGCTCTGGCTTCGGCTCTCTCATCCTCGAGCGCCTCTCGACCGACTACGGCAAGAAATGTAAGCTGGAATTCGCCATCTACCCCTCCCCCCGCGTCTCCACCGCCGTCGTTGAGCCCTACAACGCCGTTCTCTCCACGCACTCCACGATCGAGAACTCCGACTGCACCTTCCTCGTCGATAACGAGGCCATCTACGACATCTGCCGGCGCTCGCTCGACATCCCACGTCCCAACTTCGAGCACCTGAACCGCCTGATCGCCCAGGTCGTCTCATCCATCACGTCCTCACTCCGCTTCGATGGCGCCCTCAACGTCGACCTCAACGAATTCCAGACCAACCTCGTCCCCTTCCCGCGCATCCACTACCCGCTCGTCTCCTACGCCCCCGTCATCTCCGCCAAGAAGTCCTCCCATGAGTCCTTCAAGGTCCACGACCTGACCCTGCAGTGCTTCGAGCCTAACAACCAGATGGTCGTCTGCGACCCGCGCGCCGGCAAATACATGGCCGTTGCCCTGCTGTACCGCGGCGACGTCGTGCCGCGCGACTGCACCGCCGCCGTCGCGTCCCTGAAGGCCAAGTCTTCGTTCAATCTCGTCGAGTGGTGCCCTACCGGCTTCAAGCTCGGCATCAACTACCAAAAGCCCATGGTGGTGCCGGCCAGCGCGTCAAACCCCGACGGCGCACTGGCGGCCGTCGACCGCAGCGTCAGCATGCTGAGCAATACGACGGCGATCGCCGAGGCCTGGGCGAGACTCGACCATAAATTCGATCTTATGTACAGCAAGCGCGCGTTCGTGCATTGGTATGTGGGTGAGGGCATGGAGGAGGGGGAGTTCTCCGAGGCGAGAGAGGATCTGGCCGCGCTGGAGAGGGATTATGAGGAGGTGGGAGCGGACAGCTTCGCTGCTGACGAGGTGGAGTATTAGGGATTGGAATGTGCCTGCGCGGGATTGAGAGCACAAAGGGGGAGCGGTCTGTTGCTTTGGCGACGTTGAATACCTAGTTATGTTTCTGTTCGGCGGATTTTATGACGATTGGATGAGGATTTATGATTCTATGTTTGCCGAGGAGTAGATGGATGCCGAGCACGCTTGACGAGAAACGACGAGACAGAGGAATGAAGATATACCAGAATTGAATTGCATTGAGGTGAAACTGGTCATCCATCTTCGGGAAATTATATCTATGGATACAACGGCCACTAATGCTCTCAGATGTCCAAATGCCCAACGCCTAGTCTTGCAAATCGATGAAGCCGCGATCTCATCATCTCTCATATATATCTCACAGACATCCGCAGTCCACGAACCATGTCGCCTCCGCCTGCACTCCCGCACCAAACCATCGCCCTGTAGTCGTCACACCATCCTCCACGCCCGTCGACCCTGCCCTCCACTCCCCCTCTCCATCCCCTTCCAACCCTCGACATCTACGTATTATGCCACAGCAGCGTGCGCAGGCCATCCCAATGATCGCTCTGCACATAGATATAGCTCATACTACTCCTCAGACTGCTCTGTATGCTCTCGGGATGCCACCTGAACACATACATGACCGTGGCCCAGCTCAGCGCCGCAAACGCCGGCCACGCATTGTCCTTGATCCTCCTACTCACCGCGACGTCGCGCACAAACCCCGTCGCCGGCTCGACGCTCAGCTTCGCCAGCGCCAGCACCACGCGCGCGAACACGTAGATGACGATCTGCTGGCTGATCGAGCTGACCTTGCCCGTGCGCGGCGACGCCCGCCCGAACACGAGGTACCCGCCCAGCAGGCCCGCGAGGAACGCGTCGTAGGCCCCCTCCTTGCCGCCGCCGCCGCGGCCGCGCCGCAGCAGCACCATCGTCAGCTTGTACACGGTGGCGAACTTGGCGAGGTTCGTGGCGTGCGTGCGCGTCGCTTTGAAGACGAGTTTGGTTTTCTCTTGCAGGCTGCAGGGGGAGGCGGGGTCAGAGGGCAGTCTGGGTGAGAGGGGGGAGGGGGAGGAGGGGCACGTACGTTCCGGAGCGGAAGAGGAAGATCATGCTGCGAGGCCAGAGTCAGTAGGTAATCGCGAGCATCAGGGGCGGACGTTGGGGGCAGAGTGTTGCAGCGTACACCAAGGCGTGCGGGAAGCGGATTTTGGCACCGTAGACGGCGCCGTTGCGCGCGGCCTTGACGACGGCGAGGAGGTCTGCATATCGCGGATTGAGCACGATGTCATTCAGCGCCTTCTGTATTTCCCCAGAATCAGCGTGTGTTCGTTGTTGCCAAAATCAGCGTTGGCGTGCGTGTGCTCACATAAAGCGCATTCACTGTCGCCATCGCGCGGATTTATGTGTGCCTCGGCAGACACTTTGATAACCGTCTCGTGCCAGTTGCTCGCTCTGGACAGAAATCGAATAAATCCTACCGGCTGCTGGTCATGAGGGGGTCTCGAAGTATAAAAGTAAAGAAAGGACTCCAGGTCTCTTCTCCAATTCTCGGATCTAGGAGTTCATCGGCTCGGTTGTTGTTTAATTTGGAGTAAAGATATGGAGTTTGCCCGAACGTTATGGAGCTCGGCTGCTGCGACTCAAGAATTGAGGAGACGATGCGGGCATGGCATGCGCTGGGTGGCTGACATGCCGCCTTACCCCACGATTTGCAGGGGGTGCGGATTCCCTTGTGACAGTGCCGACCTGAGGCATCCATGGATTCCCAGACGAGCACTATCTGCACGTGACACTTATCGCGATTCTGAGATTTCCATCGTCGATAATCTTTTTTCCCCAAAGTGTCGGGGTAGCTTGCGCACCGCACGAGGGAATCTTGCAACAAACAACACAACCTCACCATGCTTCGTCAAATGTATATCCTCCCTCCATCACTGCAGCAGAGATCCCATCAGAGCTGACTGAGACTAGAAAACCGCGCAACGCGCGCTCCAAGCGCGCCCTCGACAAGAAGGCCCCCAAGCCCGTCGAGAACCCCAAGAAGGCGCTCTTCCTGCGCGGCACGACGTGCTCGCAGAAGACGCAGGACGCGCTGACGGACCTGTACTCGCTGCGGCGGCCGCTGGCGCAGAAGTTCACGAAGAAGAACGAGATCCACCCCTTCGAGGACGCGGCGTCGCTCGAGTTCTTCAGCGAGAAGAACGACGCCTCGCTGCTCGTCTTCGGGTCCAGCAGCAAGAAGCGCCCGCACACGCTGACGGTCGCGCGCACGTTCGGCTACAAGATCCTGGATATGCTGGAGCTGAACCTGGATCCGGACAGTCTGAGGCTGCTTGTGGAGTTCAAGAATACCAAGTGTGCGGTGGGACTCAAGCCGATGTTGTTGTTCAGTGGGACGCCGTTTGAGAGCCCGATTCCGAATGAGTATACGATGGCCAAGAGCTTCTTTACGGATTTCTTCAAGGGCGAGCCGGCGGAGAAGGTCGATGTGGAGGGACTGCAGTATATGGTGTCGATCTCGGCGAGGGACACGGTTGATGGGGAGGACGCGAAGCCGAAGATCCATCTCCGGGTGTATCTGATCAAGACGAAGAAGAGCGGGCAGAAGTTGCCGAGGGTCGAGGTTGAGGAGATGGGCCCGCGCATGGATTTCAGGGTTGGCAGGGTCAAGGAGCCTGAGGAGGCCATGCTCAAGGAGGCCATGAGGAAGGCGAGGACGACGCTCGAGAGGCCGAAGAAGAATATCACCACCGACTTTATGGGTGATAAGGTCGGAAGGATACATCTCGGCAAGCAGGATCTTACGGAGATGCAGACCAGGAAGATGAAGGGATTGAAGAGGAGCAGGGATGCGTTGGTCGTCGATATTGAGGAGGATGTTGCCATGGAGGATGCAGAAGTTGTGGAGAAGCCAAAGAAGAAGAAGGTCTAGATGGCACCTGGCAGAGGATCTTGAGTGGAACAGGCATGGCGTTTGGTGTTTGGTGATGGAAACGTTCAATGTCTGGTATTAAGTCTACAGCAATAAGTAGCTGATTATGAGTCTGAGAAGTCCAACCTCAGCTGATTCATTTGAATGTCCCTTACTGCAAGCTTTATTTTGAGTGATCGTTGTTAAGGACAAAAATTTCAATGCCTAAAGTCACCTCATAACCCTTTTGAAGTTTACAAATTGAAATCAGGTCTCAATTTCTATCTAATTGCAGCTGGTATCCTACAGTCCCGCAATGCTTCATGCATCCCTAAACGCCCGCTGCTATGCTCCCGCTAATCATGCGCTATAGACACCGAAAGCAAAGAAAAAAAAGCCCATCGGTCCTGAAAATGACTTTAGTCCTCATCCTCTGAAGCCGAGGCCAGTCTCCACCAGACTGCCTGGCAGTCAACAGCCGACATCCTAACACGGCGAGACGTGTCATTAACAGCCTGTCCCAGTGCTGCCACAACCACCCGCTTATGGGGCAGGATCACCTGGAGACGCAGGCAACCCGGCAGTACCTTGAGGCACTCCAGTGCCTTCACCCTTGTATCCGGGCTGCACCTCGATGGCTTGCTGTCGGTATGCTCAATGCATGCCAGCAGCCGACGGATGATGCCAGCAATGTGAGCCTCCACAGCGCTTGGGCTCTCCACCGCAGCGATGCGGACGACATCAATGCTGGCGGCCTTGGCCGCCTCGCTGCCGCTTTCGATGCTTTGAAGCAGGAGAGGCAGCAGAACGTCGATATGCGGCATGATCATGTCGCCTGGGACGTTCCTGAGGATTCCACCCAACGCCACCAGATAGTTTGCCCTCAGCTTCTGGTCGCTGGTGTCGGAAAACTTCTGCACAATCACTGGGACGCAGGTTGAGAAGAGGCGTTGCTTGGACAAGGCTCTGGTGATTGCATGATTCTTTGCGATGAGAAGCGGGCTTGGACCTAGGATTGGATTGAAAGCTTGTGCAAAGAGCTGTCCAGCAACACCCTCGATTTCTAGGCCATCCAGAACTTGTTGGATGAGCTTTTGTGCCATTGGGTCCATAGCAAGATTGGCGGCTTGCGTGATGGCACAGATGATTTGGACGATGTTCTTGATCGTCTTTGGAGGCTTGCTTGCAATATCGACAGAGAGGCCACTAATTAAAGCCGGAAGAGGGTTGACATCGGTGAAGGTCTTGTTTTCTTTGAGACTTCCATACTTGTTGACCAAGAGTGCCAGAAGATCCAACAAGGATGAACGGACTGTTGGGGAATCGTCGAATTCGGTCAGGAATTCAATAACGCTGCTAGCTGCCTGTCTATCATCAATCGTGAAGGAATCCTGTTGAAGTTAGCAGATATTTGGTATTGCACATTTCCTTACAACATACCCCTCGTCGCAATCCAGCCATGATGTACTTCGTAATGATCAACGCACGCTGTTGATCAGCTGGAGCACCTTGCAGATCAAACTGACTTGCAGCAATATCACGCCTGGCCCACACTTGGACAACAGTGTGATCATCATCCTTCTTGTTATTGCTGGCATCGTCGAAAGAACTTGAAAGGTCCCTTGGGGCTTCATCATCTCCAGCTGGCACAGAGGCTGCAGTGACGCCATCGTACTTTACAAACAGTGAGAACTTCTCAATAGCAATCCACTGTTGATCGTCGAGGCTCATTGAGCGGATGGCAGTCATGACGACCCTTCCAATCAGTTCAACCAACTTATCATCAGGCTGTGCATTGCCACCCGCAGTCTTCAGATCCCGAAGTCCAATGTACCACTTGGATCCATGCGCTTTCAGAGCTGCTACTCTTTGCAAAAGTTCATCAACAAGGTTGCGATAGGGCTGGACATCTCTGTGCTTCCATTCATCCATATCCGTCTGCTTCTCACGCTGCTCGAGTGCATACAAAATGCCAGCCAAGATCAAGTGTCCATATTCTTGAGTGGTATTGTTGTGAATGACAACGTCCAACTTGCTAATAAGACGTCTGAGAAGTGTCTCCATCAGTGGGCCTCTCGAGGCTATATCGCCCAAGGAAGCCAAAATGGCAAGGTATTCCGGCTTGTTCTCCTGGCTTGGCAGGATGTCTGGAAGAGCTCCAAGGAGAGTTGGAAATGTTGAATTAGTGGTATCTGTCGGATACATGCTGACGCTATCTTGAAGAGCACGGATTGCCTCCGTTCGGACTGGATTGTCGAGATCTGAGGTTTCTAGTACAACGGTGCTGAAGTATTGGATGTAGAGATCCACGTCAAGTCTCTCCAAAAATTGTGGTAATCTGAGGAGCTTCGCTAGACCTTGAAGAGCAGCGATCCGGTACAATTTTTCTCCAGAAGCAACGTCCCTAGCAACGCCCATAAAGACTGAGGTCAGCCGGTCCCGATAGAACAATAAGCCCTCATTTGCGACTCCGACATCCTCGCCATCAGCTAGCGCATTATCGGCATCAAAGCTGATCCCATCGATAATCGAGATAGCAGGAAATTCCCATTCCCGTTGGATTCTCAAAATCTCAAACCTAGCGTCCAGAAGCTGGTTGATAACTTCGATGACAGCGCGCTTCTGAGCGAGTGTTGCATCAGCCTTATCAAACTCAGACAATAGAGCTGGCAGGGAGCCTCTGATCACTAAATGGTATGCCCATGGCGAGCCAGTTGACACTGCTGATATGATTTGACCAGCATTATTGCCGAATTTCTGACTATTTTCCTGGAATCGGGAGGTGCATTCTTTGATGACCATGTCGACATAAACCTGCAGGGAGGTGCCGCTGAGAGTCTGGATAGTACATCCAATGGATAGTCGAGAAGCTATGGTTCTGAGGACTTTCAGGGCGTTTGGTGCTTGCGAGTCATCACCTGAATTGAAAATTTCATATTTCAATGCGTCCCAGAGTCTAATGCTCCATTGGGCAACAATTACTGGCTCATAATGCTCAATGCAAGCTTTCATCGTTAGGAGAACATCAGCCTAGGATGCATTAGTCCTGGATGATTTGAGAGTACCTGGATTCTGCTTACCTTGGCGTTCAGTCTATTCGGATCGTCCAATCGCTGGATCAAGTTGGGAAACAGAGAGTCAGCAAAGCCACTATAAGCTGCAAAGCAGTTACGTAGTCTCGTAATCAGATCATCTCCGCTGATATCAATTGGATCTCCCGGCTTTGGCCTGAACGAGATTGGAAAGTATCGGGACAGCAACTCGTATAGGTCGTCTGCACCTTGTGCAGTATCGGCTGGGTCCCACTCGGCCAAAATGACTTCGACCATGGAGAAAATGAGCATCAGATTTCTCGGATCGCGCTCATTGGAACATAGGTCTGTGATGATGTTGATGAAGTCGGCCCCCATGCCGCGGATGACACTTCTATGGCGATTCAGCAATTCGTCCAGGAGCTTATAGACCTCGAAGCGGGCCGAAACTGCTGGAATACCAGAGCCAGTGAACTTTTCCTCCACGGCATTGTACACTTTGGAAACGATTTCAGCTGAAGCCTTGGGATCGAAGCGTTTCATGGCCGAAAGATATCTCAAAGCCTTGCTATTCTCCTTGAATCCGACAGGATCGAGCTGATATCGAGCCTCGATGAATTGGACGAGAAGAGAAACTAGGGAAGATCAGCTAACAGAGCCAACGATGACACAAGCCAAGCTTACCATCTGCGCGCGACAATGCGTCTCTGTTCACTTGCTCTAGGATGGCAGCCAAGTATGAAATTGCTAGGAGGGATCAGCTATGTGTCCCAAGGACATGGTATAAATCCAGCATACCCGTCTCTCGCTGCTTTGCATCGTTGGAGAACAGCAGATCCTGCATAGAGAGAATCACTGCGGACAGCTTAATGGTATTCGTCTCGAGGCCTATTTCCGTGTTAGTCTCTGTCGGCCGGAGCGTTGCCTTGCTTGTATGGTCGTTGTTGAGCCTATCGGCGGGAATGTCAGACGTACCAATCCTGACCTCGGCGGCAATGGTCTTCTGCTTTGTTGCATCAGGCGCAAGCACATAAGCCGTCGCCGTCAGCGAGTCCTCCATGTTGGCGGTGAAGATTGTTTGCTACTTCTGTGTCATGCAATGGCGGTTGTTGTCATTTAGATCGAGATATGGAGGGGCAGGATTAGTTCTGCCCTACGCTTTGCCACTTTGGGTATGATAAGAAGGGCGGTGAGAAAATGACGATTTTGAGTTTGAGGTCTGAACAAGAGTTGAAAGAGCCGTCAAAGAAGGAACGCTTAAAGTATCAATCACTCTTGTACACTGTTTTACGCTCTTTCATTTTCAAGAAGACGCCTCCGTTATATTGGTCGGCAGCTTTGCAGAGTGAACAATATATACCAGACGTCAAGAGAGACCTCCAGCCAAGCAATTATATAAGATGATGAGAAACGAAGCCGAGAACGGAGTTTAAGGTTTAAAGCAGCAAGCACTGTTATCGAGTCTATCAACACGTGACACAGTGTTTTTTTTTGTTTTTACTAGGGTCTCTAGATCATCTTCGAGGCCTCCTTGCGCCCTTGCCCCGCCGAGAAGAGAACGTTCAGAAAAGCCAGTCTCATTTTGGATCCGGGGTCAACATTGCTCGTCCAGCCGTTAAGATTGGCTTTGCTCCATCCGCAACAATGGCCACGCACGACCTTCCTCCAACTTGCAAGGTCATCTTGGCCACTGGAATCGCCAAGAGCCTGCTCGCCGAAGTGAGGCAGGGTCTCTCTGAACTCAACCACAAACCACGTGTTGTTGGATTTCTGGCGAACGATGATCCGGCTGCTAAGATGTATGCAGACTGGTCTGCAAAGACTTGCGTTGAGAAGTAAGTTTTATTATATTATATTCATATCATGTGTTTGATCACTATGTCATTCACAGCTATCACGTGGCTCCCCTATCGATGTACATGCAATTGCCATCTCAGAGAAGCTTGTTAGATGGATGGCATCAGGGGAAATGAAACAATATTCTTCCATATATATGACGATGGTACCGTTTTGATAGTAGTGCCATGATGAGAAGTGTGGGAGGCGGGCAGAATCATATTTCACATCTTCCTTAAATTTGGTGCTTGCATTTCTTGTATTCAGCTGTCTATATTTTGCAATCCATGTTTCTACTTCTTGATGTTAAAGTATGATTTCGCAGTTTTACTAATATTTCCTATAGTGGCTTTGACTTTGACCTCAAAGTCATTGAAAAGGATGCTTTAGAAGATGCCATCCTGGCGGCAAACACAAACCCAGCAGTCAACGGCATCCTCGTCTACTATCCAGTATTCGGCGCCACCCAAGACCGATATATCCAGGAGTTAGTCGCCCTGGACAAAGATGTCGAGGGCCTCTCCCATCGCTACGTCTTCAACATGTACCAAAACATCCGCTTCCTCGACCCACCTAAGAACACCCTCAAGAGCATCCTCCCCTGCACTCCCCTCGCCGTCGTCAAAGTCCTCGAATATCTTGGCGTGTACAACTCCATCCTCCCATACGGCAACCGTCTCCACGGCCGCACCATCACCGTCATCAACCGCTCCGAAGTTGTGGGACGTCCTCTAGCTGCCCTCCTAGCCAACGATGGAGCCACAGTGTACTCCGTCGACATCAACGACATCCAACTCTTCACCCGCGGATCCGGACTGAAGCGCAAGCACCACGATGTACACCAGAAGCCAGGGTGGACCCTCAAGGACTGCCTGCCTCTCAGCGACGTCGTTATCAGCGGTGTTCCAGGCGAGAAGTTTAAGGTTCCAACGGAGCTTATCAGAGACGGTGCTGTCTGCGTCAACTTCTCGAGTGAGAAGAACTTCGATGGGCCTGCTGTCAAGGAGAAGGCGAGCATTTACGTTCCGGCTATCGGAAAGGTGACCATCTCAGTGTTGCTGCGCAATCAACTGGTAAGATGACATCAAAATTTACGAAAGCGTTTAGTGAAAAGGCTAAGACTGACAATCCAACAGCGTCTGGTCCAAAACCAAGTTGCACGCCCAGCGGCGGATGAGACTGCAAAGGAAGCCACGACGGCTACTGTTATCGGAGTTGTTAATACTCAGTAAACAGAAACCGATGATGCGACACCCGATACCATCCCTTTCAATAGGCACATATAAACGCAATGAATCGACGAAATGGGGGCAAAAAAACAAAAAGGGATTTTGTAAATAGTTGGAAATTTCAGGATAGGAGCAAAAAACAAGGATAGATGTAAGTTCGGCGACAATAGAAGAGCTCACGTCAGAAGTTACCAAGCATACAAATGAAAATGTAGCGGATTCTTCTAAACTCTGAGAATATGCAATGGCTGTCAGATTGCAAAGTCTGTGGAATTTCAGATCCTGACTTCCCTTTCAGGATCGTCTGATCATCCAAGGTGGCTGTGCCTCCTGTACCTTTCCTTCACCCCTCCTGGCCTCTTCCTCCGAAGTGCAGCTTACTCCACGCCGCACCTTGCCTTGCTAAGCAATACACTTTCTCCTCGACAGCCTTCACAGCTGCTATGAATCATCACATCAATTCATGAAAACTCTCGCAACTAACAAATTTCATGTAATAAAAACTCAAAAGCTAAAACTCAAAACTCAAAAACCTCGAACAAACAAAAAGACCGTCGCCGCAACCGATATAGAGGCTCTCGGCGTCCATCGCGGCCGAGTATGCAACAGCCAGCTGCTCCTCCTGGGCGCCGTTCCCCCCCTTTAACAATGCCATGGGATATTAATATCTCCGCTTCCTAACCATTACCCCTTAATCACACGGCCGGTGCCTGAGTCTTTCTCCTCCCTTGTATCCCCCTATCGTGGCCTAATGCGGCCCCTGAATATTGCCCTTCACATTCCCGAGCGCCCTCAGCGCCTTCTGCTCCGGCGACTCGGCGGCAAGTCGCGCAGCCGTCTCCTCGGCGCTCTCGGCGCGGAAGAAGTCGCGCGCTTTTTGCAGCTTGGAGGGCGATTTGGAGGATGCGCCGTCTTGCGTCTCGGCTGCGGAGGAGTCTTTGGCGTAGGAGTACTCGGAGGACGCGTAGGATTGGCGTGGTGAACCCATTTTGAGGATGATGGATGGTTGGATGGATAGTATGGCTGAGATAGAGTGTGGCGTGATGATGTGATGCTAAGCTTTGGGGTTGTGCTTACGCTTGAGGCTCGACTGGCTGTTTCTTGCTTTGGTGGTGATGATAATGATGATGATGATGATCTTCCATCCACACCGGACATCAACGCCTCCTTTATACTTCTCACTTCTCACTTCTCACTTCTCCCACTTTCATCAGACACGCCTCCCGTCATCCCTCCCATCCCATCCCGTCAGCACCGTAATCCAGACTCAGCCAACACCCTCATCGCCTCGTATGCCACCACGTAATCAGGCATCTCGTCTGTACAGTCATCGCATCGCAGGCATCAATTTTTTTTTCTCTCTGGCCTGGTCTGCAGGATAGGCATGCAGTCATACGACGCCGCAGCACGCGGCTGTGTGCACCCTTGTAAGTTGTGGAGGTCGAGTAGGCAGCCAGCACTGTAGGATGCTGTGCTGTGATTGCATAGGAAGTATGTATCATACCTGGCATAGGACGACATATCCGCCAAGCGCGGCTGATACACCGCAGTATGTACATACAATAAAACATCATATATGTGCGCCACATATATGTACATTTGATGAGTAATGAAGTTCTGACTTACGAGTACTGCTGGCTCTACCATACCACGCTGTCCGCTTTGGGAAGGTGCTTCCATTTAGATGTTCGATTCTTCGATTTTCCAAGCATCTTGAGCATACTGCATCGGCGTTGGCATCGGCGTTGAGACCCAGAGCTTGCGTGTTTCTCTGCAGTATTTCTCGTGCCTATCACAGAATCTGCATCATCGATTCATCATTTTCGACGCCCATGAGCCAAAACGGGTGGAAAACTGTTCTGAGATTCCAATGCGTATACAATTTCGCTTTTTGATGACCAAACTCAAATCTTCAATTACGAATATCCGATTACTAGCATTAACCTTTTTCCTAGATGTTTAGTGAGCCTGTCGATTCTCGCCTTCTAGAGACCCAAGCAACGTCATACATGACCGAGACTTGTCTGCCGCATCAAGGCGGGGTTGACTCGTGGCTGTCGACGAAGCTTATGCGTCGCCTTGACTTCCTCGCCGGATCAAGTGTTGATCTGTTGACTTGGCGAATTCTGCGAGGGGATGAGAAGTAAAAGTGGTAATTATTATAAATTTTATTGCTAATTGTGATTGTACTATTGATAGAGCTGATGTCCGACAAATAATTAAAGAACTGGCAATATAGGACCTAGGAAGGCTGATGTTGTGATAATAGCGTGGAATTCATGCTCTATATATCTTAGCAAGCATAATACTATCACATACGACCACAGACTGGAGAGAATTGGGCATCCCGTCCGCTCTGCCATACACAAGCTCCAGATCGGCAGATTAGTAGTTGGGTGGGTGACCACCAGCGAATACCTGCTGTTGTATGTTTTTTTGTCTTTTCTTTTTTGAGTATTTTGTTTTACTTTGTCTTCCTACCTCCAACGTAAACGCTGTTATAAGAAGTGTCAACTCATTCGTAGGGCATTTATCCCTAAACCTGTCTTTCTCTCACAGGGCCCTGAAACTTAAGTCTGTATCAATGACACAACAAATCTTGAAAGGAGCCCCTTTGAAATTATAAGTCGAAATCTGCTTTGCGACGTTTACCCCAAGGCCTTCGACGATGGAGAATGCTACATTTCATCTTCTGCCTCTGCCTACTCCAGCAGTCTAATCTGATTCCTCCATTTCGTTTTGCTTCTTTTCCTTCTCCTTCTCAGCTCTCCAGGTCTCTTCGTTTTCCCTCAAGAAGGCCCCGAAGGGATTATCATTGAAGTAACCCACCCCATCCATCTGCCTAATCATAGCACAAGCGGGACGGTACAGGGCGGCTAGAAGATCGTGATTCTGAAAATCTTGCTTTCTCCACGGAGTCTCCTCTCTTATCTCTAATCCCTTGTTCTGTTCGAAATACTGCTCGGCTTTGGTGGACAAGATGCTGACTTCGAACCAACTGCACTCTTTGTACGAGATGTTATCTCTTGCTGTCTGCGCCCAAACTTCATAGATGTGGCGGTTGGATTCACCAGCAGGTATCACGTGCAGTTTGATCCCCATGTCCCTAAACTCGACAATGTTCAGCTTAGATTTGCCATCATAGCTAGTGTAAGTGCTCTTCTTAGCAACTCGAACGGTATGAAAGGCGAAGCTATGGTGCAAATCAAGTTCGAAGCTCATACGCAACGTACTATCGTCTGTACCCTTCCTTAAAACAAAGATTAGCCACCACATAAACAGCTGACTGGCTCTTGAACTTACGGTATGTAAAGAGTCCTGACCAAGTCCTCGGCGAACGATTCGTACTCCGAGGCCAGATCTTTCGTACCAGTGCCACTAATGCGATAGTCCCAGTTTCGCTTCAAACAGTGGACGTAGCAGTCTCCGAATCTCTGAGGAAGTGTATGCACCTTGTACGCAAACGATTCAGCATCTACCTCTAACATGAATCTCTCATTCAGATAGGTCGGATTCAGATCTCGGCACTGGAATTGATATGAGATTGACCACGTTGGCCGAGGATTCCAGTATGGATTTCCTTCAAGCATGGCCAAATCAACCAGATACTGGATATCTGCGGGCAAAGTTGTGAGAAGATCCGTCATATCAACGATCGGCCGGCCATTGTCGATTTCAAGAAGCTTTCTGCTGAACTTGTTCGCATCAAGCCAAGGCATGTGGGCACTATCCGAAGCAAACTGTCTGTGACTGTATCTATTCACCCATGCTCTTCCGAATTGGGCTACAAGCTTAACTTCGCCGGGCCAGCTGCGCATTGCGTCGAGTATCTTGAGGGTGCTTGCTTCCAACTGATCAATGAATGGCTTGATTAGGTAATTTGGAGGAGGAGGGGGAATGAATCTGTCTCCGTCCCATCCTCCTCTGGATGCCTTTTGTCTCATTGTAGTATGATACTCTCTGCTCTCAACCTCGCTGTCTTTCTGAAGCTTTTCCTCGACCATGCTATTGTGCACAGGAATATTTCCTGGCCTAATCGGCTCTATAACCGGCATTAATGCAGATAACAAAGGAATATCGTCAAGATCTGTATCGAGGAGACTCGTGTTTTGTGAGACGCTCACATTGATACTGGAAACTGCCTGTGACACGTACTTCGATGAGCGACTGGGAGATCGATTGATGGCGCTAGCAATGTTTCCAATGGGGAAATTATCGCTAGAGAAGATATGAGGCTCATCCACATAGTCCACTATGAGGGCTGAGGACATTGAAGGCTTTCGCACTGAGACAGTGTCTGGTGGTAATGGATTATCCTTCGGTAGATCCCCTACCCAGCGTTCGATTCGCGTTTTCTTCTCAGCAGGTATCCACGAGGGTAATGACGACGGACCGTGGTGATCTGCAGGATCGACCCTATTCATCGGATTGTCGACATCATCCCCTTTACTGCTGTATTTGTACTTTGCAAAGACCTTGGACTTGTCGTCTTTGTTCGCGGCCTTCACTGCTGGGTCGGGTTTCTTGGCGGGTATTGGCTTGTATCTTCTCGAAACCGGGGCAAATAGGCAACACCGTACTGTTCCACCTTTTGCCAGATCTTGATAGCAATTACCATGGTCATACTTAGTAACATCGATGAGTGTTGTCTCATACAGGGTGTGAATTGTTTTAAGTGGTAGTAGGACCGGAGCAAAGTTCTCCTCTTCTTCTGCCCAGAAGCAATGGTCATTGTTCATCAACGGGTTTGTGAGTAGAGGAATCTGTTTTGTTAGCATTGAGGCTGAGAGTTGGTAATGGTCATCTTACATCATTGTCCCTGATCTTTTCGAGCTTTTGAATAGTTCGATGACAGTCTACTTCGAATGAGCCAACAATTAAGATCTTTCTAGATTGTCCATCGTAGGAGAGAGTGCAATCAGTGAGCTTCCCAATTTGCCGTAGAAGCGTTTCGTGAAATATTTGCTCAACAAATAGTTCTATCCTCGGGCAAGACCATTTTATCCTGCATTCATCCTCGATCAGATGGCCCTCGGATGGGCCCTCGACTTGATTCTCATCTCCGGAAAGCAAGGGAGCTATTCTAAACATAAGATTGCTCTGGATCTGTGCAGAGTCGTCAGCAATCCATGAAATAGTCTGACGTTGGAGAACACCTGCCTCTCCATATTCGGAATCCTCGCCTAGTTGCTCCAAAATGAAGTCATTAATGACCTTTTGGAACACTTCATATAATACAGATATACGACAACTGAATTGTGTGGCTGTGAACAGGTAGTTTTCGTAATCATAGCTGAGATGTGCGGTCTGCAACGAGTGTATTAGCAGATCATCCATATATCAAAACAATGTCAATGGTGGATCCCAAAATCCAGATATCTGCTTACCAATTGTATCCTCTGTAGCTCATTCCCAAAGCGTGTTTGGATGACATCTTTGGCCTCCGGAGTGAAACCCCATTTACATGTAAAGAAGAAAGCTGTCTGCGGTTCCCGCATCCTCGAGATCCTTGTGGCAACAGACATCGCTGCCTTGTTTGGCAATCAAAGATCGTTGATCAGCACTAGCTACTTCTTTATTCAAGACATAATAAGATCGAAGTTGAGGTTGAGTGCGGAAGTTGTTGAAGTTGTGGTGAAGGTAGTGTTTTACTAGGAAGAACAACTTCGTTTGTAATGCCCTTCCAATAAGTCGTGTGTGGACCGGCTGAGCATAGAACGCATTCCGGAATCTTCTAAACTTGGAGGTTCCTTAGCTTGTAAGATCCGTGATTTATGTATTTGTTGAGATTCCTAAATCCCAAATTTCAATTCTGGTCTTTCAAAGACCTTGTCTCAAGAGGAAAGTTTAATAAGCCCACAAGACATCAATGTGAAGTAGAAGCACCGTCTAGTCATTTCATCATACCATGAATTGGTGAATCCTTTAAGCATGATGTAAAACATCAGAATAGAGTATCACAAATTAATGATATTATGCACGTCTAAAACTTATGCTGGAGCCATACAAATGAAACTTGGCGTGTAAGCTATGCTTTGGAGACGCCACACAAACGCCAGAGACGCTACCTCATTGGGTCCCATATCTTTAATGCCGCTCATCATCCAGTGCCAATCCACTGGTGCTGCATGCAGTTCTATAGTGTCGTAAAAGCTCGTTTGAAAATCGTTAGACCGCCAAAGGATCTGTGCTTTGCATCCTTTGAACTCCTTCCTGTCATTACACATACAAGTCTCCTCAGCTCGCCCCTTTGACATTCCTTTTGACCCCAAGAGCCCATTTCAGCTCCCCTAGGACCTTCTGTGTCTCAGCAAGAGCATCTTCGTTGGCCTTCTCCTGTTCCCGGGTTCTTGTTTTGATTGATAGCAGCGAGGCATCCTGCTCTGCCTTATATGCCTCTGAAGCTTGTGCGATGCGTCTGTTCTCATCCTCCAGCCGCGCTAATGCTTCCCGTTGCTCATTGCACAATTGCTGTAGAGTGTCTAATCGGTCGCCATCCTTCACCCTTTCTTGCAAAAGGCCAGATATCTCCCCACTTAGCTTTCTCACAGCACGATCGACGACCTCGCCTTGCTCTTTCCAGTGGCTAGTCAAAGCTTTATACCGGCCTTCCATTAGCATGGCGTAGTTGGTTGCCTCCTCGACTTTCCTCTTGGTTTCCGCCTCCATCTTTTCCATGGCCTCCCTCCATCCACGTTCTCGTTCGATTGCTTCGTCGGCTCGGTGACGTTCTGCATCTATATGGCCCTTTAGATCTGCAAGCTGCCTCTCTCTTTTCTTGAGCAAAGTTTTATTAATAGCTGCATCGTGCAATCGGCCTTCGTAGTCAGTGTTTATGGCGTCTATCCTCTCCTCCGTCATCTTAACTGCCTGGCGTGCCTCTTCTGCATGCAGTCTTTCTATTTGCAGATCACGCTTGAGCATGTCATTTTCTCCCATCAGTCGCTCGATAACTCTGCCACTCTTGCCGAGATTCGCCCTTCCAACTGCTGAACTCCATTGTTGAGGACTGGCACCTCCATTGCTAGCCGAATTATCTTCAGATATTTGAATGTTTGAATACGCTTTGGTGCCGCCGAATTCCGCTGATATCATCCGTACTGAGGAAATCGAGGTTGTAGTGTTAACCCGAGGTAAAACCAAGCGCTCAGCAGGTGGTGAGGACAGTGGAGAAAAGCCATTTGATCGGTTATCGGTGTTTGTCCCATTGCCTATTGGATTGGCATTATTGCTCTCGGTCTTTCGTTTCTCGGTCACGGTGATTTCGGGCAAGGATTTTGAAGTAGGGAGTCCAGCATCTCCTCCATTCTCTGTATCATCTCGATGTGTGACCAGCTTCACACTGTTCATCGCTGCGGAAGAGACGGGAGACAAGGTCCTGGACGGAGCATCGATAGAGCGACTTGTTGAATGGGTGAGAATGATCTTTTGAGCTTTATCTGTACCTGCATGTTTGTTAGACACATTGTAAAATATGAACAAAGACTCCGAGTGCCATCAAGGTACGTGATTGTGATTGTGAACTGAACCCGGCTAGACTGGGTCAAAAGACCTTTGCGGGGATCTTGGCAGAGAATCACAGAGACTGCAGTATATTTGAGAATCAACTTACTCCTGACGTATTCTTGGGATGACAAACTTCGCATATGAATCGGTATGGGTCTTTTGAAATGATCTCGAAGTGGCATCGCTCATTTCGCCAGCTCTATAAAGTATCGATGCCCCCCTTGCTTCGATGGTAATCTGAAAGGAGCGTTGGTAGTTCTAACAAGAAAATAACGATCGTCGAGCAATATTCGCAGTACAGTGCTCTTCTATGAGATACGACAGAATCGTACAGGTTTCAACTCTGACCGAGCGCATTCAGGTTGTGTTTCTGTGCAAGCTCGCGTCTCGATTAAGCTTCCCCCTGTTACCCATGTGGCCCGTGGGCAAGGCTGAGATGGGACGCGTTTGCGGTCTACACGGCTATTTGTTTGCAGAAGTTGTATTTATACTTCGTACCTATTTCGGGAGATTGCTGGCTCGTGCACCAGGACATTGACAGGGAGGTACCATACCATTACCATGATATAAAAAGTAAAAGCGTCATTTATCTATCTATCTATCCATTATTAGATTTGTAAGTCACTACACCTGTGCTTAACAGGCCTTGGCTATTTGGAATACTATCCAGAACGCCTCTGAATAGAAGAGTAGTTGGACAGGAAGGCATGGGTGTCATACTCCCTAATCATTGGAATTGTTGACCCTTATGGATGGCATTTTCAGGAGCTATACATAGGATCAACTGCTCAGGCATCTTGATTCTCGATTGTTTTACTTGTACATCTACTGACACAGGTATCTAATCCACATTCCCCGCCTCATAATGCCCAGGAACGCCGCTCTAATGCTTTGTAACTGCCGAAAGTACAGCCTTTCAGGACTCTTAGTACAGACGCCAATATGGGTATCTCCTTTAGTTTAAGCTCTTGATGGAACTCCATTGCCCTCCAGATCATTCAATGAGCTTTGCTTCATCATTTTCCTTCGCATCGCTATGCTTTTCAATGAAACCAGGTCGCCATTTCGTCAAGTATTTCGCTGCCATAGGCTTCGCATCGTCATCTACCGCCCAGTATCAGCCTAGGCCCTCAAACAAACGGAGATATACTTACAGCTTCGCCAAACATCTTCAACAGCATCCAATGCAATCTCGCGAACTGGCGGTCGCATTATGACCAGATACAACAGACTTGTCAAGGCGAGATTAACCATCGCGGGATCTCTGCATAGCCCCTTGACTCGTTGCAGCATCTCCGCAGTGAGTCTTGGGATTTCGCCCAAAAACCTCGTCAGGACCTTGTCGCGAGCATCAAGATACGGCATCATGCCATCCAAGACTCTCAGGACCCATCTGTCATAATGATTGAGTGTGCCCATACCGGCTTTCTCCTGCACTTGATCATTGTACCATTCTTCGCATAGCCAAGCAACGCTGGTCTCGATCCGATGTCTGAAGTCCTCGAGAACATAGAGATAAAGAGCTTCCCGGATATTGTCTGCAAGCAATACTCTCCTCGTGTTATTTTCAGACTTCACAATGCTCAATGGTTCTTCCAATCCTGCAGGTGCTCGTGATGCCAGTCGCGTTACAATAGTGACCCATGCCTCTCTATCATAGGTGCTTGCAGCAAGGCGATTAATTCCAGCTTTGCTCTTCTTTGACACGGGTTCCTCAAGAGTTTGCATCACAGAAAAGACACGGGCAATTGTGTTCTGGCCGCTCTCTATAACCTCCTGTTCAGTCAAAGGTTGTGGTGGCGGCATCTTGAATGGTCCCAATGACACTTCTGGAGGTCGCTCTGGCGACACCTCTGGCGGTGCATTGTCGAGTTTGTTCAATATCTGCTCAGTGTCTTCCGCGGCTTCGAAATTTGGTTCGTAGTCATCATCTTCTTCTTCCACACTAAGACTAAGTGGTCCTGTGTCTGCATACAACTTTTGAATCGCAGGCTGAGGAGCGGCCATTAATTCCAACCTTTGACGCACACCCTATATCAAAGATTAATGGCTGCTTCTTTAATATGGACGGAGATGCACTCACATTGATTGCCTGATTTAAAAGATCTTCATTCAGCCTGGACATTATTGTCACTCCAATCTTCACGACCAAATCCTCAGATAGCTGTGAGACATCAAACGCTTTGAGGCCTTCATCTTGTGTAATAGTGAACAGCTCTGCGACAGTACGAGGACCTGGGGCAAGAGGAGGTATGGCCAGCTTCGGCGCTAAGGCAGGAATGGTAGCACCAAGTCTTTGACGTTTGGCGGAGTCGAGCCCATCGACGGGTTCAGGAGGACCACGCTTTCGGGTGGCCTCCTCAAATATTTCTGTCCGTGATCGTATGAGACGCTCGACATACTGTTGTATCCGCATTGCCAGTGGCCCATGAGGATCACTGTGATGGTCAGCATGGCTTGGCACTTGATGAAAGGAGAGGAGTAGCATACCGCTTGTGGACATGCATAAGCAAGATCCGTGTCGTCTTCTCCATAGACTTGGCCATCACACGGAGTTTGGGTGTCATGGGCGAGTTTGCGAGTTTCAGAGGATTGAAGTTCAAGATGGCATTCAGGATCTTATTGGCAATGGATGGGCGAGCACGGATGAGGATGGAAAGGGAGTTTAGGGTGGCATCAATGAGCACAGCATCGCTAGAAACTTAGTGAGGGAGCATCAAAGGAGTCTTGATAACTTACGTCGTGTTCTCCTGGAAAACTCCAAGCATTCTGTCCAGCAGCCCTGACGCCTCAGGTTCAAGATTTCGAGGGGGTATTAAGGTATGATTTTGGGGGACCATAACAAGTGATATATCAAATGGATCACTGCGCTGTGAGAATGATATTAGCAAAGAATGACTGTAGCAGGATGTTTGGATAGGCACATACTCTGTTGTCCCCATCTGGTGCTGCTGTTTGGACAAGAACAACTCTCTGTGCAAATTTGATGCAGCAAATGCGAATTCCAGGGGGGGCTGTGTCCCAAATCCGCAGGATTCTTGATTTTATAGCGGCCATTCTCTCCCATGTTGGTTTGTCATATGGATTATTGATACTGGCAATATCTGTTAGATGGGACCATAACAGCACAGACTGAAGACATAGCGGACGATGAATATGGTTCATGGGAGATTCAACAATCATATCATTGTAGCCAGGAGTGCATAGCTGATCTAAGCCAGGAACTGAGGGGGATACGTACATCCATCTGAACACGTAGGGGTATATGCTTGCTGCAGTCTGAACAACACTCTTGACGACTGCTGGATCTTCATTGTTATTCTCGATCATTGACTTCAAACTCTCTAGAATAGTCAAACTCAGAGTTTCTTTCTGATTTGGCGGTAATATTGGACTCGAAAAGGTCTCGGCCAAAAAATCTGCCCCCCATCTCCTCAATTCAACTCTTGCAGATGGTCCAATAATGGGAAGAATTCCTTGTATGATTCGAGGATAGTAGTTGGCATCACCAAGCACAAGCTTGCGCGCATCATCGAGTTGCTTCAGCTGTTCGCTGACGGAGAGCGCAGGCATCGCCATTGTTGCTACATGAATTTGTGCCTTGCGTGGAGTGGTATATTCAATGCGCCAGGTTTGGAGTTGTAGGTCGAAGTGGTCAAGGGAATTGAAGGACTATTGTTGTCGGAAAGAACGAGCACTTGTTCATGCTGTACTCATTTGCTGAGATAAGATGGATTTGCTAGACCCTGGAGAATTCACTGCTGTTGCGTTAGATCTTATTCTTTGTTGAAGAATTGATATGTTTGCGGGATGGGATGTGATGGATGTGAACGTGAAGTGGTCGACGCGGCTGAGCTATGACCACCACCGATTTTGAGAAAACCACGCTAGTCAGAAAGTGGCTCGACAACATCCGTCCGTAGATGTCTAAGAGTTCACTTCATAGGATCTCCCTCCTGTAATCCACATAAATACAGACAAGATGCCGATGTATGCTCGTTCCCTCAAATCTATCTGGCCTTATCTGACACGATTATAGTATTCCGAAATCATCCTATTACGACAGGAACTACAAGCAGTCCCCGGCTTTGATCCGGGCGCGAAGGCCTTACCTTGTGAAGAATATGGTCACTGGGACTGCCATCTTTGCTTTCGCTATCGGCATTTGTATGCGATTCTCTATCTTAATAGCATGTCTCTATGTGACTAACGTTTCGCGCAGATGCCTGGACAATCAGAGCCGTCTCCCAAGACGAATTCGAAGATGTCATAGTACCCGCTGCGCCAGCGCAGGCATCCCAACAACCATCTGGCTCGACCCAGCATGCTAAGGTTGTCTAAATACGGAGCGGTATGAGAGCGAGGTTGGTTAGGCACAAATTATGAAAGATGAACTATATGGCATGGTGCGATATATCACAATGTGTCGCATTGCATTGATCAAAAGGCGTAATGGGGATTATATTTCTTTCCAGCATGCAAAGTGGAATCTCAGCTTCCCAATGTACAATAAAACATATGTATAAAAGATTTTGATGTACAATTCGTGGCGTCATGATTCGCCTTCCTACCTGCCAAGCCCATCGAATATCCCAATCCGAAATGCTATAAACTCCGCCAAATGCCCGATGAGAACCTGCTCAATATCCCATGCTAATCGCTAACTGTCAATTGATTCTCGTGAGACTGGCCAGATCAGAACCTTCCATTTGCAACCGCTGCTTGTTCGCGCTTCACTCTAATTTCATATGAGAAATCATGAGCCAAGTCTTGTGGTCGAGGCGGGCTAACCATCGGGGGCGGATGTGCATTTTCACGCCCTGTTTGCATGTTTGCGTGGCTATCGAGGGCACGAGCCTGTTCACCAGTGACTCCGGCCTGCCTGCTTTGTTGCGGTGACATTGAGGGCTGTCGACTGCCAAGTGGAGATGGTGCCATCTTTTGCGCGAGGGATGGAGCACTAAATGCATTTATTGGTGGCCTTCCGCCGCCGCCAGGTACAAAATTGTGACTTGAGATCTGTGATATGGAGTTGATTCCTGAAAATGTCCCAGAAATTGGAAGCCCGCCAGCCTGCTGATGGGAATGCCGTCGAGGTTGTGCTCCAACCGCCATTGAGAAGGGACTGCCAGTTCTGGCAGCTTGTTGAGCAGACGTCTGACGCTGTAAAAGGTGCACATGTGACGGATGTTGTGGATTAGCCCAAGGAGTTTGCTCGATGAATTGCTCTTCAGCAGGCTTCAATGCCGCAGCCGATGTTGCAGCGCGTATTGCCGCGATGTCTTGCAGCGGTAAACTTGGCTGCGATCGTTGTGGCTGTTTTTGCTGAGATTTCTGCATATTGTCAGCTTTGGTATCATCCTAGACCACCTTCCATCGACTTACTCCCATCTTTTTGAAGTCATCTTCTAACTCAGACGCAGTAGCCGGTGCCATCGGAGGAGCCGCTGGAAAGCCTCGATATTTCGCAATGCCCGACAATACCGAAACCTCCGCATTATATGCATATTGATTTTTTAGCTGGTCCGATCTCTTGGTCGGGAATTTTAAGATGTAGTCCTCCACGTTGGAGCCATATCCACGTCGGTCGTGTTGAATTTCATACCATTGCTTTCCAAGAAGTTCTAGTTTCTTCTCACGGATGTCTCGCACATCTTGGTAGAATTGAGACAATATCTGCGCCCGCCTGGCAACGGCAGTCTTATCTATTGTTTCTCGCTTGTATTCAACACGGCGCTTTTCGATCCTGAGTCTTTCGTCCCGTCGCGCATCGATACATTGCATCATCGCTAGGTATTCTGGGTGTATTGGCGGGTCTTGTTTGAGCATCCATTCTTCGTGATTGAGTTTTGCAAGGCGTTCCTCGTGTAGTCTATCGCGGAATGACGAGAAGTGCTTCTCAATGTCATTTAATTGTTCTAATGCGATCCTCTTTTTCTCTTCTGTTTCTGAATTGTTAGCTTAGCCAGCTACATTACAGGGGTCCAAGGGTAGACTAACGTTCTTCCTCGTCCTTCAGGATAGCTTCAGCATCGTCGGCTTCTACGTCTGCAATATCTTCGACGTCTTCTCCTTCATCACTAGTGTTGGCGGGCCTCTTCACGACATGCTTGTCGCTAGGCTCACTGACTTCCTCCGGTGGCACGCTGACGCCATTAGCGGAGCTCTTTCGTCTTATTTTCTTTGATTTCGAATCTTCTGAGATATCCATATGATTTTCGGCCTCTTCCTCAGCCAATTGCTTCTCCCCGTTCGGCTGTTCTGCCTCATCCTCCTCTTCTTGTCCATCGCCATCGCCACTCTCGGCTTCGGAAAGTTCACCACTAATAGGATTCGGAGTATCGACATCGCCATGTGCGGAAGCATTATCATCAATTGCATAGTCCTCTGCGGGCGCTATCACAGATCCCCTCCGCTTCCTGACAGGTTCGCCCAGGTCAGTGGCATCAACTGAATCACGGTCCACCAATTGCGATCGTTTCCTCTTCTTGTTTGTAAGGTCGAAAACGTGCATAATGTCCTTTGGCTCTGCAGGAAATTCTTCTTGTGGCGTTATGGCTGTGGTGGCACCTTGATCAGCTTCTGCGACAGGATCTCCGGTTGCAGTTTTCGGAGAATCTGGCAGAGAGAGCTCGTCGTCTGAAACATCGTCAGGATGGGTGTTATGTTCTTCGTCATCGTCGTCTTCATCTGCTTCTTCAGCTCTATACTGATTGTGTAGATTGGTTGTGGTTCTTTCGAATGTGTGGCTTTCCGCGTGGGAGCTCAGCACCACGTCTTTGTGCGCTCGCTGCTTATTTGGAGAATGATCAAGTCGTTCGGTTTCTGCTTCGGAGTCATTCTCTTCTTCTTCGCTTGCATCATCCGACTCTAGGCCATCTAAATCATCTTGCTCGTCTTCTTGTTCGGCTTCCTGTTCAATGTCGCTCAAGCTACTCGAGCCATCCCCCACTTCGCTCTGAACATCGTGCTGATGGTCCAAAGCAGCTGGGAGTATGGTTTCGCTTTGATCTTCAATAACAGCACTCATCTTGCGCTGGAACTATCCAACGTGCCACTGTAACCAGGGTATCAGTGCGCATTCGCAGAAGCAAATGCTCTGGTGTAGATTCGGCCAACTGGAGCGGCAATTGAGAGGGCGCCGCGCTGGAGATTCAACGAAGAAGTATATGTAGTTTTCGTGGGATTCCTGCAAATGTAGAACTTGAAAGGTGAGATATCGTATGCTGCTTCAGTTTTCTACTGAAGAGAAGTAGGTAATTGCGTTTCGGTGAGTGGTTAATGAGTGAGCAACACTGTGAGGATGGGCAAACTCCCATCATCGCGACCAAGCAACCCCGGTTCACGCTAGCCACCGGCGATCGCCGTCGCAGCCAGTCAGGACAAAAATTATTAGAGCTTTTTCGATATGGGTCTTGATAACAAATGCACAGTAGATTGAAGCAACGCAACACATCTTGCTTCCTTTCGATCACAACATAACAATGGCGAAAAAATCGAGAGACAGTGTTGGATCCTCTAAGGAGAGCAAGAAATCGCAAAATGTGAAGACATTAGTTGCAGATGAAGCAGTGGTAGATCCAACATTGGCTGCACTGTTTGCTTCAAGTGTATGTTTCCGACTTCATTAGAATTTTTTTGGCAGAATATAGAGAACTGATCAAAAACCAGGCTGGACCTGTGAAAGCTCCACCCAAAAGCCGTTACGAAGAAGCACCACCTCCAAGCAAAAAGAGGGCAGTAGCGCCAGTCGAAGATGAGTCCAACTCTGAGGAAGAAGGCGGAGAGGAGGAGGGAGATGACGAAGAATTGAGCAGTATAGACGGTGATCTCGACGATGAAGATCTCGACGCGCTGTCTGAAGACGGCGATGCCTCCTCGGAAGAGGGTGGCGCGCCTATCAATCCGTTAGCATTGGCGGAAGAGAAGGTGCCCCGCAAGCGAAAACGCGACAATAAGGAAGAAGATCTTGAGGGAAAGTATCTGTCAAAATTGGCGCGAGAGGAAGAGAAAGAGGAGACCGAACGACAAGCCGAACGCAAATTGAAGCGCCAACGCTTATTGGTGGAACAAGGGGAGAAGAGCTCCAACGAAGACGAAGATGCGAATGAAGATGAGGATATGGAGGATGCAGAGGGGTCTGATGACGAAAAAGATACAAAGGTTCAAGAGACTCCATTGGATATTCCTCAACATGAATCTCTTGCTCCAGATAAGGAGACTCTGGAGCTTGAAAAGGCAACCCGCACAGTCTTTCTCGCCAACGTTTCAACGTCCGCAATCACAGATAAGAAGGCCAAAAAGACTCTTCTGGAGCATATGGCATCGTTCATTGAGGACCTGTCACCACCTTTGGATGGCAAGCAGACGCACAAGGTCGAGTCTATTCGATTCAGATCTACAGCATACGAAGGCAGTTCTTTACCGAAGAAGGCTGCGTTTGCTACTAAGGCATTGATGGCTGCAACAACCAAGAGCACAAATGCTTATGTCGTATATAGCACCTCTTTCGCTGCCAGAGAGGCTGCTAAGAGACTCAATGGTACAATGGTACTTGACCGCCATCTCAGAGTTGATGGTGTTGCACATCCAGCGAAGACGGACCATCGACGATGCGTATTCGTCGGCAATCTAGGCTTTGTGGATGATGAGAGCATGATGGATGAGGGTGAGGAAGGTCAAAGAAAGCGCTCCAAAGTCCCTTCAGATATTGAAGAAGGTCTCTGGAGACAGTTTGCTAAAGCTGGAGAAGTTGAGAGTGTCCGCGTCGTGCGTGACGAGAAGACTCGTGTTGGCAAAGGCTTTGCTTATGTTCAATTCAAGGTACATTCTCCATATCGCTTAACAATTTTGGTGGTAAAATGCTAAATGATATCAGGATGCCAATGCCGTTGAAGCAGCACTTCTCTTCAATGAGAAGAAATACCCACCCATGCTCCCCCGCGTCCTTCGTGTCACCCGTGCCAAAGCTTTCAAGAAGACCGCCAACGCGCAAAAGCGCGATAGCGCTCCTCGTCCATTTGTCAAGGGCTCCAATAACCCTAACAACGTCGTCATCTACAACCCTAAGATGACATCCCAGCAACAGTCCCTCCAAGGTCGCGCAAGCAAACTTCTCGGCAAGGCTGGTGCTTCGCAGTTCAGGAAGCGCGATGATGCTGTTAAGAGAGAGTCGAGACCGCAATCACGTGCTGGAGCAGCAGAGGGAATCAAGGGCCCAGAGGCGTTTATCTTCGAGGGATACAGAGCCAGCTCAAATAATGGAAAGCCGAAGGATCTTAAGCTTGGTGGAAAGAATGTTAAATCGAAGGGCGGCAAGCCAAAGACGAAGAGCGCTAAGAGAGCAAGTGAATGGAAGAAGAGTGGTGGGAAGAAGCCTGCTAAGGCATAAGCTGGCAGCGTATAGCAAGTTGTAAATATGATCATGATACCATTATAAACTGCTTTTGATGATCATATTTTGTTCCAAATGGATGGCCTGTATGTATTCATGATCCATCACGCCATCATCTAAGAGCCAGATATATATCTACTCGTGGTGGCTCTAATACATGCCACGTATCACCTGCACAGTGGTCTTAAATTTCTCCCCATATGTCAATTGCCACCAGATGCCACCTATTTTGGAGACATCTGTGTTTCCATCCAAGATGGTTGTCGGCAGAGGCACGGCGCCGCCAGTATTTCCTCGCTTTCCCGATAAGGCTGACACAACCCATAATCGCATGTTGTCATATATTCACCATGATAACGCATTTTCTCACTTCGTAGTAACCTCCACCACAGCCCTCCTCACTCCATCCTCCTCTTCCCTAATCTGCGTTGCGACGCCTCCCTTGTCTCTCACAGCCTCACAAAAATCCTCCATCGAACCTCCGACCCCAAAATACACCTTTTTGGCACCCACCAGCGCCTTTCCTCCGCTCTTCTCTTCCTTCTCCTTTTCCAAAATCTTCATCAGAACCTCTGAAAAACTCCTCAACGCAGCAGGCGAATAAATGGTCTCTGCTCCAGTAACCAACAATTCCCCCTCCGCTCCTTGCGATGCCACGTCGACGAGGTGCACGAACTCGTCACCCCATGTGCCAGAGAAGAAATTAAGCGTGATATCGAGGGCAGCGAGGTCAGCTTGGAAGGCAGAGAGGAGCTCCGCATCGATATCAAGCTCGCCTTCTTCTTCCCAACCATCTGCACCTGCAGGTCGCGGCCGTGATTGTGCCCAAGAGAGAAGGATGTTGGGGGCCGTCACCAACCTCAACACAGACACGTTGTAATCCGCAAAACCCAACTCCAACTTCTCGCCTCCCGCCTTCTCAAGATGCCATTGCAGGATCGCTAAACTGGGGAGAGCGGTGCCGCATCCGAGCTATGGTTGTCAGCATCCTCCTTCAGCAATAATCCCACGTGACATACCTCAAGGAACCTCCTGCCCTTACTTTCGAGCTTTGCAAGTTCCCGCACCAGATCTACACTGCTCTCCCAGCTCTTGAAGCCTCCTTCGTAGACTCCGGTTTTCACATCATCCTCCCCTAACCCTACCTCCTCGTCCTCGGCCATCAACTGCACGCGCACATCCCAGAGTTCCCTTCTTGGAATTTTGAGCTCTGCGCCATCGTCAAGAGTAACTTTAAGGGTTCCGTAGCTGATTGTACTTGGCAGGCTCGCCAGTAATTCTCCGAGTGTGTGTGATTTTGCGGGTATCAGAGGCTGGCCCGCTACGGGAAAAGCTGTGGATGAAGAGCGGTGCCTTGTGAGAGTGCCGGTTTCGGCAGCATGTGGGGGAGAAGAAATTGATAGGGACTGAAGATCTTCTGCTGTGTCTTCTATGTCATCACCAGCGAAAGAAAAGGAGAAAGACATTGTTGCGGGATTGAAGTCGTGAGAAAGTTGAAATTCATTGTTGTACCTCAAAGCAGCCAGTGATATCTACTATGTACCTCTTTCCTTCCCCCTCCCTCGCTTCCCCTCGCTTACCCCTCGCTAACGCACCTACGTAATAATTAATGCAAAAAAAAATACAAAAAATGTAAGTCATCGCATCCGATGCACACCCCACCACTCACCGCCAATCGACGCAATCCCGCCCGCCACGCCACGGTAAGAGATCCTCTGCAGAGTGAGGCCTCCCTCAAGATTGTCTCTTATTGCTTAGGGCCCCACAAGCGTTCGTGCGTTACCGACACGAGTTGGGGGCCTCCGCAGCGTTCGGGCTGGACGCCAATTGACGGATGGAGAAGAGTGGCAAAGGTGCGCAAATGCGGTTCCTTACCGGATGACCATCACAGCCGAAAGTAATCGTCTTGTTGGACTTTATATATGCGATCAGCCACGGCCCTACGGGCTGTAACAGACGTAATCACAAATTAACAATGATGGAGATTCTTTTAATAATTATCATTTAAGATAACTTCTTACAAATGCCACGTCTCTGTTAGAAGCTAGTGTTTAGCAATCAATGTCAACTCATCATTCCCAGGTTAACGCTGGCGCTGCATAGACTACTGACCTTGGTTGTCCCGTCTTCCGTGTCGTATGTACCATAGCACCATCCTATCCACGGCCTCAACTTCAAAGACAACTATGCTCTAGGTCTCAATTGGTACAAAACCACCATCGACAGCGTAAACTACGTTGGTTACGATGGGGGTTGACGGATATTCTCGATACGCTTCTGCTGATGGTACAGGCCAGAACGAGCCCGAGGTGGCACCAGGAGCCGTGGAGGCTATGGGAGATATAGCGAGGGATTTTAGGAGAGAGGCCTTGGGAACTGGATATTGGATGCAGTGGCATGCCAAGGAGGGGGTTTGAATAAAATTGTGGAGGAATGGGTGAAGGGTGCTGATGGTAGACAGGAACGAAGGATGCCGAGTGGCGAGACGGAATATCATAACGGTCTTTACCAATACATTTGTGTATATACAGAGCCTCAACGAGGACTTTTACTATCCAACTCCGCTCCCCATACATAATAACGCCGTCCCGATGCTTTTTACGTACTCCCTGCCACCTAAACCATTGCCTCCACAGCTGCCACTGATAGCGTTTGACGGAGACCATGTGAGAGTGGGAACTATTCCTCCGCCGGCTCATCTTCATCCCACCAAAAGCAAGGACCCAAACCATCATCCTGCATACTCGCCGTAATCTTCCACGGACTCACCCTTCTGGCCCTTCTCTCCTCCTCATCCATCCCCAAGTCACTCGCCTCCGGCTTCTCCGGCGTCTGGTCGATCCACTCCTCACTCTCAATCCGAAATCGAGCCATCTCGTACATGTCGAAACATAAGGGCTCATCGAGATCAGGATGTCGGAAAATGAAGATGCCCTGGTTGCCATCAAAGTAGACGTTTTGGGGCAGAAGGCTGGCGGGCACGAAGATGTCGGAGAAGAAGGTGGTGCGGAGATTGATGCCCTCTTTTGAGGAGGAGGTGATTCGGCCGTGCATGATTTCATGGCGGAAAGGACGGAAGACGATCAATCTGAACTCGACATTTACATTCACGAGGCCGGTGCCATGGCCGATGAGACCTTCGGAAGCGGAGAGGAGGTCATAGAGACATATGCAGAGGCCAATTTTTTGGATGACCTGGTAGCTGTGTCAGCATTCCCGGTATTATTTGAAACAATAAGATGCTCTGATCTGACTTTATTTGCGTATTTGGCATTGATATTGTCCTCGATGGCCTGCTTGCTGGGTTTCGAGAAATCTTGAGGCGTGATCTGGACCAGGTCGGAGATCTTTGTCTGGATTGTATTAGTGTACCATCGAGCCAAGAGACTTAGAGCATTTACAAGTATAAACATCCTTGGCTATTGGCAAAGAGCCTGCCAACGAATGGATTTAATGATGTTGAGATGCACCCAAGTTGAAAAACAGGCAGGTCTCTTGCACGTGACCCACTTGGGGAAAATCCGCCGCGTGCTGAATTTTCGCCAATACTTAAATTGGGCTCGTTCTCTCAAGTGCACAATTTTCCTTTGAACTCTTCAACCTCAAAACAGGATCAGATAGGCCATTTCTGTCAATATAAATACAGATATCAAGTGGTATCTGACTTCCTCTCTCAGTTATACTCGACCTGAGAGAGAGAGCCTGATTCGGAAAACGAAGCGAGGCCAATTGTCTTCAAGCACGGACCAAGCCAGCTTCCGTCAAGTTCACAAACGGGAGGCGCTGGGAGGCAAGTTCGCACTTCCCTTTGTTGTTCAACATTTCCAGCATCGTCGTCGTTTTTATCCTTCGTTGGTTAAATTCTGTGCACTCACGATCCTTTTTTTCGTCCTGTTTTATATTGACTTCGCGAACTTGTGCAGAGTGATCTGTCTGAGGCCATTTTCCGTTTTGTACAGGTCGAAACAGAGCTCAAGCAGGCGCGATGGCTTCGAATTCATACAACTATCCTCCGCCGCCACCACCCCCACCCTCACAAGGTGCGCCGGGCGGACCTCCAGCTGGATATCAGCAATATCAGCAAGGCGGCCCATATGGTCAAGCTGGCCGAGGTGGCGGACGTGGTCGAGGCAGAGGCGGTTACAATCAAGGCGGTCGAGGTGATTTTCAAGGACCTCAATATCCTCCCCATCAAGGCGGATACAATGGACCACCTGCGCCTGTAGGTGGCTATGGACAGCAAAATGCTCCCTACATTGGTCCTCAGGCTCCTCCTTCGAATGGTTATCCTCCACCGCAACAGTGGCGCGGAAATGAGCCTCAACAGCAACATCATCAAATTCAGCATCACCAGCCTCCTCCTCCAGTTCCACTGTCTACTCAGAATTATCATCCAAATTATGCTCCGCAAGCTTATGGACAACCCCCACAACAGCAGCCACAGTATGGCCCCCAGCAACCAGCACAGTATCCTCCGCAAGGTCAATATCCTCAGCCTGTTCATATGTCTCAGCCACAGCATCAAGGTCCTCCTGGACCACAGCAGTGGCAAGGTGGCCAGCCACATCACGCGCAGCCTCCATACAACAGTGGTGGTCGTGGCCGTGGTCGTGGCGGCGGTCCTCCAGGCCGTGGTGGTTTTGATGCTCCCTTGATGGGCCCTCCTATTCGTATGGGATTTGATAGCGATCGATCAGCGGATCCAATGTCTCAAGCGAGCAATGGATTTCCGCCACCTTATGCTGGTCATCAGCAAAGTCCACCCGTTCCATTTTCTCCACCAGCGTATCCACCTCAGCCGCAATATCAGTCTTATCCTCCCAATAATTTCCCAATGAGGGGTGGAAGATCATCTCTTGAGCCGAACCCTTTCGTCCACGGAAATCGTGGACGGGGTGGTCTGCAGAACAGAGGCAACAAGCGTAATTTCAATGAGAGTAATCGTTATCGAGGTGCAAAGCAACAGTTTTCTGGGCATAAATCTGCAAATTCTTCTTTCACGTCGGCGACCGATCTGTCTCAGAAGCCTGCGGCTGATGCAATTGCCAAAGTCGAGAAGAAAAAGAAGAAGAAGAAGCGCAAGACAAATACTCTTGGTCTTACTCCAGGAACCGAGGAGTATCAGGAGAGCGAAGAAGAGGATGATGTTGACGAAGAGGCCAAGCTTGCTGCTTCCATTTTAGGTGCAAATGTTTCTGAGTAAGTCTTTGTCATGAGCCTTTTCCTACCACTTCAGATTTCTAACGTCATGTCAGAGAACCTTCTGATCTCGCTGCTTGGCTTGAGGAGCGTCGTAAAAAATGGCCAACCAAGGCTCGCAGAGAAGAAAAGGAGGCTGAACTTGCCAAGCGACGCCAAGCAGCTGCGGAGCAATCTGCAAAAGATAAAGCCAAGGCAAAGCAGGACAAGGAAGCCCTTGAAGCCTCGAAATCAATCGATGCCAAAGTCGAGAAGCAGCGGAAAAAGGCGGAGAAGCTCCGAAAGCAACTTGAACGTGCTGAGCAGAAGGTGCAAGAGGCGATGAAGGCAGGCATGAAGCGAAAGAGAGATGCGGGTGATTATGGTGATGAAGAAGGAGATGATGCAGTTGTCAAAGTTGAAGGAGACATCGTGGATCAAGTGATTGCAAATGCAACAGCTGGAGCAAGTTTGAAGTCTGAATCGGATTCTGAGGGATCTTCTGAGTATACCAGCGCCACCGATTCCGAAGATGAAGCACCCGAGACATCAACATCTAAGCGAACTGCTCCAGCACAAGTGCTTCCTCCACCGAAAAAGACCATTCTTCAACGTCACTGCAAGTACTTCTCTACGGGTGGCACCTGTGGCAAGAAGGGCAAGTGTCGATTTATTCACGATCAGTCTGTTCGTGATGCCGCTATAAGAGAGAAGGAGTTGAATGGTGGTAGAATGACGTTGGCTCAAAGATTGACGCAGAATGACAAGGAAAAGGATGATCTTATGGTTTTGAAGTCGATCAAGTATCTCCAGGAGAGAGGATACTTCGACGAGCCAGAAGCTTCCGCAGCCAGTGCTGTGGAAGCCAATGAACAGCATGGATATGGTCACGATCCTATGGATTTTGATGGATAGATTCTCGAAGAATATGCTTGACAATCTGCATCTGCTGTTAGCGTTTCTGTGGCTATAACATGCGCTGTGTTTATTAGTCTGCTATTATCGCGTTGCTTTTCGCCATTCATCGATGTATTTTTGGAGCTTAAAAATAGAGCACTAATTCCCTTTAGTTATCAAATATTTCCCAAAGCTTTCTACAGTATGGTTCGTGCCTTTTCGGTCATGGGAGAAGTTAATCAAACATAGAACTAGGTAGAGAAAAGAGCACAATGTATCACAGACGGATAAAATCGTTCTGCAGATACAGTGAGTCTAATCATTGTCAATTGATCGGGTGATACCTGACCGTTTGAGAGCGATGGTGGCGTAAACTGTCACAATTTGTTCGTCTCAGGAGTATTTAGTATCTTCAGGTACGTCAGACAACAAAGCTATCCATCCAGAAGAACGGAATACACTGCACGACAAGTTATCAGACCAAGTTATCAGACGAGGCTACATGTGCTTTCCAAGTCCTACCCATCATGGCTTTGTTCACCGGCTCGCTTCTGCATGACACGTCTGATAGTCACCACCATCCAACTCGTCCAATAGAGTTGTATACTCCACCACCTCCAGTTTTTGCCTTGTTTGCAACCTCAAATAAATAGTACATCGGCGGGATATTTCTCTGGGCGATACCTGCGTATTCATATGTGCATATCAATGTATTTTTTTCCCTTGATAGAATTACACTGCATCTTTGAGCAACGAGATCCTCCGTAAACTGCCTCGCGCAGACCTGACCGGTCAATGAGAAAGGATGCCTACTGTGCAACCTCAGAATGACGGACGTAGAGGACGGCATAAAGAGTGATAGGACGCCATGCTTGCTTGCAACGTACTTTTTGGCTCGTGGTGCCGCTCGTTGCGAGGCTGCAGTCGACGGAACTATTTTTGGTTCGAGCATTTGTCCTCTGGTAGACGCTCGCAAGGCTCGACACTCTACTATTTCTTTGAGATCCCGACCTGGAGCAGCGTTTTGCACCGCTCATAGAGCGCGCGCAGTGGGTTGATATATCGTTTGTGGAGGATGGCGACCAGACATCGTAGCTGTTCGTTTGATAACTGCTCGACGTCGGTGCCGAGGCCGAGATACTATTGTGCCCATCGTAGGCCGTCCCGTCCTGCCTAACACCTTTCCATATGCTATGCGAGCAATCGAAGGCTGACTATGCTTTCCTCAAAGACACGTGCGATTTTGTAGGGTGGAACAATGTGGCGTGCGACAGGAAAGTTGTCCAGGAAGGTATGAGAAGGTGTTCGGCTCGTAAGTACAGCCAGTATCCCAGGGAGGCGTGGAGGGTATTGCAATGGGGGTAGGAGGGTTCTGTGAGCGGGAAGATGTGACTGATGGCGCGACGCCCAGATTATCCCGGATGTGTGGAAGGAGATACGAATGGGAGGGGATGCCAGGACTTCAGATTGGCGACTGCGGATGGCGGGTGGCACGGGGTCTGTATCGACCGTGAGTTTCTGGACGTCATGACTCGGAGAGACAGTTGCTGACGGGGTTTCTGGCAGACAAATGTGTGGCGCGTTTGTGCTTTAATGTTAAGGTCTTCGAAGGCCGATGGGCGAATGGGAATCTCCATTATTCGAGATTCTGCGAGGACCGTAGGGCGTTCCCTGAACTCGTAAAGTGGGATGGGATAGCTGATATGGAGTAGATAAATGCACCGAAGCTGGATGTGGTGAGCGTCGCACATCGCCGTTGAAATGTGCAAAGCGTATGTCGTCTATGTCGCCTTACTGACTCTCTATCCAATCATCCGGACTGATAGATATAGACACCTGCCATCATCAGCAGTGCGATGAGTCGGTCAACCTTACGTGGAGGTCGGACGACGTGGCATTCTGCTATACTCGTATGTTCAATCCTAATATCTCGACGCAGGCGCGGACATTGACAGTTTAGATTGGAGTCAGGACGTCAAATGCGCCAAAGACGACTGCACTCGAGAGAGAGGCGTCAGCACCCAGCGTTGTCCTGACCGTATGCTGCCCCCTCATCCAGTTTTCCTGCCATTGTTACTGTACAATAACAGACCCCATAGATTCCTGCATCATCCGCGGCTGCGACAATTCCCTCACCAGTCCCAGAAAACCCTACTGCTTAGCCCGTCAGTCCGCCCTCTCCAACCCCTCTCTATACGCTCTAACAAGCACCAGATCAATGCGCAGCAGTCGCACCATGCGGCAATCCCAGAGCCATCTATCTCCCCAACCCCGACACGAGACTCTTCGCGCTATCTCAGTTCTGCTCCACCCGTACCGCTCCACTCCATCCCTATCCACTTGCAGGCACTGATCGAGCTCGCAGACGAATGCCGTCTAGACTCCTGCCACGAGGCAGCCCGCGACGGGAAATACGGGTATTGCGCGACCCGTCAGCTTCTCCCCTCTCTCCCCACCGTTCTTGAGACAGGCCTCCCCTAACGCAATCCAGACGCCTGCGCCACCCTCTCCTGCCCCAAGCCCAAGCTCCAGGATCCCGACTGCGACGACCCCCGCGACATCCAGCTCTGCAGAGATCGTGCGTCTCCTTTGCCTCTTTCCTCCTCCTCCTCCTCCTCCTCCTCCCGCCACTTCTCACTGCTGCGAAGCGTCCTTCCTCACTAACGCAACAGATAACACACAAGCGATCCGCTCCGAAGAGGCAGCGGAGCGGGACCGCTCGCTCGCGGCAGCAGAGGCGCGCGAAGCCCCAGACGGGCCCGCGGTGCCGTGGGACTGGGCAAAGCTACGAGGTCTGGCGCAGCATCTCTCGCTCCTGATGAAGCCCGAAGCTGACGCGCGTCCGAGAGATGAGTGAGGGTCTGGCGCGGATGATCTGGAGGGCCGCGGAGATGGCGGGCGGGAGGGTGGTGCTGAGTGAGGTGTGGAGCTTGTATGCGGTGTTTTATGTGCTGCTCCTCTTGTGAGTTTTTTCGACCCTCCGATGGGCTTGGCGTGGGGGATTGGAGAGAGATGTGCTGATAAGGGCGAAGTACGTGACGGTACCGGTGGTGAAGGTGAAGGTGGAGGTGGAGATGAAGAAAACGACCCATCCTTGCGGATGGGAAACTGGAAATGGGCGAGACGCCGACGAACGAAGAGATTTGAGAGTGCCTACCTATAGAGATCGCAACAAGGACCAGGAAGACCCAACAGACCCTCTCCGTCTGTCCACCCTTCACAAGGCTGGAAGGTGGATTCCCTGGCTGCTCTTTCTCCCCAACTGACTGCTAGCATCATATGCTAAAATATTCCATAAAGCTATGGGGTGCATCTATACCTTAACCTCACTCACTGCACCTTAGCCTATCTTACCTTTTCATATCTCGAATCAACTATCAGCATAATTCAAAAATTCCAACCCCCCCTCCCATATCAATGCTGCACACCAGTTATTTCTGCTCCCCCCCTGGTATTCCATTGTATTTCCATCCATCACACGCCACCACACATACTCGTCCAATCCAACCACACACAACGAAGCCGTTCAATTCTCGGCCAGCGTCAGTCCGGCGCGCACTCACCAACTAGCCTTGCAATATGCCCACGGCACGCGCGCACAATGGCATTCACCCTTTCGGCGCATCGAGGATTAAGCTTCCGACGACAAGAGTAGTGCGTGCGCCTTTAGTCCCGCATAAGCAGGTGGCTCTATACGGAAGGTATGTGCCTAGATGCATGCATGGGTAGGGACGCATAGCAACGGCGGTAGAGGACCCATCTGGTGAGTTGTACACTTGTGCATATTTCAACTTGACGCTGCTGCTGCTGCTGAGAGACATATTCCAGCAGTATGTATGTATGTAGTCACGAGAGGACGAGGGGCACGATATAAGAGGCGATGCAGCATAGAATCCGCGAACTGAAGGCGAGAGAGGGTGAGAGAGCGAGAGTGTAGATTTGCATCCGCAGAATCCCCAATCTGCTCCTTGTCCCCGAGTAATAAACACCAGAATCCAAATCCATGCATGCCAAGGTCTCGAATGTGCAAAACGGCCAGCTGCAGCAGACTCTCACTCGTTCTTGTCGACGAGAGTAGAGCCGCAGCGGCATCGTCTAAAACAGCAGAACCGTTCTCCCAGAAACGCCCATCCCAGACTAGATTTTTTCTATGATTGCCATCCCCGCCCCAGATCTCCCATCTAATACCCATGTCCATACCATATCCAGTATGCAAATGCAAATACGATGTCTCTCTAACTCGTCCGCTCCAAATGCTTCTTCAGCCCATTCGTCACCTTCGGCCACACCACCGCCTTCTCAAGCGCCTGCAGCACATCCGCCTTCAGATCCTCCCCATCCTCCACGCCGCAGCTGAGCCTCACCAGATCATCATGCACCCCCACCGCCTCGCGCTGCTCCTGCGGAATCCCCGCATGCGTCATGCTGCTCGGGACCTCGACGAGACTCTCGACGCCGCCCAGGCTCTCGGCCAGCGTAAACAGCGCCGTCGCCTGGCAGAACCGCTCGGCGGCCGCGGACCCGCCCTTGATGCGGAAGCTCAGCATGCCGCCGCCCATGCCGTCCCTGTGCTGCCTCAGCGCGATCGCGCGGTGCGGGTGCGAGTCCAGGCCCGGGTAGTTGACGGAGATGACGTGCGGCGAGGCCTCGAGGGCGTGCGCGATGAGCGTCGCGTTCGTGGTGGCCTCGCGCGCACGCAGGTGCAGGGTCTTGAGGCCGCGGTGGGCGAGCCAGCAGTCGAAGGCCGAGGGGATGGCGCCGATGGCGTTCTGCAGGAAGGAGAGGCGCGCGTGCATGGCGTCCGAGTTGAATGCGGCAACGCCCATGACGACGTCCGAGTGTCCGTTGATGTACTTGGTCACGGAGTGCACGACGATGTCGGCGCTGTGGCAGAGTGGGTTCTGCACGTAGGGGCTGAGGAAGGTGTTATCGACGACGACCATGATGCCGTGCTTGTGCGCCTCGTGTGCGACGGCGCTGATGTCGACGAGGCGGAGGGTTGGGTTGCTCGGGGATTCGATCCAGACGAGCTTTGTGTCGGGTGTGATGTGCGCGCTGATGTCGACCTCGATCTCGGGCGTGAAGGTGACGTTGACGCCGTGCGCCTGGGCGACCTGGGTGAAGTATCTGTGGGTGCCACCGTAGACGTCGGAGACGGAGATGACATGCGAGCCCGAGGCGAGGGACTGGAGGATGACGGCGGTGGTCGCGGAGCCGGACGAGAAGGCAAGGGCGTACTTGGCGTGCTCGAGGGCGGCGACGGCGGTCTCGAAGTTGTGCCGGTTCGGGTTCGAGCTGCGGCTGTACTCGTAGGCGCCAACGGGCTTGCCGACGCCGGTCTGCGCGAAGGTCGTCGAGAGTGAGATGGGCTCGATGACGGCGCCGGTGACGGGGTCGTGGGGGGAGCCGGCGTGGACGGCGAGGGTGCCGAAGCGCTGGACGGGCGAGGGGGCGCGGGGGGGAGTGGCAATGGGGTGATCGCACTTGGGCTTCGCGATCGACGAAGGCGCGGGATCGATTGGGATAGTCATGGCGAGTGAGATGTGGTGAGAAGATGACAAGAAGATGATGAGAAGACGATGAGACGTCTATTAGGACGATGGCCTATATATGCACCGTCGATAATGATGGAGTGATGATGATAGATGATAGAAGAATAAGAAGAAGAGGAGGAGGAGGAGGAGGATCTGAAAAGATATTTATGCGGTGAAGGGAACAATGGATTGGATTTCACAGGAGACTATGGAGGGGTACTGTACCTACCTACCTAGATAGGCATACGCGATACGGGTTTTTTTTTAGCATGGTAGATCAATCACATGACGTAGCTCAAGCACAACATCAATCACACCATACCTGCAACAAAGGGGGAGCTCTATGCTATGTACGCTACAGTACATATCCATATATAGGTATATATATATATATATATATATCATGTATTTTAATTTGTTTATGTATATACGGGCAGATCTCGTGCGCGTTTGTTTTATGCACAGCGCGCAAGAGCATAAGCGCCTAAGAGCCTAAGCGCCGACTTGTGTTTATGAAGGAAGATGCACGCACCCCTGGATTAGTCATCATCTTCCCTCCACTCTCGAATCCGAGTACGAAGTAGCGAGTACGCAAATGGGCCCAGCCAAGCCGTCTCTTAAGCAGCTTTCCCCTTTCGCCGTCTAGCCGTTCCAATTTGGCATAAATGTCCAAATGTTCAGAAGTGACAAATGTTCAGAAGTGACAAATGTTCAGATGTCCATATATCCAAATATCAATATCCAAATATCAAAATATCCAAATGAGCATCCTCCGTCCAGCCTCGATCAAGCCCGTTTATCACATAACCATCACCGGCATCCAAGAGACGCCTCATCCTCCTCCTCCTCCTCCTCCTCCTCCTCCTCCTCCTCCTGCCGCGGCCGAAGCGAGAATGTGGGGTCCTGCGGATCTTGCGGCCCTTGCACAGCCCGCCCTGTTGACAACGACGTAACCTACGGGCTAGCTCCATTCCGTTCTTGTCCTTGAAACCTTCACATGCCTTTTTGAACTCTCCCATCTTTCAATCTTCATCTTCATCTTCATCTTCATCTTCATTTTTCATCTCCCTCTCTTCATCTTCCTCTTCCTCTCTCCATCTTCCTCTGAACATGCCCATGCCGCAGAGGACAATGCTCAGTAGGGATCTGCCCAACGACTGCCGCTGTTCGCCCTAAGCCCACCACTGCACTGCTCAAAACGCATTATGCCGCCGAGGAGATCCCACAAGAAGTCAAGAGCCGGCTGTCTGCGCTGCAAGCAGCGGAAGGTAAAAGTAAGAATGCTCATTGAACAGCACCTCCTCAATGTCCAAGTACACCAATTGACAGACCCTCCAGTGCGACGAACTCCATCCCGTCTGCGGCAACTGCACCAAGCACGGCGTAACCTGCGACTTCGACGACCCCACCGCCGTCTCCCCCATCTCCGCCCGCCGCCCCTCGAACAGCGCTGACGCCCTCGTCAAATACTCCCCCCGCTCCCCCCGCTCCCCCTCCACCACCCTCTCCACGACACCCCTCTACACCCAACCCAGCGAGTCCACCCTCTCACACTACTCCTCCACATCGCGCGCCATGGAGCTCCGCCTGCTGCACAACTACACCACCCTGACCTCCAAGACAATTGCCGTCGTCAACACCCCCCTCGCCGAAGCCGCCTGGCAGATCTCCGTCCCGGGCCTCGCCTTCTCCCACCCCTGCCTCATGGACGCCATCCTCGCCGTCTCCGCCCTCCACCTCCGCACCCTCCAACCATCCGACACCTCCCTCATCCGCGTCTTCCACGGCTACATGGCCTCCTCGCTCTCGCAATACACCCAGTGCCTCGCCGCCGGCGTCACAGCCTCCAACGCCGAAGCCCTCTTCACGACCTCCGCACTAATCGCCTTCCAAACCTCCGCCTCGCGCCGCTTCATGAACGAGCCGCACTCCACCGATGAATTCGGGCACGAGCCCTACACCCTGCCCGTGCAGTGGTTCCACGCCTTCCAAGGCGTCAAGACCGTCGTCCTCGCATCGTGGAAGTGGCTCCGCGACAGCGCCTGCGTGCGTCCCATCATCCAAGCCCAGCCAGCGCTGGCGCTCGACATGCACCCCACGCACGCTGCGTTCTTCTCGCGCCTGCTCTCGGGCCTGGACGAGGACATCGTGGCGCTCGACCCCGGGGACCGCGAGGAGACGCGCAGGGCGTACGAGCACGCCGTCGCCTACCTCAACTGGGCGCACGCGAAGCCCGAGCGGTCGCGCATCGTCGGCTTCCCGGCGACGGTATCGCGGCGCTTCATCGCGCTGCTGGACAGGCGCGACCCGCGCGCGCTGCTGATCCTGGCGAACTTCTTCGCGATGACGAGGGCCGTCGAGGATGCGTGGTGGCTGGCGGGGGTCGCGAAGAAGGAGGTGTCGGGGATCATGGGGTTGTTGCCGCAGGAGTGGTGGCCGAGGATGGATTGGGCGGTTCGGGTGGCGAATCACGAGGGCGAGGTGGATGAGGAGGTGTGGGGCGAGTGCTGGCATAGGGAGGGGACGCCGGCGAGGGAGGAGGGGTTTGGGGGGGATGTCAGCGAGCATATTGATTTGTTCATGCAGATTTCGGAGGGAGAGGGGCAGGGAGGGCGGGAGAGGATGGTGGGGGATTCGTATGGGATTGGGCTTGGGAAGGTGGCCCGGGTGGGTGAGCTTGAGACGGAGATGAGGAGGGAGGAGGAGGAGGGGCTGTGATGGGGCTTGAGGGAAGGGGGCGTTTGGTAGGGCATATATTTGGGCGAGCTTGGGAGTATTCGTTAGCTGTGATGGGTTTGATGGCGATCAGCATGTGGGAACGACAATGGGGATTGGGGAAGGAGGGGCGTGATATGATATGACATGGCGGAAAATGCGTCAAGTTTGCTTCATCTCTGGCGCAGATGCCTTTGTAAGATATTGTGGATCCAATCAGATCAGGTTCCATTAAATTTGGATAGATAGATATATATATATATATGTACACAACAAGAACAAGAATAAGAACAAGATCTCTCAACCTAGCCCACAGGCATGACCGTGGACATGCAATTCAGCACGCTCCCTCATCCCTCACCTAAACTCTCTTAATACCTAAGGCTACTTAAAAGCAGTTTAGTTTGCAACTATAGTTTGCAAACACCAGACGCAACGAAACCGGGCGGGCACGTGTGGATCCCTCCTACCGCTATTGCATATGCACATGCATGCTAAGCATAGTTGAGGATGGCGAAGGAAGAGCACGAATATATGATATACCTAGCATGAACAACCAAGACTACTAGTCACTCACGTGTGAAGACAGAGACAGATCAGATGCACCGAAGGATGAGTGCTGGGATTTGTAAACTGTGCTGCACTGCACGCCGTGCAGGCATCAGGTATCTATCTCCTCCTTAACGCCCCGCTGAGATGCTAACACTAAAGGAAAACCTGGTATTGCCATTGCCCTCCCTCCCCTGCACAACTCCCGCCATCCCGTGCGCCTGCGAACTGCATGCGTCCACCCCACACTAAAGAGCATGAGGACAAAGAGAAAGAATAAAGAGCAAGAACGCGAGAAAACACCTCTGCGCTCACAAATATATAAAGCTCCCTCTTGGCCCCATAGGCCCAGCTAGACATCCACGCAGAAACTCCCCCACCCACCATCTAATCTAGCCTTCAACCCCCAAGCTCCGTCTTAGCTCCTCCGGCATCTCCTTACTATAAACGCTCACCCTCTTCTCGTGCGCCAACCCCTCACTCTCCTTGGCCGCCCGCCTCAACTCATCCCCATACTCCTCCTCCAACATCCGATACGGATCTTGCCACTCAAAATCTGCATCACGTGCTGGGAAATCACCCTCCCTGATGGCCGGTTTAGGCACGAAACTAGGGCCGCACCAGTACACCCACTGGCTGAACTTCTTCTGTGCCCTGGCTGCACGCTCCGCGGCACGGCGCTCGTTGTTGGCAGCTGCAGAGCCGGCCTCGACCGCTTGCTCGAGGATAGATGGTGTCACCTGGTAGCCCGTGGAGTCGAGGAGGTAAGAGGAGTGGTCGGACTCGTTGCCGTCTGTGGCTGTCAGCTTGACTCCCCCCATTAGGATATCCTCTGCATCAAGCAAGCAAGACCTACCCAATGTGCTCCCCCTCGGTCCATCCCCCATATGCCACGCAAGAGGTATCAAATGCTTCTTCTCCACATGCTCCTTCCACGCCTCCATCTCGCCAAACACATTCTCCGGCCGCTCACCATTGTCCTCTAGATCAATAACCTCATGTGCGCACTTCCCCCACAGACACCTAATTCCATCCTTGATTCCAGTCTTTCCATGCACGCTTAAGATGTGCTTCCTTAGGGTCTCTAGGTTCAGCAGCTCTGCCTTGCAACCCCTCCATTCACACAAAAAAGCCTGGTACCTAGGCATCGACAACCGCGAGACAGGCTTCTGTGCGCTTTTAGACGGACGGCCGCGGCGCTTGATGGGATTGCCGTACTCGTCGACCGTCGGACGTGCTGGAGTCCCCTGCTCAATGATTGGGGTCCTGCGTGGCCTGCCAAGGGGACGCTTCGGTGTCTCGGCTTTGGGTGTGGCGTTTGGATCCCTTGGTGGCCGTCCACGACGCTTTAGTGTGGGTGTGCTGGCACTTGCGGTGGCTGGGATCACAATGGCAAAATCAGAGGTATGGCCGATCTCATTGCGCAGTCCACTTGGTCGGCTTGGTACGACTCCGGTGGAGGTAAGGGAATAACTTCCACCACGAGACGGCCGGACTTGTCCTCTCATGGAGGCATGGGAACTTGAATAGCCACTTGATCCTGGTAAAGCTTCCATGTTTGCGGATCCGACAGGTAGTCCTCCTGGATCAATAATATCCCAGCGGAAGGTGCTCAGATCAGACGAATTGTCCACTTTTGAAAACCTTTCTTTGAGATGCTCCAAATGTGCATTCAGAGCCCGTTGGGTAGGATGGCGCCCAGTAGAAATGAGGACGTCACGTGCGATGGTCTTTGGATTGTATCGCGACCTCCGAAGAGCAACTGAGCTGTCAATCGGTTTCACAATACCATCAAACTCTAAAAGAGGATTCCGAATAACTTCAACTTGTGGAGTTGCTGGACGACTGTTAATGTGATGAGACTGTTGTGGAAAGAATTGTTGATATGTCGTTGGTTGATTGAGGGAGGTGGTGTTTTGTGGTGGTTGAGGTGGTACGCGAAGCGCACCCTGTGAGGGAAAATTGTTATTCCAATCACCGACACGACTACGCTTGGACTGATGTTCATCCCCTGTCTCACAAGTCACAGTCTCTTTTGGCGCTGCTTCCTTTGTGAGGTCAATAATTTCAGCAAAGGTCCGTTTCCTTGCCGCTTCTGCTTTTGTCAATGGCTTCGAAGGCGTATTAGGCACTTGTTGCGGCCGACTGGCAGCAGGAATATGAGAAGCTTGTGACGGCCCTCCAGCTTTTCCTTGTGGCTGCCCTGGCCAAGGTTGATTGGAGACAGGAATTGAGGAATGATAGGCTGACACGCCACTGAGTCCTGCTTGCCCGGGGGAACCAACCAGAGCACTGTAATAATGAGAGAAAGAAGGATATCGTGCTAATGCAGGTTGATTGCTAGCCGGAGGCTGGTTCTGAGGCTGGTTCTGTGGCTGACTTTGTTGGCCTTGTTGCTGGTTGACGGGCGGAGCCTGTGTCTGGTTTGTGCTCCAAAACGCCTCATATGAAGCTGGCAAAAGCCTTCGATTGCCGCTGGCTGCTGCAGGGCCACCGGGCCCAGGTTGATTTTGACGCTGAGAAGCCAATCGATAAGCTTGGGTGTCTCTTCCTCTGCTGTCGTTGGCTCCACCTCCCGACGATTGACTCGTTGATTCTGTTTTTTTGCCAACATAGGCCTGCAAAAGAGACATTTGATGCATCTCCTCGCTGCTCAGTGGAGTTGAGCCTCCTTGATTTTGAGGCTGAGGGCCAGAAGAAGGAGGGTAGTTTTGTGGGGTAGACATAGCAGTCTCCTGCTGAACAGCTTGAACAGACGTGCGAGCCTGAACAGATTCGGGAGGTTTGATTTTACTATGAGGCGGCTGCGCATCTTTCCCGAGTCTGCCGCGACCTCTACGTACTGGTGATGGAGTGGGCTGGCCAACTGGTGATACATAAACGCCACCAGGAGGCCCTGGAGCATTAGTTGGCATCACTGCTGTTGGTGCGGCCTGTGGAGTGCTCTGCTGCGTCGAAGTTTGAGCCACTGCACCTGGAGGGTGCCCATATGATACAGGTGCAGTTGAATAGGCAATGACTTCAGAGGCCCTATTCCTTGCAGCACCTGACGCTAAGGGTTGAGCAGGTCCTGATGCAGGGGGGTTTCTTGTGCTCGAATGCGGTATGATTGCAAGCAGAGTTTTGGCAAACCTAGCTCTATCCATTTTGAAACCCATCTTCTCAATCATTTGGCATAGCTCCATATAACTTGGATTGCCCTCAAGCATTGCACGAATCTGATCTGGTTGTATTGTTTTTCCAGCATTCTCAGGAATGGCATTAAGAACAGTAGATGCTGTATTTGCAATGAGATCCCTTTGTTCATTAGGCCATGTCCCAGCTGGTCGAGGTGGTGGATTTGCACTCGGATTTAGATATGAAGGCCGACCAGCTGGTGTAGTTGAAGCTGCTGGGGTTGTTTGCCTGCCAACTTGAGGCCTTTGATTAGCCGCTGGGATGCCAACCGGTGCAGGTGTGACTGCTGGAGTTGTTTCAGTACCAGGTTGAGCCAGTTGCTTAGCTGCTGGACTGCCAACTGGCGCAGGTGTCGTTTGACCATCATCGACTGGCTGAGGCGCTTGGGTAGCGGGTGGAGCAGCAGAAAGTTGCCTAACTGATCCATTGTTGCTTGGAGCATTCTGTGCCACAGTCACATTACTTGGAGTTACCGGGAATGGCTGCGGCGGAGCGCCTTTAGCAGCGGCAGCTGCAGCGAACCATGCTGCTCGAGCAGCTGCACGTTCAGCGATCGCGGCTTTAGACCTGCTAGGTCGGTTCGCTCTCCTTTTGGCATTTGGAGACAGAGAACGACTAGGGATTCGCTGCTGGCCTGGTGTCATAGGTGATATTGAAGGTGGGTTTGAAGCAGGGACTACTTCTTGCACGGGAGCATTAGGCAGTGCTTCTGATTGAAGAACAGCAGGAGATGGACTCGCTAGAGGGACCTCGGCAGAACGAGTCGAGGGGCTACCTTGAGCCAGTGATCCCTCAGCTTGCGACTGTGGAGATTGTCCTGTACCGCCGCCGTTCTTTCTCACTGAGGACCATACCTGCAGGAATAGCTTGGGATCTTTAGACTGATAGTCCCGAAGCTTTTCTACCATTCTTCGCATCTCTTCCTCCATGGATTCAGCAGCATCCTCCTTCGCAGGTGCTCGTGCTTGTGCTTGCGTCGCAACCGCAGGCATAGGCTGCTCACTGGAAGCAGGATTGCTAGGCTTTGTTAGAGCAGCTGTGTTCTGAGATCTATCCCCAGAAGCACCCGTATCTGCGGGCTGCTGCTCATCCTCATAATCCTCATCGCCGTTGTCCTCAGCTTGCTCTTCTTCCTCTTCTTCAGATTCAGATTGAGATTCAGATTCGTCCGCATTATCAGCTGGCATTGTTTCAGCGAGCGTCTTTGCGGCCTCAGCAGCAGCTGCTTCCTCTGCTTCGCGCACCGCCCTCAGATTATCTTGTCGCAGCTGTTCCGCAGCTCGTGCCGCCTCAGCTGCATTCTGTTCTTCGTTGAGTTTTGCCAGCCTTGCTGCTTCTGCTTCGGCAGCCTCGATCTGCTTCTGATACTCATGATAGCGATTATAAACATGGCTCGGATCGACAGTTGTAGGTCTATCTGGTGACGGCTGACGCTGTGGTGCTGCGGGCTGTTGTTGGTATCCAGAAGATGCCTGTAAGGGCTGTGGTAGATAGTTTTGTGTAGGCCTGTTATGGGTGGCAGTTAGGGCCGGTGGCATAGGCTGATACGTATTTGTTTGACTATTAATATTTTGTTGGGACGATGCCGTTGGATCCCCTATTTTACGGATTACATTCACAGGCGTTGTGGTAGGAGACAAAGCGGCCGTTGGCTGGGGACGAGCCTGAGGAGCCCTAGCACTTTGGCTCATAGGCTTTTGTATGAACTGCGACTGCGAAGACTGGTTGCGGTAATCTGTATTTGAATTTGTGTTACTGGTATTCCTGGAAATAGGTCGCACGAGAGGAGTCGGCGTCTGGGTCTTTCTCGCCTGCTCCGGAGACAGCCTCGTCGTCTTTTGTGGTTGCGCATAATTATAGGATGGTGATGGTGTATAGATAGATTGCTCCACCTTAAGTGACGACGCATCTGTAGTGTTCGAGGGCCTCGAAGCGGCGGATATACTGGCTCTAGGTAATGATGTAGTCGTTGGGACTCCCGGATATGTATTAATGAGCGATTGAGGATACGTAGGTGAAGGTGTTGGAAGGCTGAATGCTGTTCCCGTATTTGCCCTTGGAGCCTGTTCAGGGGCATGTCTTTGCGCCTGCATCGTAGGTGCCTGAGAAGTTCTCGAGCTCGCGCTTGTCGTCCTATTATCGTAACTTTGTGTATACCGCTGGGCAGCAGAATTTCCATTACTCTGCACAGTTCCGCCGTACAGATTTGTCGAAGAGTAGTGAGTCGTCTGCTGTCCTGCTTCCGCAGAAGCGCCATAATTCATAGTCGATGCGTAAGCCAAGTTTCCCAAGCTGCTACTATCATAGCCGTTCTGCATAGTTGGTTTGCTTCCAGCGTTCGACCGCTGTTCAGGAATATCGAGACTGCTTAGAGTGTCGCCAGCTGTGGCGGGGGTTGTCCTGCCTGTAGAGTAAACTCCCCAATTGTAGCCTCCCCCACCCCCATTATTCGAAGAATTCTGCTGTGAATATTGCCCATATTGATAATCGCCGTTGGGATATGTCCTCGCTGGCGTTGCGGATGTTTGCAAGCCGTAATATGGCCCCGTTTTCGCATTGGAGGTCGAAAAGCTTTGCTGCGACGACTGGGATTTCGGCTGCCGGTTGTTGAGGGGAGGGTAATTGTCGCCATAACTATAGTTATTGTTCGACATCTGAGCCACCTGCAGAGCGTCAGTCAAAGTTCACATTGCGCTCGCTGAGAAGAGCATGTCCATCACCAGGCACGGTGGAAGGTTCGCGATGCCCGTTTCACTCACTGCTGGCTCCTCCTCTCAGGGAGAAGATTATCTTGCATTCATCACCAAATGACAATAGCTGCAGCAAGTAAAGAGCTCTTATATACATTCAATATGGCTTGGTGAATAAAAGCTTGGTGCAATATATCTCGTTGGTAGCTACGTCGCCAATAATGCGCGAATCGCGATAGCTTCAGACCAATGTCCTCGATGTTCTCAGTGTTCTCGATGTTCATCCATCGGGGCTGAGAGTAGTTTAATCCCGGTGCGTCAAGCTCATTGGCTGTCAGCATATCTATTTGTCTCTCTGTCATCGCAAGGCTGTAGCCGTACTCTAATTCCCTATTGATGTTAGATTCATTACAGATTGATCATAGGGAATAGGGAATCAACGTTAGCTACTTTGTGACTTCAAAATGAAGTTTGTAGAATACTTATGTGCTTTCAAGACTTTATCCTTTGGTAAAGTCAATATAGCCCAGAAAAATCATGTTGAGGAGAAAATGTCCCCTTTCAAAGCCTCGCCTCTAAGTCTTTCATGAGTCCTAAACAATGTAAACATTTCGTATATAGACTTAAAAGCCTGCGCTCTTTCATCATCATTTTTTAAGTTAAGTCCCTGAAATAAAATCCTCAATTTTCAATTTCTGTCAACAATTATGCTTTTTGGTGGACGAATGCAATAATTCCCCTCTGTAGGAATCCCCTGCTATCCAAGGATTGATTACTGAACCCTCAGCTCCCCCGCATTATTAAGCTCCGCACCTCCATCCACCTCCATCCACCTCCATCCACCTCTACCTCCAAATCACGTCAATAATCAACGTCAACTACTCTCAATTGCGTCTTTAGTAGCTCCAATTTGTCAGATTGAATTGCTAAGCATGTACCCCCGATACTAAGTTATTAGATAGAGAACAAGGACCTACCATCATCAAACCTCTCATCTCCAGTCTTCACTTCTGTTCTCCAAGCCGTCCTCCTGGCTTGTGCTTCATCTTCAGCCTCTACAACTTCCGTGTGACGCCATATTGAACTTACACCCTTATCCCAAGCATTAATACAATGGCAGCCTCAAACTACTACGCCATAATCGCCGGCGTAGGCTCTGGCACAGGTCCGTCTCGCCCCTCTCGCCCCTCTCCCTCACTCACCTATCCCACCACCATCTCCTCCCTCCTCAACTGACACCACACCACCAGGCCGATCCCTCGCCCTCAAATTCGCGGCCACCTACCCCACAATCTTCCTCCTCGCTCGCACCCCTGCCTCCTACGATCCTATCGTCTCCGAGATCAACTCCCTCGGCGGCACTGCCCTCGGCATCCCCACCGACGTCACCAGCTCCTCCTCCGTCCGCGCCGCCTTCTCCAAGATCGCCCAGTCCGCCGGCGACAAGCACCTCGCCGCGGCCATCTACAACGTTGGCGGCAAATTCATCCGCAAGCCCTTCCTCGACCTGACCGAGGACGAGTACGTCGCCGGCTTCGAGGGCAACGGCCGCGGCCTCTTCAACTTCGCGCACGCCGCGCTGCCATTGTTGCTGAAGACGGCAGAGACAAAGTCCCCGAACCCACCAACCCTGGTCCTCACAGGTGCTACCGCTTCCGTCAAGGGCTCGGCGCAGTGCGCATCCTTCGCGGCCGGCAAGTTCGCGATGCGCGCTACGGGTCAGTCCCTGGCGAGGGAGTTCGGGCCCAAGGGCGTACATGTGGCTCATGCGATTATCGACGGCGGCATCGATACGCCTTGGGGAAGGGACTTGGGAAGAGTGGTGAACGGCGGCGTAGAGGACGGCGCGATCAGTCCGGATGCGATTGCGGATGCGTATTGGTATCTGCATACTCAGCCGAGGAGCACCTGGACACAGGAGATTGATATTAGGCCGTTTGTTGAGAAATGGTGATGTAATCTTAAAGACACAACGAGGCAGCCAAAGAGAGAATGGTGTAATGTATTTGATTTTGCTTCTCCTACAACTAGCTAGCACGTCAATAATGATTTACGAGTTTCACAAGTCATATCTGGGACTTCAACGGCAATCTAAGTGGTCGAATAATGTCTCTCACCATCAAACCGACACTCTTCATGGACAAGAGATCTAAAGGACAGTCTGCAGGCGAGATATAGCGCGGTCTTTAATAAAAAAGGAAAGCTCTACAGGGGATCATTCTCCGCCACGTGTTTACCTCGAAAGCCGTGGGAGAAGGCAGTCGCGGAGATAAAGTGGCAGTGTTGTGCTGCTGCTGCGAGTTCATGTATTGATGAGACTCTGCTGCAGCCAGCGGGTATAACAAAACTTGCCAGAGATGGGGGAAGAGAAAGATAAAAAAGAACAGAGAAATGAAAGGACGGGATGGGAAGGCCGGGTACATAGCACAGCCAATGGAAGGGAAGCGGACGAGCAGCGCCAGGCGCGAAGCCAACTTCGGGAGAACTCCCATGGAGCATTTCACATGTAGACCAGACGTGCAAGCACGGTGGATGTGAAATGGCCATATCATTGATCGTATGAATTGAGCCCGAGCCTATGCCTAACGCATTGCTGGTTACTCTGCTGCCGCGAAACCGCCAGATCAGCCGATATAGTATGCCCATAACACCATTTCCCACGCTCCCAGCAAATACACCGAGTGTCATGATATTTTCATTCTGAAGAGGTCGAAGATTTAGGCGGACTTGGCCTTGGCCTTGATCTCGCGGCCGGTCTTGATGCGCTCCAAAATGGCCTCACGGTCCTTGTCGAGCTTGAGCTTGTTGATGACGACCTTGGATGGGTGAATGCCAAGTGGGACGGACTGGCCGGAGGACTTGTCGCGGACAACACGCTCGATGTGGATGATGTACTTGAGACGGTAGACGGAGGTGACCTTGCCCTCACGTCCCTTGTTGGAGCCACGGACGATGGTGACCTCGTCATCCTTGCGGATTGGGATCGAGCGGACCTGCTTTTGTTAGGTGGATTCGAGTGACCGGAAAGCGACAGTGCTTACGTTGTACTTCTCACGGAGCTCCTTGGAGAGAGGGGCGCTCATGATAGTGCGACGAACGCTGGATGGGGCGCTGAAGTGCGCCTTGCGCGACTTCCTGCGTGAGGAGTGGAGGGCTGAGAAAATTGTCAGTTTAGAGTCCACAAGTCCGACGATTCGCCATCGAAGCAGATCGCGCTTTCAATTGAGGCGTTATAGTATGTGAGACATACAGCTGTTGATCTTGGTCATCTTGGCGGTTGAGGTGATGAGCTCGGTTTGTCGTCGTGGTCGTGGATGAAAATCGAAAGGAACTTTTGGAGTTTGTGAAATAAGGGTGTTGTGTGCGAGGTGGGAGCTAGCGAAGCGAGCGAATCAACGTTTTCCTGCGAGGAACTCTTGGCGACGGTTTTCTAAATAGCCTATCCACGTGACACTTCCCAAACCCACCCAGTCTTCAAATCTACTAGGTAGTCCTACTGTTGTGGACCCTGAATGCATAAAGTCAAGATATTTGTTTCTCAAAATCATAATATTGGAAGCATTTATATATATCTTTCATTTAATTTCATTTCATCCATCAAGCTATTATGTTCCTGTCCCACTCCCACCTATCTCTCCATACCCTCCACCGACATCCCCTCCTTCCCCAAGCAACCCAAAAAGCGCCTCATAATCCTGCACATAATCCCCCAACCCCTGCCCCATCTCCCCAATTCCTCCCAATCCCTCTCCACTAAACTCTTCCCACTTGACTCCTCCATCTCCCATCCCGCCCATCTGCAATCCCAGATCATCCCATTCAATCCCCATATTCTCGTCCCATCCCAGTCCCATGCTTCCTTCCGCCATGCCCATTCCCACGCCAGTTCCACTGCCCCCAAATGCGCCAATATCTCCGCCAGCCAGAGCATCGTCTTCCAGCTTGATAGTTTCACGCGCGGAGGCAATCGCAGTCTGGATCTGCTTCGCGCTCACCCACGTCTCAGCAATACTATCAATGACCTTTGAAATCTGCTCCAACTGCATGCTCGTCTCCTGAGCATCTCTCGTATTGCGCCCAACCCCTCCAGGACCGCCAGAGAGGTAGCGTTTCAGGAGCACGATGGAGGCGGCGGAGGCGCAGGTGTGGATGAAAGTGACCGGGAGGGCGGAGTAGGAGTAATGTTTGGAGTAGACCTTCATGAGCTGCAGAATCGAGTTAAGAGAAGAGGAACAGATGTCGAGATCTTCGGAGATGGTGGCGAGATGAGCGAAGGAAGAGTGTCTGGGTGGGCGGTGAAGGATTATCATAACGGTGTGGAAGAACATGCTATAAGACGTCAGTCACGTATCAAACTATAACAAGAGAAGTAAGAGGTGAGGATACTACGTACTGTAAATGCAAAATATAGGCAGCCACCGGCCCCCGACTCCATTGATTCCAATGCAGCCTCGCCGGCAAATCTGCCAGCCACTTTGTAAGCGCAACATGGATCCCCTTCGCGCTGGCAGCCAAAATCGTAGCATCCGCTTTCGTATTGTGGTTCTGGAAGACTTCAGTGATCATGCGGTGCACTATCTTGCAGAGCTCGGCTTGCTGCACGAAGGAGCCGACAAAGGAGAGATCGTCCTCGTATTCGGTGGGTGTGGTGTTGTTCTTGATGTAGTCGTCGAGAAGGGAGTCCCAGTCTGGAGGATAGGTGAGCCGAATGGATTTGTGGACATCGGATTCCGAGGGGTAGAGGGCGGGAGGGCGGCCGAAGTAGAGAGATAGTTGTCTGGATTGTGTTAATTGAATACCTCAAAGGCGAATAGGGGATGACGAACTTATCGGCGATGAAGGCGGCCCAGTAGGCTCGTCTTGAGATTTCTCGCTCTACATCTGAGTCATGAGGTGTATTCCAGTGACTTGGATCTAGATGCAGGCCCATCCCCTGTGCAAGTCTAAAGGCCATTCCTACCGACAGTCAGCGTCTCATACTAGATCTCCCTATTATCATGTGAAATCTCACCAGTAAACACCCATCCCCTCGAGCTCTTTCCCCTACCAATATCTCTATGGCCTAACAACAACAGTGCTTGTAGCGTCGTCAAATCCGGACTGTCCAGCGCGTTTCCATACAGCAACTCCTGCGCTCGATTCGAGAAAACATCACTCAAATCCCTGACCGTCTCATCCGGACTCGCCAGAGCTCCCATCGCACAAATCGCATACATCAATAAATCAGAGTAGTAAGGCCCACTGCCTGCCTTGTAATCTCGCAGAAAGTACTCCCGATATAGACACATGTGGAAGTAGTACTGCTGGTCAAAGAACACACCCATAAGCTTTTGGCACATCGGCGTCCTCGGCGTACTGAAGCTATGCGCTACAACTGCATTTTCAGGAATCACCGCCAAAGGCTCAGGCGATGAATTGGTCGTCTGCTGCGTAGAAAGGGCCGGAGGCGTGACAGTCATGATGCTGAAGCCCGTCTCTACATCATCGGTTTCTGATGGGTTAATCTGGAAGAAGGACGTCTCGCCATAAAATTGGTCTGCACTGCCCTCTTTCAACCTAACCAGCCTCCCCTTGGGCAGTGCCGGCGGAATCGGAATCTCTTTCGCGATCCTTGGTTTAGGAGGGAGGTGTTCCATAGACGTCTCTTTGAAATTTGCCAGCATGACATCTCGCTCCGAGGAGCTCGCAGCGGTGAGGTTCATGATGAACAACTCCAGCGAGGCAATTTGTCCCTCCAGCGCCTCGACATACAGCCTTGATATCGGTCTGATAGGACGTATCAGCATTTCTTGCTCATTAAGGGGGACACATGACATTACCGCTTCTTCTCGCCACCAGCATTGATGCATTCTGCACCCGCCTTCTTGCACTGATTACACGGCCTCGTGCGATCACATTTAACCTAATCCCAGCATGAGTATTTCTCCTCAGAAAGGGCCGTATTCAGTCTCACCTTTCGTCGTCGGCATCTTTCACATCTACCGAGCCAGTCAGCCACACTCTCTCCAAAAAAGCAAATCCCGAAGCCTGTAACATACGATAGATGCGACGGTTCCCTACTTGCTCCCCCACCATTACCACCAGCTGCTGGCGCTGCGCTCATGGTAATAGTCACCTCTTACAATGCAAAGCATTCATGATCCCATCAACTGTCGCTGTCCAAATAAGGTGCACGGCGGTCAATTTTGAATTCACTAATATCGGATACTCTTATATCACGTGATGTGTTGCAACCCGCACGACTTGCGGCGCTTTTCGGCTAGCCAGGACAGCAATGTGGATATCATTACGATTCAAGAACTTGTGTCAAAAGATTTTTCACTTCTGCAAAGGGGGAAAGGCTAGCAAATGGGAAGCAAGATGTTGTAATCATATTCAATATTTCAAATAATATATGCAGAGAAGTTATTCCCCGCAGTCAGCAAATTGTCTCAAAGATGTTCATTCCATGGTTGGGGCTGCGATGTCGCAAAGCTTAAAAGCTTATAAGCATTGCGAGTACCAAGGGTTCTGGACTGTGCATGTGCTCCCAGCAACGCATGTTCCGCTTCCTGCCCACCCTTGTCCTCCACACTGGGCCCACTTGGGGATCGTACCGACAACGAGAGTTGGCGTTGTAGCAGTTGAAGTGGTTGTGGCAGCCTTTGAGGTCGTGGAAGTCTTCAAAGTAGTTGAAGTTGAAGACTTGACACTGGTTGTGACAGGCACAGTACTTGCGACAGTGCTTGCTGGATTTGTGCTGCTCGGTGCAACAGTCGTCACACTACCACCACTCCTATAAATCCATTAGCAGAGATCAAATGACAAATGCTATGATTCCCTTTCGGGAGGCTGAACTCTTACGGCAAGCCATAATAGATTCCCCTTCCGTTTGTGCCTACAAAGACCTCCCCAACAGTATCCCAGCTTGCAGCCAGGCAGTTCGCACTGCTGGCTCCGAATCCATGTGCAGCATCACTGATCTGTGTCCATGTCGCACCCTGATCAGTGCTTACACTCAGCACATTCCCTGCCGCACTGCCTGTATTCACAAAGCCGTAGATATTAGGATAAGATCCCGTTCCCTTGCCAAGCGCAATAGCAAAGCTCTCTGTCACCGATGCAAGCTTGGTGAAGCTGGCACCCAAATTGGTAGAGTGATACAGCCCACTGGATGTCGAGAACCAGACATCGCCAGCCACTGCGGGGTGCACCTCGATGGCATTAGCACCGTTGTTTGCGAGGGCCACTGAAACAGCGAAGGTTACGCCGCCGTCCTTGGAGACATAGAAAGAAGTGCTGTCAGCGGCATAAAAGTACTTTCCATTGACTTTATCGGCTGCAATGCGAACGCCGGTTGGCAAAGTGCTGATGGTCGACTGCACACCGTTGACGAATACGTAGTTACCAGAAGCAGACGCCCAGACGATGGATGTTGCATCGGCACTGTAGGCAATCTTACCACCGTAGATGCTGCTCGATGAAACGGTTGCTGGTTTCCATGTCTTTCCACCGTCAGTTGACAGGGCCATTTGAGATGTGCTGGATGATCCATCATTGCCAATGCGGACAATATTCAGGGGCTTCTGGCCTGCAAAATCAATGTCAGGTGTCGTTGCATAGTAGGGATTGGCGAAGTTGATAGATGGCGATTGTGTGAGACTCTCGTGTGTAAAACCGCAGACATCCCCGACAGCAGATAGTAGTGGAGCTCCTCCTGGTGGGGAAATGAGGGCTTGGACGGATGTCTCTTCGATTCCATCCGCGAGCGACTGGACGTGGACATATGGCCATTTGGTCAGATCATGCCCCCCAAATATTGAGAGACCAGTACCATACAGCCAGTGGTCAGAATCGAAGGGATCGATTTCAAGTGCTGCAATCATCCATCCAAGAGCCTTCTGATCCGTGCGCGAAGCATCTATCCAAGGGGCCTTGTTGATGTCGTATGTGTAGTGGTTGTCATTCCAATCCCAGATAGTAGTCCAAGAAGCGCCAGAATTATTGCTTCGGAAGAGTTGAGCATCTGGCCACCACAGATTATCGGAGGCAACGACAATTGTCCCAGGATGCTGGGCATCAAGCGCCAAACCACCATAGCCAAAGGTGAGGCTGTTGCTGGCTTGCCAAGAAGGTGTGATGTTAGTCCATGTCCCATCTGCAATGTTGTATTTGTAGACAGTTCCGTCTCCTGCCTCGTATGGGCCAGCTACGTTGCTGTAGGTGAGATACAACAACTTCTCAGAAGCTGAAAGCTTGACTCTGTGGGGGAAACGTCCAGTTGGCTGGCCCGGAATTGCTGTCCACGTAGCACCGGCATCTTTTGAGACATACATGGATGCGTTCAAATCTGCAGTTGCAACATAGATCGTAGATGTTGCTCCGTTGAGCGCCGCAGAGTTTGTATCGAAGACAACAGATGTAACACCAACAATATCGCTTTGGTACCCGGTTGTATCGCTAGCATCCGCACGAAAGGTGCCAACGCCAGTGAAGCTTGAAACTTTGGTGAATGTAACGCCCTGATCCACGCTTTTGTACAAGCCATTGCCGCTGGGAGCGCCAAAGTAAATGATCTTGTTGTTCTTGGGGTCCACAGCAAGTCGCTCGCCCATTCCTCTCCCGGGCTGGTTACCGCCAAGCTTAAATGGAAGAGCTGCCTTCTCCCAAGTGTTGCCTTTGTCGGCACTTCGTAGGATGGCGCCGTTGTTTGGATCCCAACTGTTCGTGTACATGCCAACAGAGATGTAGACTCGGTTCGAATCAACTGGATCACTTGCGACTGCACTGACGCCCCAGTAGTTCCTGAATTATTAGACAACAGTCATCAGAAGGTTCAGTATGTCCGTACCATGTTGAGGCATCAGCAAAGTCAAGAAGAGGTGTCCAGCTGTCATCGCTGTTTAAACGATACAGGCCACCAATGTCTGTCCTGGCATATGCTACACCTTTCCTTCTCGTTAGGCTCCCATCGTTAGAGGAAAGGCGTCGCCGCACCTTTTATCTTTTCGTTAAAGACTATCCCAGGCGTGAAGCCTCCACCTCCACCAATTTTCACATTATTCCCTGCTCAAGTCAGACAAATTCTCAGACGCAGCACAGAGTAAGGAAGACTGACAAGTGTAAGCGGAAACAGAGGAGAGGACGGCACCAAAAGGAATGAGGAACCGCATTTTGAATATATACAATGAACGCTATGCTTGACTATGGTTGATGAACAAACCCACCTGAAGGAATACTATCTTACTTATATGTAAGAGCAAACATCAAAATCTAACATGCCGGAACAGCCATCATGGTGTCCGTGGACCCAGATCTACGTTCCGCAATATCAAATCCAAATAAGGTAACAGTTGAGTGAATTGTCGGCATATGTCCTATACATGACGAATCTCCGAGGGCGGGGAAGCGACGGACGGCTCCTTTTCAGTCGAACTCGCCGTTCTGGATAAATTGAAATCAAGGTTCTTGATGTTTGTATGATGGAACATTTATATTAATCCAGGGAGATGCGTGGAGAATCTTAATACCGAGGACTCTCTGCCGTGGATCCGATGACCTTGCCAGAAGTGTCAATGCGTGCAGAGTATTTGGAGATGCAGGTACCAAACCCAGGTCGTCCAACGTTGGAGGTTGTTACGCCCGGCAGTCGACACGTATGCAAGAATGCTGCACCCATAATTTACAGGCGATCATCAGAAGGCAATAGAACAGCATGCAATGAGGGAGTTAATGTTGTGTGCTCGCGTGGTTTGAAGACCATCAGATCGAAGGTGATTCTTCGGCACTATGGGCCGGGGACTCCTTGAACCACGTTCGACATATATTACCCGTCCTGTAACTACCTCACTTTCGAAATGGTGGGGTGTCTGCGGTTTTATGCACATTTTTGATGTGGGAAATAACGAGAGTTTCTTTACTTTCAATGATTCGTAAAGGGCATGAATATGTCGGGAGTCACTTGTTGCAAAGCGAAAGAATTGATTGAGTCGAGACGTTTGGCATTGCTATCCTTGCAATACAGTGGAAGGAAATCCGATAGAAAAGAGTCCAAACCCCCAGCCTTCTCGATGGCCCTTATTATGCGGCCTCAGCCCCAGATGGTACAGTACAATTGCTTCGTGTTTTTGTGTTTGTGCTGTTTATGCCAATCGACCTTTTGATCGAAACCTCGAGCAAAAAAAAAAAAAAGAGAGAAAGCCAGTTTGAAAGTACGCATGTAGTCGATGTCGTAAATGAGAACGCAGTATAATCAGATGCGAATCTCAATCGCCTCCAATACTTCAATTTGACGATATCCTGGGCCCATCAATCCGTTCACAGGATCTCATCATCCATTGGCGCATCGCCACCAGCAGCGGCGGCAGGTGCGGCCTCTGTTGGTGCTGCGGCAGCATCGAAGTAGTCGGCCATCTCAGAATCAAGTTCCTCAGCAGTCTTCTTTGCGGGGCGAGCATTGCGGGCGCGTCCTCCACGGCCTCTCTTGGCTCCCTTTCCACGATTCGCAGCGTTGGTATCATTTGCAGCCTTTGTAGCTGCAGCTGACTTTGGGTGAGGCTTTGGTTGCCTACATTGCATTGTTAGCTTGCATGTTCACAAATGATGATAGCATAAAACTTACGCAATGCGTTCACTTAAGCTCTTTGGTTGAACAATTGCCGGAGCCTGGGATGCGTCGACCAAAATTTCGATCTATGGCTGTATTAGAGTTGCTCAGAAAACGTGGGTAAGAGGTAGGTTTACCTTCATTGGCTTTCCATCAACCAGGATTCCATTAAGAGCTGAAACAGCCTTGCCCGCTCCGTCGGCCTTGTGAAAGACAATGTTGGCGATTCCACGGCTTTGGCCATTGGGACCATATGAGATATCGGCGCGCTTGACTGGTCCGACTGACTTGGCGAAGTATTCCTAATAGACGGAAAAAACAAGGTTAGTTATCTAGTATTCCTCGAAAATATTCGCATCTCGAGAGTATCGCGTCGATGTCCGCACGAAAAGAAAGGCAATGCCAAATCCAAATGTCGCAAATCCAACAAAAAGATGATTAGCCCCAGCGAGTCGACAGCAAGCAGCGAGCAGCCAGCATTAGTATCGTCGTCAGTATATCAATAGCCGTAAGTATTTCTATCACCGTCATCCAGGCCTCAATACGTCTCGAGCAATGTAATCCTTCCTCAAGAAACCACACATAAAGCTTGCCAATTTTATAAGGCAAGCACATAGGCCGCTGGAACATGCCATGATCAGAAGACGATCACAGCAACGTCGCTAACACCTCGCCCACCACATAGAACTTCGAATATCTCGCGCGTTCGACTGCTTGTGGGTTGTGTCTCAAGCCCACTTCAGAATCCAGAAAAGCCAGGTAGAACCTGACTTTATTTGCCCTGGGATATCCGCATACCATATGGATTGCAGGAGAACTGTGCTGCTGCTGTTTTGCTATGCATGCTCACTGTCGCGCTCGCTCGCTGAAGTTCAAGATCTCATGAACGATAGATGCATTTCTTTTGTGCATCGGGATCGGTATATCGGCGCGATGTGATCGCCACAACCGCCCTATAAGTCTGCGCTGTTACTCGTGTTCAGGTGCTTGCCAGGCTACCTCGAGATACAGTTTGATGCAAGACTGAATGCTCAACTCTGTGTACTACGCTCAAGCCAGTTATGACGAGCAGTACCGTAGAGGAGTCCGGACAAAGTCCATTTGTCTAATGACGCCACCATAGGAATAACTCTCGCGATAGATCGTAGTGATATTTTCGATGTTTGTTCGCACATGTTTCGAGAAAAAGTCCAAAGGCTTGAGCAGCCTCATCGGTAACATACCTTAATCTGGGTCTCGTCCACATCCTTTGGCTATTTGATGGTTAGTTCTGCAGAACATGCTTAGGATAGATCGGTGCTTACCAAGTTGCTAACAACGATCTTGCTGTCTCTGTGAATGTTTGGGCCCGTTGGAGGACCCTTGACTGCGCTCTTTGCAGCACGGGTGCTCTTCGAGATACCTCCGACAGGAGCGACGACGGCAGGTGCTCTGCGGGCTTGACGAGGACCTCTGCCGCGTCTTCCACCACGAGCTCCTCCACGGTTGACACCGGTGTTGGTCATGATCTCATCCAAAGACTGGTCAAGCTTGGTAGACATCTTTGTTTGAGTTGAAATGGTTGCTTTAGTTGAGGGTAAGCTGGAGATGTGGCAATAGAGTCAGATCGCGACGAGGAGATGTGCGCGACGATTACAAGACGATGATGGCTCGAATCGCGATGATTGGGGGAAGGCAAGGCTGACTCTGGAGTGATGCGCTTGAGTGGAAGCCTAATTGTGGCTTTGAAGTTGTCGCGACGAGAAAGTGGCAATTAAAAAGTTGTGGCTTTCGAAGTTGGCTGAAGCACAGTAGTAAAGATCTTGATAGGAAGGAGTGCGGTTTTGATTTTGATGGGAATCGAAGAGTTGGTCGATGTTGATGTAGATGGGGTTTGCTTGTGTGGCGGATGATGAAGGAAAGAAGAGTCAGGTTGGGAGGGAGGAGTGTTTGTCAAGGGGACGTGTTGTTCGTGAATCAGCGCTAACCCCAATCCGGACAGACATTCACGGGGGAGCTACAGTGGGTGGCATTTAGTATTTGCCCCCCTCGAGGTACCATGAGGCTCGTGCACCTATTTTCCCACCGCCGCTTTCACATTTCATGAACGCGAGGCACCGTGATCTAATCTAATACTTGGTATACCATCCCTCTGCTATAATCACAGCTGCTACACGACGTGGCATAGAATCAGATAAATTATAATGTACACGTTGTTCTACTACCTCCCAAACCTCCATTGCTGCTTCAATTAACCGTTCTAAAGTTTGTACACTAGCTATAGCATGCTCTAACTCTGGGTATCGCTCGTAGATAGCCTGCTTAAGGACAGACCATAGATTTTCTATCGGGTTTAGATCTGGAGAATAGGGAGGCCAGTCCATAACTTCTATAGCCATAATGTTGAAGAACCCTTGGATTATATGTGCTGTGTGTATTGGTGCATTATCGTGATATTCGAGCCCGGACTTGAGGCGTAAGCTCTTTACCTCGAGCCATCGTGAGCTACTTGTTTAGATCATGGTGCGTCGCGTTCATGAAATGTGAAAGCGGCGGTGGGAAAATAGGTGCACGAGCCTCATGGTACCTCGAGGGGGGCAAATACTAAATGCCACCCACTGTACATACCAACAGTGGCACAGTGGCACAGTGGCACGTTCGAGATGGCTGGGACCCAAGGGCTTTCCGGAAGAGGAAGAGGAAAAGGAGGCATCGTCCCCTCAAATGCTTCAACAGCAACTGTCATCGTATACCTACCTACCTACCTACCTACCTACGTACCTACCCTCAAGGCCATTGTTATGTCAGCACCGTGAAGTCTTTCGTGCTCAGGCTAAATATATCATTATTGCAAGATTAATATCTCTCCTTGCTGGTAACGCAAAGGAGTCTTTATGAGGTTGCCTGATAGGCATCTGAATAATTTGGCTTCAACTGACTCAGGAGGCTCAATGAGTGATGGAAATGTGGCTCCTGAACGCGCGTTCGATGGCAAAAGACGTACAGTACATCAGGTTGTCTCGGATGCATTCTAAGCATGGGTTACGATAGAATGAATATATGAAAGTTAATTCAAACGTCGAGATATCCTGAACAATGCGAATATAGTGGCGTTGAACTTGTTGACCGTCGATCCTGAGCTCGAGCTTCGTTCCCCTTCCCAGCCCTTCCTCAACTGTCAAATAAGGTCGGCCATTTCAGTAAAGCGGCAACTGCCCTTCTCGCCTAGCGCACACTACTTACAACATCGTCACGTCGCCGACGACTTCCTCCTTCTTTTGCTACCTCTACGACATCAAGGAGCACTTTATCGACCACGATCTTGTTTTCGTGATCCTCGTATCTTTCTCACCTGCTCATATCGAGAAGTGGGCCTTTTTACGTCTCTCTGCACATATTTCACATATTGTTGACGTCTCAACATAATCAGCAGCCATGGAAGGTAAGCAAGATTACCTGCCAGCCTGAGATGCGCAATGCATCAACCTACTTGGCCATCACCTCAGAGAGCTTGTGCTAACACGATTTGATGATAATAGAAGAAGTAGCAGCCCTCGTCATTGACAATGGGTGAGTTGGCGCATCGCGTCCCTTCACCGATATGATCATGGAGTAGCTTCGATTCATCAGCAGCACTCGCAATCCGCGATATCTCTTGAGCGACGAGCTACCGTGAAATATTTCCGTTCTGAATACCATGCTGACAATCGCTATAGCTCTGGTATGTGCAAGGCCGGTTTCGCTGGTGATGATGCTCCGAGAGCTGTTTTCCGTAAGTCCACCCCGGCTATCTATGAGACTGTCTTTGTTGTGACAGCTATTCTGGCACGCATTGCGTGACATCTGTCGGCATTCTTGCTAACGCAAGTCCAGCTTCCATTGTCGGACGTCCTCGCCATCATGGGTAGGTTATTCCAACATCTCTGCATTTTGCGATGCGCCCAAGAACATCAAAGCTTACTCATCTAGTATCATGATCGGTATGGGCCAAAAGGATTCATACGTAGGAGATGAGGCACAGTCTAAGCGTGGTATTCTTACTCTCCGCTACCCAATTGAGCACGGTGTTGTCACCAACTGGGACGATATGGAGAAGATCTGGCATCACACTTTCTACAACGAGTTGCGTGTCGCCCCAGAGGAGCACCCAGTCCTCCTTACCGAGGCTCCAATCAACCCAAAGTCCAACAGAGAGAAGATGACACAGATCGTTTTTGAGACATTCAACGCTCCAGCATTCTACGTCTCTATTCAGGCTGTTCTGTCCCTGTACGCCTCCGGCCGTACCACCGGTATCGTTCTCGACTCCGGTGACGGAGTCACTCACGTTGTTCCTATCTATGAGGGTTTCGCACTTCCACACGCCATTGCCCGTGTCGATATGGCTGGCCGTGATTTGACCGATTACCTCATGAAGATCCTCGCCGAGCGCGGTTACACTTTCTCCACCACCGCTGAGCGTGAAATTGTCCGCGATATTAAGGAGAAGCTCTGCTACGTCGCCCTCGACTTCGAGCAGGAGATCCAGACCGCAAGCCAGAGCTCCAGCTTGGAGAAGTCATACGAACTTCCTGATGGACAGGTTATCACTATTGGCAACGAGCGCTTCCGTGCTCCTGAGGCTCTCTTCTCCCCAAGCGTTTTGGGTCTTGAGAGCGGCGGTATCCACGTCACCACCTTCAACTCCATCATGAAGTGTGACGTTGATGTCCGTAAGGATCTTTACGGCAACATCGTCATGGTATGTGTATCGATTCCATTCCTGTTACCGCTTGCTAATATATGCTTCAGTCCGGTGGCACCACCATGTACCCAGGTATCTCCGATCGTATGCAGAAGGAAATTACTGCTCTGGCTCCATCCTCCATGAAGGTCAAGATCATCGCACCACCTGAGCGCAAATACTCCGTCTGGATCGGTGGATCTATCTTGGCTTCCCTGTCAACTTTCCAACAAATGTGGATCTCCAAGCAAGAGTACGACGAGAGTGGACCTTCCATTGTTCACCGCAAGTGCTTCTAAGGTAATGTCGCATGGCTCATACTGTTAGAAGGAGCCAGCTGACGGTTATTCTTACAGCGTTTTACTCAACATGGGTGCACACGTCATGAACTTCACGAATACGATCGAGACGAATATTCGAGCGAGGCGAAGGTTCAGTGGGACTTGCTTTTCGCACGTGTTTACATTCCGAAAAGTTCTGGTAGCGGTCGTACAGTGAAGTGGTTCTCGAGAAGGTTAGCCTTGTGTTTAAGCTGGCTGTTTGCCTGGAAGGTAGCAAGTTGGTGGTCGATTATAACTCTTTTTTCAATGGTTGATTCATCATGTTTTTGAGGGCCTTTTCTCCATAGCGCGAAGATTTTCTAGAAATTCAATGAAGAGGTCACACAAAATCCTCTGTTCATACGTGCGTGATATAGTGGGATATAGGCTGGAAAGATGCGAAGAAGATGTAGTCTCACTCTACTATGTGCCACGCTCCAGTCCTGTTGGTCGACAGATTAAAAGTACTCCCGTTGTTCGACCGATATCAGCATAAGCATGAGAGGAATCATCTATTCTTCTGGATGGACACGTAGCCAAAATTACATGAAATTATTACCATCAATACCTAAGAAAGAGGACCGTTTTGGAAGAGTTGGCCATCGTCATGGTCTCCACCAGAGCTTCACAATCTAAGTTCCACCACTCGGCAACTCCCGAAACCCCCCATACTTGTACATCACAGTGCAGCAACGGTTCAGAAATCAGCAGCTATTCTCAGATATCGTGGTTCTATGTGTGCAATTTTCTTGTATATACCAGCATGCGACGACATTCGAAGTAAATGATCAGATGGCACGAAATCCGTATGCGAGCTTCAATGCTTCCGCGGATCCATATACAAATGGCGACGGTCTTGGAGCTCCCTCATCCCAGCCTCCATCAAGAAGTCCAGCTGCAACTCCGAATACCGACGAATACGATCCTTATGGCGATAGATATGGCGCGCCTCCAATGAGCACCAGTTCATCGCGCGAACGACGACCAGGACCGCGTGCAGGAGGATATGGCGGCTTCAATACAAACAGCAATGGCTCCGGCCCAGGTCTTCAGGCCCCACCACAGCAGTCACAACAACAAAATGGAAGGGATACATACGGCAGTAGGCCAAGAGAAAACTCGGGAGCTAGATCGCAAAGAAGGCCATCAGAAGAATTGCGCCGGTTCAGAAACGAGGTTGATGGGAATATGCCACCTCCTGAGATGCCTGCGACGCGCGACTTCAAAAGACCCAGCACTGGCGAGCGTTCACATTCGGGCAATAACGGCATGAACAATAATTTTTCAAGGGATCGAACCCAAGGAGCCAGCAGAAACGGTGGAGATGGAACGAGACAGATTGAAGGTTAGTAAATCTGTCAGTCACTGAGACAGTCCCCATTGCATAAAGACCACACGAGGAGCGCGTCTTGAATCTCACCTTCATATCCATACCAATCAACCGTTCTATCATGTCTTCGCCGAAAAGAATAATTTATACAAAGAGCAAGGCTGACCGGCCGTATTTATTGACGCGTACAGAGGTTCTCCACCACATACAATCAGAATGGTCTTTTATGGCGAGAGACAAATGTGTGCCCGTCCAGGTCGCCCTCCAGCTTATGGACTCTAGCTCTCTTGGTCGAGCAAATGAGTACAGCCAATTCCAAGAAACGCACAAGCAGCTTCAGCGGGCGTTGAAAGCGATAGTGAACGAACATCATCAAGGCTTTAATAGCTCGATCGGCACATTTCATAAGATACAGTCAAGCATTCAGGCATCCCAATCAAGATTACGACAACTCAAAGTTTCCTTGGGACAAGCAAAGGGGGGTCTTTCGACGATGCGGCCGGAACTTAAGGGGCTAGCGGCGACATCGCAAGGCTACGATGAGATGCTCCAAGTCCTCTCACAGATAGAACATTTGCGGCTGGTAACCGATAATCTGGAGGCAAGGATATCCGAGAAGCGATTTCTAACGGCGGTTGATGTGCTTCAAGATGCGCTTAGATTGCTAAGAAAACCTGAGCTGGACAATATTGGAGCTCTGAGTGATCTGCGCTTATACCTTGCAGGCCAAGAAACAAGTTTGACAGATATCCTCATCGAAGAGTTGCACAGTCATCTATATCTGAAATCACCATATTGCCAAGATCGTTGGAAGGCGCATGTTAAGGAGATAAGCAATGGTGTCAGCTCCGAAGGTGCTGAGTCTGTGGCCCCTGGAATACAGCTACTGTATCACTTTCTCGACGACCTCGACTTCGATAACCCCATGGTGGAGGATGGAGCGAAGAATCCCGAAACCGACAGCTTCTATTACATCCAATTGTTAGTCGAATCTTTGGAAAAAATGGGGCGACTTGATGTCGCTGTGAACGCCATAGAACAGAGACTACCTGTTGAGCTTTTTAGAGTTGTCGACAAGACCAATAATGAAGTTCATCAGCGCCATCCAAGCTCCTTAGGAGGCAATGGCCGTCACGCAAAGGGGAAAGTGGATCTTGGTATCGAGGATGACGATGTCCGCACAAAGGTTATCTCCGATCTTCTATGGACGCTCTACGCAAAGTTTGAAGCCATCGCTGAAGGCCATCGCGTCTTCCATGACGTTGTCGCTGGTATCGCTAAGCGGGAAAAGATCCGCAACGCGGAGTCTTTAACTGGCAGCTTTAAAGAACTCTGGATGCTCTATCAAAATGAGATTCGATCCCTACTGCATGACTATCTTGCAACGGACAGCAATATGTATAGAATGAGTCAGTCAATGGATGAAAATGTGGATGTCTTTAGACGAGGACAGCGAAATAAGGCCAAAAAGATTTTCAGTCTTGCAGACACCGATCCCAAGTCAGCCATAATGACTACGGAGTTCGAAGATTTGGAGGCAATTTTGAAGGCTTCCGTTCCTGGTCTTGTGTCCGATTCCAGGCGGCCGATAGGTGCTGCATCAGATGACAAAAACCATCAAGCAGATGGCGCTGCTACAGGCCACAGGCTCCTGATTGAACCGAGCGTTTTCAATATGGGTGCACTCTTACCACCGTCGCTGTCCTTCCTCCAAAGGCTCAAAGACATCGTGCCTCCAGGACCGGAAATCAAGACTTCTACGTTGACGTCTTTCCTCGACGACTTCCTCGTGAATGTGTTTCTCCCGCAACTCGATGAAACCTTGGTGAAATATAGCAATCAAACATTTGAAGAGCCCGACGCATTCCAAGAAGATCCAAAGTGGGCAGATATTGCACGACGGCCGATTTTTAAGGGCTGCTCGGCATTTTTCAACCTTACTACAGCATTCTGCAGAATGTTGGATACTATACCGCATGATCAAGCATTCAGTCAGCTTATTATCACGCAGATGGTCAACTATTATGACAGATGCTGTGACTGGTACCAAGCGCTGGTATCACGCACTCAGCATGCAGAGTCGTACGGTCCATCTCTCAAAGCATCAGCCCTCATCGCAACTGGCCCTGGCGAGATTCACGATACGATCAAAAAGTTGTGGGTAGACGGTGAAGAGAACCCAGATCTTTTAGATAAAGAGATTGGCCTCCTAATATTGCAAACGAACGAGACGCACCTTACTGTTTCTGATATAATCATGGATCGAAAGACTATCGCATCACTTTGCTTGCTCTACACAAGCATGAGATGGCTGGCAAGCAAGCTCAGTCAATTACGAAATATCACACAACAAGATGCTGACTCTTCACGGAGGACTGCTATGCGGTCATCACAGAATCGACGGTGGACCCTCCTGAACAATTTCACGAAGGCCGTAGATGGCAAGGAACCAGTATACCTGCCGATGACACAGGAGACTGTTGTGTAAGTACTTTCCCATATGTTTCTGATTATATCATATGGCAGTCGCTAACATTCTTTAGCGCCTTTGACTCCATTGTGTCCTCATTTCAAGAGCTTGCTGGCACAGTTCTACTAACCCTTCATGCGGAGATTCGCTGCCAGATTGTGCAATCTCTTTCACTTGCTTTATCGCCATCTAATGCACCTTATCTCCTTGAGCAAGTTGTCAACGATCCCGATCCTCGCATCTTAGATATCAATGCTGATCTTGTCTCGTACGAGGAAACAACGAGCCACTTCCTTCGTGATAAGGAAGTAAGCTTTATCCGTACTGGTCTCGCTCTTCTTGTCGACACATACCTCGTCACTAACGCCGGCATGGTTTCGCCGATGAATGCCAACGGCTGCGGCCGGATGCAACTCAACATCCTCGTCTTGCAGCAAAATCTCAAGAACATTGAGCCAAACTCCAATCTCTCTCGAGCTGCAGACTACTACGACCTCTTCATGGAAGGTGCCGAGGCCGTACTGAAGAAAGCGAAGGAATCGAAAGAGAAAGAGGACAGAGAGGAATTTACATATGACGAACTGAAGACGTTGATTGAGTTGTGTTTCAGCGAGCGGATCGCGGATCCCGAACGTGGTGTCAGCACGGTTGCAAGGAGAAATATGGGGGATTGTTTGCTCCAGTTGAGCGAATACATGTGGCAGAGCTGAGTTGATTTTGATGATTATGTACATGCTTTTGAAAGCATGCGTTTTGCGAGGCGCTGGGGTATGGGAGTAAAAAGCATTGACCATGGGAAAGAGCTTATTATCTATAAACGATGGGTACTATGTGGATGAGCTTGTATACTATTTGAACCATGCGAGATTATAGATGAAGTCAAGAATTTGAGCTCCTCAGAGCATGACCATGGCCGCCTATCTCGCAGGCTCGAGCCGCGCTGTTGTGTTTGTCGTTGTCAGACACCAAAGAGATTTGCCTTCTGATCCGTCTCCACTCCAATTATGCGAATCAAACGTATTATCAGCTCAATGTGGCACAGATCTGCAGGCGTGGCAAAACTCTTTGCCACTTCCCCACAGCACTCGAATCCGTACCATAGGACTCGAGGTGTGGCTTTGTACTGACTTGATTCTACAGTGGCTGAGATGTTGTCTGTCTAATTTTAGAGTGAAGACCTTCGAGATTCACCATGATCCATGGTTCCATGAAGAGATACATACCTATTTCAAGACCTCTTCCGTAGTGAAATGTAATGAATAACTTCACTTTACAGGAAGGGAAGTTTCCCAATTATTCATATCCAGTAGCAGACTCTGCGCATTCCTATCTATCTCCTCTTCCTCCCACCCCTTTCAGAAAGTACCTATATATGCACATTTGCCGCCTGGGTACGTTTAAACGGCCTGTTGATTTCCAACAAACATGCTTGAGCGGTCTATCCGCCTGTGAGGTTGTGACACTGTCATACAGACCAGCAGTTGGGTTCCTGCACTACATTTGCTCGGTGGGCATGGACACGCGCACCAGCCACGGTGCCGGCAAGCGCCTTCAAACACAGGTATCTGGATCTGAGATTTAATGCTCGCACAATGCGCAATGCGCAGTAAGTAATAAGTATGAGATGGGGAGAAAGCACCGCACAGCTGCTTAACTGATGGAAGACTGAGAAGGCTGCTCAATCAAGGACTGAAGTACCAACTCGACTCGAGAAAGGAGTCCGAGTGAGAGAGATTGGGGGAGATCCAGCTTCGCTCCTATAGATCCTGAAACTACCTAGTCCGATCCTGGATCTCCGAGACTCCAAATAAACAAATTATGAGAAAAAAAAATGCTAAATGCTAGTAGCAAGGACACAATACATACAGTACATAGAGTAGTGCTCCAGGGATCCCAAATATTAATGTGTTAAGCCTTTCTGCTCTGTATACCAAGACTCCAAGACTCCAAGACTCCAAGAATCCCTTTCTAGGTAGTTAACGTAGCCCGTAGCATCCCTATATGATGAGCAGTCCTCCTTAATCATAACCGAAACGCCTGGCCGTCACTTGGTATTATTATTTCCTCATTACCATGAAGAGAATAATGTGAATGTTTTTTCTTTCGTGTGTGCGAATCCGTGTGTACTCGACTCCATTCATTACTACATAATACTATTATTCTTATATTTATCGAGTTTCTAAAGTTGCAATTCGGCAATCCCCTTCTGTTTAGCGTAAATTGCCTACCTGTATACAGTACCATCCATAATCGAGCGGCTCGTCTCCTCGAGACCTCTACTACAACTCTGTCTAGCCAGGAACGAGGGCAAGAAGTACCTGACGACCTTGTTCCAGTCGACGCGACACCTACTTGCGAGAAAAGGCCGCCCCCTTCGCTCCCTGGCCTCTACTGATCAACAATCAACACTCTTTTGCATCATTTACAGGAGACGCCAGTAAGGTTATCTCTCAATCGACCACGCCAGTTCTGGCAGACAAGCTACGATTGACCACAGGGTGTCTGCGATACCTGCACCGATACCTGCACATCAGCAGCTCTTCCGATGGCTTCGTGAGCCTCCCCTCCCCCTTTCTAGCTCCTATACACTCGCCTTTACTTACAATAGCTTCATTTCACAGATTCGGCTTGGGAAAAGCATTTCGATCTGCTTGGCACAGCTTAACTAGTTACGACCGCCGTATGCTGATCCCCACGAACCCTTTTGTCTCCTCCATACTGAAACTACTGTTTATGAACAGATTCCGATTTCGATTCCCCGTACCGCACTGGCAAACATGTACCGCTCGCTCAAAGCCGACACGACCCTCTGACGTCCGTCGCGACTGATGCCTCCGAGTCCCGCGGCGATGTCTCCTCTCCTTACTTCGACGACCAAGCCCGCAGCTCTATGACAGCACTAAACGGCAGTGCATATCCATTATCGCCTGCGTATACACAGAGTCAAGGAGCCAGTTCACCATATTCGCCGGGAATGAGATCCTCGGCCGCTCAAAAACAAAGCGACAGTCTCGTCGAAAATGCTGTGCCAGGGGAGATACAAATGCAGTCATTTCAAGAAGGCCTGCCACCACCACCGCCAGTTACGCATTCTTGGAGGAGGATTGATAAGTGGGCCGAGGAACATTACGAGGAGCTCTACGAGGAGCTGGGCGAGGGTTGCACAACCAACGATCTGAATGACCTCGAGCATCAACTTGACTGCTCATTGCCAATGGAAGTGCGCGAGTCGCTACAGGTTCACGACGGTCAGGAAGTAGGTGGTAGACCTACGGGCATAATCTTCGGTTGCATGTTACTCGATTGTGAGGAAATTGTACACGAATGGAAGAACTGGAAGACTGTCAATGAACAGTATCTTGCGGCACCAGTCGATTATAAGCCATCAACACCAGTCAAGGCTCTTGGTGGCAGCTCTTCGGCATCATCCTCAAAACAACAGGCACAAACATCTAATAATCCCACGTGGCGCCAGGATCTTATGGCCAAGCAAGATACTCAACCTCCAGGAGCAATCCAGAGAGTCTACGCACACCCCGCTTGGATCCCATTGGCTCGTGATTGGGGAGGAAACAATTTGGCCGTCGATCTGGCACCTGGTCCCACCGGCAAGTGGGGTCAAGTTATCCTTTTTGGCCGTGATTATGACTGCAAATATGTTGTTGCCAGATCATGGTCCGCATTCTTAGCTACAGTGGCGGATGACCTCAATAGTGGAAAATGGTTTATCGACGAGGATACGAATGAGCTGAAGCTCCGCGAATTCAAGACATCTCATGTCGAGCCGCCGTATCTCGATATTCTCAGATGGAGAGCCGACCAGAAATACGGACGCAGAGGTCTAAGAAGGAGATCTGCGGGACCGACCAATGGTTCTGTCAAGACAAGCGGCTCTCCAACCGCCTCTCCATACGACAGTCCCGTGGCCGATGTCGGTGAGCCACGAGGTCGATCGATGCAACGCTTTAGCGGAGCATCACCAGTCTCAAGCCCGAATAGACCCGGCTACGCCAAGTCAAGTCCCTTATCCAAAGTCGCCGAAGAAACTCCTGCTTCAAAGCTGGCTCTGAAGACGGATGTTTCCAAAACCAATGGACCGCTTGTTGAAGTCGGAACTCCACGCGAGAGTGATGAGAAAAAGCGGGCAGAGACTCTAGAGACGCTATTGGAGCCTGTTACGATTGACGACGACAAGGAGAACAAAGTGGAAGGCACGTCAGATTCAAAGTTGAATGGTACCGCGAAGAAACAAGCGACGGTTGAGGATGATAATGTCATGAAAACAATCGAGATCTGATATGAGAATGACGTTTCCCCTGGCTGATGCAATGACGGCGTTCAGGGGTTGCAGGACATAGCGCAGTATTAATAGGAATTACATATCGCATACGCGTACAAAGAGTCTGGTGGGCTGGATATGAGAAAAGGCATGAAGCAGTGGGCGGGACCGTTGTTGGGAAGTGGATCGATCATTTCAGAGATTCAGAAGGTTACGCTCTCTGATTTTATCACCCTGTTGTACCATTAGATGTCATTTTTTCATCTTCTTCTTCGAGAAACAGCAGATCTCTCAGCAACACGCTACAGGGTTTACTGGCGAAGAATGGTTGCGGATTGTGGGAAGTTGAAGTTGTATATGTGGGATTAGCTCTGAGGTCGTAGAGCATTGTAGGAGCGTGGCGCAAAGATTGAGGATGGAGGCTGTCCGTATTGGGGCATGCGTAGCAAATAAATACAATCATCATTCTATGCAAAGCATTCTTCGAAGTACCTTGGTGATAATGCAACATGGTTAAGATATCGAGGAGCAACCCCCTCTGCCAAGGTCAGCTATACGTGTCACGTGACTATATTTACTAGTGGGGGCCGTCGTCACCTGCGGCTGTGGCCGGCGCAACCCAGCCTCCATGGTGTAGCCCATGATATCCAACCCAACGACAGCCGCGCAACACTACTGCTTCGACGAATACTACGAGTTCAGCTGTTGTTGCTTTAAAGAAGCTTGCAAGGTTACAGCTGCTCCCTTAATTGCTCTTCTTACAACAAATATCCGTTCAGTAGCCAACAATTCAGAATGTCCGAAGAGAGACTCTGGAAGTTCAGCATCCCGGAATGGGTCAATAGCTCAACTGTGCGGAGCGCGGGCGTGTATGCTGCTGGAGGACTGGTGAGTCTAACATCCTGTCTTGTTTGACGTGCCCTTCTTAAATCTCACTCTTTAAGAGCTATGGGCTTCCTCGCTCACCCGCCTTGGGGCCCTAGCTGATCTTTGGAGCATGCTGATATATTTCTCGTCTACCTACCTTCAACACGAAGCTAATGTGATATCCTCCAGTTCTCCATGGCCTTCTACATCCTCCTCGACGCAGCCGTTTGGTCCAAATCCGCCCTCAACGGCTCTACGACGCACATCACCTTCATCGACTGGCTACCCTTCATCTTCTCCTCGCTGGGCATGCTGATTATCAACTCGATCGAGAAGTCGCGGCTGTCGGCCGATTCCTTCAGTTATTCCGGTTCCGGCGTAGCGTGGAAGGCGCGCGTTGTGCTGTTCCTGGGCTTTGCGTTCCTGGCTGGTGGGATGGCCGGTGGTGTCGCGGTCTTCGTGCTCAAGTACGTGGTGCCGGGAGTGCCATGGCCTACACTGAGGATGGGAGTGGAGAATGTGCTGGCGAATGGAGGGGTGATGTTGAGGTGAGTTATGTGATAGGGAGACGATGCGCGGGATGGGGCTAATAATTGCCAGTTCCGTACTACTTTGGATTTCGCAGAATATGGAGGATGAGTATTCGTATAACTTGGCACTATAAGGGGAAAAGGAGCAGTAACCGAAAGAAAGGAATGACAAGGCGGAATGACAACGATGATGATAGAGTTGATATGGTTTCTTCTTCATACTATGCTTGTAACATAGCGGTCTTTGCAATTGGCGCCGGAGCCATTCTGTTTGAGCATTCCCAAAACCTCTTCAACGATACCATGCTTGATTCGTGCACGTTTCATTCTACATCCTGCTACATGGGCTATATGGCGCCTCTCCTTGTAGACGGACGATGAGAGCTGTCCTACCATTCCACCATTCTTCTCTTGTAGCCGAAGCCCGCTCATCGTAGTTCCACCTCCTTCAAGTCCCCAAATATAATACGTCCTTTCACGGAAGCTCCTTCACAGCTTCTCCACCCGCTTCTGCAGCTTCTTCTCCAGCCGTCTTCGCTTCCTCCAAAGCCCTATACTTCCTCCTACTCTTCTTACTCTTGCTATCCTTCCTCTTCCTCTTCACATCCCCCACAATGGCGACTCTACTCTGATCCCCCTTCTGCAGCAGCTCCACTCGCTCCGCCAACATCTGCCTTGCGATTTTCCGATTCTGACTGCGCGACCGCGTCGCCTGGACCTTGAGAACGATGCCGGTGGGGAGATGTTTCAATTGCACGGCGGAGGACGTCTTGTTGATCTTTTGCCCTCCAGGGCCGGTGCCACACAGAAAGGCTTCGGTGAATTCTTCTTCGGGAAGTAGAGGAGGGCGCTGGGGCATGGCCTTTGCGGATTGCAGAAGGCTCGTGGAGAAGGCTCGCGCCGCGCTCGCGCCGGCGCCGGCGCCGATCCTGCCCAGACGAGGGTGAAGTGCACGGAGCATGATTGGAATTTTTTCACCGCGTGTAAAGTTGTAGATGTAGTGCTGAGACAGACATTGCGCGTAGGATATAATGCCTGGTGTTGTGGGCCTGCGTGGGCATTGCTGCGTCAAGCCATCGTAAAGTTGGTGGTGCGACGAGGCTGACGGCGCCGAGCGGGCCGATGAGGGACAGGGGTTGTGTTTATGAGGGATGGGTGGGTATCCACGGTGGCCCCAAAAATATCTACGACGACAACAGATACGCACGCAGTTCAACATTCTCTCCACGCCCAGCTTTCGTTGATTGATCTGCTGCGATTGAAATTCCGGATTCCGACGAATACACAGCCCTGTTTACCCTGACGATATACGAGAGCAGAGCTCTGTCACGATGTCCTTACTCGCCTCTACGTTCCGCTGGCTCCAGCGCAAGAGATACCAATATGAAGTCACGTTCAGTTTATACATGTTAACGCCCACCGAGAAGTTTATCTTCAGTGCGTTTTCTCTCATCCTCTTTCTGTCTCCTCAAACCTGCACCTTCTCCCTCCCTATTCCCCGATCTGCCCAATCCTCCCATCTCGGCCGTGCCCCCCTATTCTCCTCCTTCAACCTTCCCCACCTCGGCTGAAAACACGAGCACTAACATATCTCTCTACAGACTCCTTCATCTTTCTCTTCTTCTCCATGATCCTCATCGCCGGCTGCCTCTACCTCCCACAGCACATCGCCTTCCTCATCACCCGCGCGTGGTTCTACTACCAAGGCGACCAAGAGTCGAAGGACGCGCTGTCGAGCAGCGTCGCAGAGACCGTGGCGGGGACGGTGGGAGACAGGCTCAGAGCTGTGGTTGAGACGGCCAGGGCGCAGGCGGCGAGTGCTGGTGTTGCGAAGGAACTCTGAAGTCTCGAAGCGTGAACGAGACGAGGAAACAGCAAGTCGGGGGTCGAGAGGAATGGGGATACGGAGATACGGACGGGTGGAGAACGTGCGGAGTGTATGGATAGAGAGGAGTTTGGGCGTTATGGATTGTGAGTGAGGCGCATGCGCATGAGATATTGAAGCATGGAATGAGCGTGGCGGATCTCTTTTTTAAGAGAAGGGGCGGGGGGTTAATGTTTAATGCACGAGGCTAGAGCGACTAGAACCTACAGTAAGATCATAGATCCGATAATAAAACATGGTGTTCATCATCTTCGTAATTTCAAATGCATCTTGCATAGGTGTCCCAATAACCTCTCCCAAACAATCGCATATCCTGTACCCTGTGGAAATTATGCCTTAGTCGCATTCTCCCTCGCCGTCATCAAATGCTTCATGGTATTATACATCAGTTCTCCCACCCCCTTAACCCCCTTCCCCTCCAGATACGTCAGCACACCCAATCTATAGGCCGGCCAGCCCAGTTGCAGGCCGCCCTCTTTCCCTAGCGCCACGAGGCTCTTCTGCGTCACCGGCCCAGCATGTCTAATTCGTATCGTTCCCTCCGCTTCCTCTTCTGCCTTGTCCTCCAGCTCCCGCAGATACGATATCGAGAGATTGCACAGTACAGGCGAATAACTCAAGCTGAAAAGCGATTGCAGGGACAGTCCGGTGTCGAGAGAGGAGATGTAGGATGTGAGTTTCGGCAGCAGAGGAGGCGGCAGCAGACACCCCAGTGCATTGGTGTCGCTTGTGTTGAATGCTCGCGACCGCCAGAGACAATTGCAGATGTCCATCAAGAAACCATTGAAATGGTTGACATAATCCTTGGGATACGCTTCCACGACAGGCTGCGACGGATCTGCAGATGGCGGTACCGGCTTCGACATCGCCGTCTCAAAAGCTCGTTTATAAAGCGCGAGGATCGCGCAGAGGCGGGAGAGCGTGGAGAGAGATGGCGTGAAGTACAAGGTGTAGATTAGAGCGGAGGGCGGCGTGGTAATGCGAATGTGAGGTTGGAGTGGTGGGAGGGAGAGGAGAGACGCGGTGGTTTCATAAAAGGCAAGAACAGAGTCATGAGTGCTGATGGTTTCCACAGAACTGGTTTGGAGGATGGTTAAGGCGAGAGTGTTGACGTGGGTCGTGAGGGAACCGATGGCGGCACCTGCGAAGGATGGTGGGGGGCTGGACAGGAGGGTGACGGTCCAGTTTCGGAGAAGAGAGGTATAGAATGTAAGAATGTCGATTTGAGATTTGGGGGTGTTATCTAAGATGTCCCATTCGAGAGGCCGGAATGTCGAGGAGTAGAGGTCTAAAAGTATAAGCATGAGATTGCCGCAATAGAGAACGGGCAAATACCTTCGAATGGAGCAATTGGGGTATATGGAAAAAGGTCGAGAATAACCTCGCGTCCTGTAACGCCATTCCAATCGCCGAGCAAAGAGTGTAGATATTTTGCGCAAGCAGGTGGAAGCACCTTTACTATCAGCATAATCAATCCTAAAGTGGTGGTGGTTTGCGCACTTACCTTTGTGAACCTGACGTATTCTCTTATTGAAGCTAGCATGTCCAATAGGGTGGCTTCTGAATTTTCCTCGTTTTCAAGCTGATCTTCAAAGAATGCCATGAGCCAGTTGTCAACCCGACGCCTGGTAATATCTGTCGACTTCAATTGCAAGAGCTTCTGGAGCAAGGGATCTCCCATGACAGCAACCAGTTGATTCGGCAATTCAATCTTCTCGAGCCTGCCAATGAAGCCGCTCACATTCTCGATTTCTTCCAATGTCACCGACGTCTGTAGATAATCAATAAACCATATGGCTCTCAACGTGAAAATCTTACCTCTTGAGCATGTGACGTATGAACTTCTGGTACCGCCGATACCCTGCTTCTCTTGACACCATTTACGCCTCGCCTCACCACTCTGAAAGAATCTTGCCGGCTCTGTAATCCATCTTGTGCTTTCTGGGCCTGGACTTCTTGAATATGTGCCAACCGAGCCTTCCACTCAATGTTTGGATGCTATGTTCGTTAGGACGTGCAAATTCGGGGCGAGGGAGGAGAAAGAATTGGTCTTTTTACCGTAAATACTGATGCTCTCCCAGAAGTCACTTCTCCTACAATGACATCTGGATAGTAGTCTTTGTAGACTCTGATTAACCCAATGAGTGGTGGCTCATTGCCAACTCGCCGTGCTAATTCTAGTCTTGTCGATATCAGTAGAACTCTTTTGCAGTCTAGGATCTTTCACTTACAGCATTTGAATACGAAATGGCCTAACATGTCTTCGGCGAGTAATCAACGACAACAACTGGCAAAGAGGCGCTCTGTAACTATGAGCAGATGTGCAGAAATGTGAGACAAGATCGTACCTTATGGCAATGGTATCGAGCAGATTAAACAGAAAGCTATACAGCTGCGACAAGATCTTTTGGTCCTCGAGGACGCCGTGAACCATAACAAGCCATTTCAACAACATGGTTTGAACCGGGAAAGCCGCCCTCGATTGCCCATGACCCAAAGATCCCACCACTTTGACCACTGTATCATCTGAGACTTTCGTCGCAGGATACAAATTTCTAATGATGTTCGCGATACTGGCTTGATCCAGCTCGTTTGGCAGCATGATGATGTCAACAAGTTCATCCAACGCGTCCTGCGACAGACCATCCTCGTAGGCCTTGCTGCAGACTCTATCGACCGTTCTATTGATCTTGACACTTCTTTGCTTCGCTGGTATTCGAGCGGCTACCAGGGGTCAGTCAGACATGCGGCACGTGACACCGCGATCGGGACGCGACTTACCATCCTTGAAGTCATTCAAGACGTGTTCCATAGTCCGTCCATCATCTTCATGGGCAGGTGAGGCGGACATCACAGCTTACAAGGCAAGAATACAATGATAATATCCACCGCGATTGTCTCAAACACAATGAGTTTTCTGATTTTGATATGCTGGAGCTGGAGGTGGAGGTGTTGTTGTTGACGTTGTTGATGTTTGATGCGGTTGATGCTGTTGATGTTGCTCGTGACTTCTCACACACGCTCCCAATAATTTCGGGTTACACAGGCCTAATTCCACGCGCCCTCTTCCAGGCGCCTGTGTACCGAATGACGTACGATTCGGGACGATGACCGTTCTACGGGCCCCTTTTCCCCTTCCTTTTTCTTTGCTCGTCTTCAAATCTATGGTAACAACTTTTCCGACGTTCTTCCTTTCTGTCCATTCTCCTTTTTTTGTCCCTTTTTTTCCTTTTTTCCCCCTTTTTTCCTCTCTCTTTCTTTTATAGCACCAATTGTTTCATTTTCTTTGCTACGCTTGTAGCTCCTATAGCTACTATCTATATGTGTTCTGCTGTCAGAGTCCTTGACTGCATGGCCATGGCACCAAACGACGTGCCACCGTGCCAGCCAACTGGTTTTCTCTATGCCCTCTTTATATTCCTACCTTACGTCGTCCAGCCGTCTTGAGAGAGAAGACGTATTCCATCTCGAGTCGTTGTTTGCGTAAGCCGAATGGCGTCTTTCTCCACTTGAATCAGATATTATTATTGTTCGTAGCTCTAGAGTATTTTGACATCGGCCAATCTTCTCAACACCACTCAATGATACTCTACTCTACTCTACTCTACTGTGTTCTGCTCTACTCTGCTGTGTTCTGCTCTACTCTACTGTGTTCTGCTCCACTCTACTGTGTTCTGCTCTACTCTACTGTGTTCTGCTCTACTCTACTTTGCTCTGCTTTGCTCCATCAGATTTAACTAGACTTTGTGAAGGAAAGAAGGAAAGAAGGAAAGAAGGGAGGAAGGAAAGAAGGAAGGAAGCGTCGTCTATGATGCGGCCAACAGGATCGCTTCCTGCTATTTTCCGCCATTTTTCGGCCATCGACACCTATCGCCTGATAGCTATCGTCCGATACCTATCGTCTGGATATTAATCACTATTCACTATATACCTAGGTACTCCTCCTCCTCCTTCTCCTCCTATCCCTCCTCCTATTCCTACTGCTAATAGGACTGCTGCTGCTGTGCGTTTAGTGTTTTGCCCTCTCTCATGTAAGATATATCTTCCAACCTGAAACATGGCCTGTTGATACTCGGCTGATCTGGCATAATTCGCCCGCCTATCCACCTGCTAGATATCCAGATCGATCTAAATACCTACCAAGGTACATACCTACCTTAATGTGGAGTGTGGCGCTTCCGCCTAGAAACCAACAGCATGACCTATTTACTCCCCATTCTTCGCTAGAAATACCGAGGTATCGATGACCGAACGTCAATAGGGATAGAGTTATGATCGAAACGGGTAATTCTATTCTCTGGAGAAGGCATTGAAGGCAAAGTGAATGTGCGTTTCCTTGGATGATGCAGAGGACGTTGGCCTTGTATTTTTATTCGACAAGAATATCTAGCACCTTCTACTCATGCCCTCAACATTGCCACAACGCAAAAGTTATTGTCAGCGCCGGCGGATTCCGTTATTACACAGTGCATCTGCCCCTGGCACATTGGGAATTGTTGATATGCCAATGAGCCGAAATGATGCAATACAGTCCTCCCGGAATCGGATTATGTATCCCTTCTACGTTTGAAGAGGCTGTTAGAGCATGCTGATGTTGTACGGCGCAGTATAGAGGGCCGTGTCTCCAAACTGTCAGTCGGAGGCGCCTAAAAAAAATGTCCAGGCTTCTGTACTTGTGGTTATCTCCACCTGTTTGGGTCATATGCCTAGGTATGGATACCTACCTTGCTTGAATAGTGTGTGGAGAAGCCACAGATCTTAGGTACCTACCTGTGCAGAAGTCCCAAGATGCAGCACATTTCTCCTGTGAGTCCTGTCCATCAAGACATGGCTAAATTATGAGTAGTGCTTGACTATTCTTGGCTAGATGAAGGTTCTTTGCTGCAGAATTTGGTCATTATCATCCCATCCTTCGAAACGAATAGACGAAAACTGACATGGAAGGCTCTCGATTCTTGAGCTGATATTTTAGTCAACTTTGACGCAAATTCGCGATGCATTCATGCATCGTTACCGCCACCCGGCAGACAGAGTACTGTACATAATTGGTGGAGCTGCAGAAAAACAAGAAAGCCATTTCGATGATTTGAGCCACATATGAATATTCTTCACTACCGGTTCGTGAAGACCAATGAGCTTCTAATGAGAGTGGCGGGGCTCGAGAGGCAGGATATTGGGCGGGTCGAAACTCGAGCATTCGTTCTACCAAAGGCTTCCGATTCATTCATCCGCTCGCTTTCAGCAAGCTCAAATAGATGCATGCACGTCAGGACCGAGCCTAACGCCCGAGAAGGTCATCCAAGAGTTGAATTATACCCGCCACAAGAGTTTTCACAACCCGATAACTGTCAATGAACACCTCTCTGTTCTGTTGTGGTCTGCGACACTGACATCGCCTAAAGACTGTCTGTCCGTAGCTGTTCTTAGGCCCGAGATTGGTAGGTGGAACTCCACAAAGAGCATATGGAATTTGCATTGTCTCTATGGCCGCACCATAGAAAGTTCTGGACTTTTGACGCCCCGAAAACCTGGAAGCAACATCGAGCTCCCGTGTGTAGACAGGGTCCACATTTGGATTACTGTGGCGGAAAGTAAAGCATAGTGCAGCCTGACTCCTACTCTAGGCACGGGGCGGACTTCATATCACCCAGAGTCTTAAAACCCAAGGCTTCCCAACAGATAGCTGCTGGCTGTGCTCTAGTTAGAATTATCTGTCGATGTTTGGTGGTTTTGACATCATCCTGACGTAACTTCGAAATGCTAAGTAGAGGCAACAACAATGAGCTAGAAGCGCAAAAAGAGACAGAAGAAAGGTAGACCCTGAAATAGCTGGTTGTGACCAAAGCTGATAGCTTCCGTTCAGTGGCAGCACCCTTGACCCGCCGATGGACACAACAGAAGGACAAAATAGGACAAATGAAGCCGGTCTTCGTGTCCGCGATGCCACCAACTTTTTGCCGGCCATTAGGAACTTGCAGCGTACGGATATTATTTTGCTCTTGACACCATTGGCAGCGCCTCTCAATGACGGCCCGGAAGATGGTTCTGACCCCTATGAGTATTTTGGTCGAGCACTTTCAGCGCGCCACCCTCCAATTCAGCATCAATCCTACACAAACCGCAACGGAATCACCAGCACCCACACTGCACATATCAAAAGAGTCAAAGCCGTTATTATTGTGGTAAATAATGCGATAGTCTCCGGGGGCGTGTCTCATATCGCTGCCGCACATGTTACGAGAGTCGTGGCTAGAGATGACAAGCCAGTTGTTATTGTTCTAACAAACAGCTCGCCAGAACTATGGCAACTTTCGGAGGACTTTCCCACCGTCATTCAGTGTAAAGATTACTCGAGAGCCAGGCTAGAGATGATAACTTCGGTAATATTCGGTGAAGTTTGAGGATAGGCTTTTTAGAAACTTGGAGATATCTGGAGCCATATCCAGTGGGAGAAGCACAAAACAAGAATATAACAGAATCCAGTCGCCCTTCTGCTTGAGTCCACCAATTCTGACGCCCATCTCACCTCCTTATTTGCATCGATATCGACAAGTGTTTGCCTTGCCATGATATTCGGACAGCGCAAATGCCCAGCCTCTATCTATTATTGAAGACATCAAATCCGTTGTGTGGGTTGTCGAGGGATCCAAGATCATGAAGTCTACCTCGAGTCCTCGAATATATTGCAGCCTTCATTGTTTGGACAAATCGGCATATCTCGTGCGTAGATTCTACACTCCAGGTTTCGTCTCTCTTGGACAGGGCTTTACAAATATTTGAGAACGTCCAACTGCTATCTGTGTGCGTATACAAAAGCTATCAAAAATTATCTTCTGCAACTTCGATTACAGTACCTAGAGACCAACTCCGTGCTCACAGAAGCTTACAAATTGACATTTGAGCTCTAGAAAGTGAGGTTCAGCTTGTAATGTAAACCCCCATCTACTATTTCACTACACAAAGCAGAAGGAGAGAGTTTTTCCATGGTTTTGATTTTATCTGTTATATTCTTTTTACACGAGGTCAACACATGAAGCTCCCATGGCGCAATGGTAGCGCGCAAGACTTCTACTTATTGCGAGATGCCGATCTACCGTTGCTCCGTGACGTTATAATCTTGAGGCTGTGGGTTCGAATCCCACTGGGAGTGATATTTTTTACATCTCTTGCAAAGTTTTCATAGGATTTTACGAAACTGGTTCCTAAAGTTTTGGGCGTTTGTTGGTGGCCTGACGAGGTGTTGTGGGGCAGAATGGTGGGCTGGAAACATAGGTACGTACCTAGGCATGTAGGCCGACATAAATACTTATATCTAAACGATAAAGGGAAAACAAAAGATTAATAAAGGTTTTTGGAGTCGTTGATAAAATGATGGAAAAAAGCATTTGTCTAAACAGACGGGATATTTTTCGTCAGGGCTAGGCCTCACACCGTCATCCCATCGCATACTGTTTTGCACGCAAAGCTAGGTGTGTTGTTTGGTGGGTTGT
>Ga0209512_1000143_pt1 | contig 154157 bp, 165 predicted proteins | sample frozenSSSSmetaG_FD_184142 | JGI IMG/M metagenome (GOLD analysis project Ga0209512, IMG submission 184142) | Glacier valley bacterial and archeal communities from Borup Fiord, Nunavut, Canada, to study Microbial Dark Matter (Phase II) -... | ecosystem: Environmental > Aquatic > Freshwater > Ice...
TAAATAGTACCTTACTCATAATTTCCTCCAATTTTTGTTTTTATTATATCATATTTTTAGGCAAAACAAAACCTAAGAACTGCACACTCTTTTTCAGTGTGTCCTGTTCTTAGGTTCCATTATAAATGTCTATTCTTTTTTTTGTAAAAACATCATAATATTTATATAATAAATATTATGTCAAAAATATACAAATTCATATAAAAAGAAGAGATTAAACCTCTTCTTTATTTACAATTAAATTATTTATGTAGTTACTTATTGTTCTGTTATCATGATTAGCTAGCTGTTCCAACTTTGTTAATACATCTTTATCTAACGTAATTTGCACTCTCTTTTTATTTTCGTTAATCATTTATTTTACATCCCCTTTTAAAAATGTAAAAATATCTTTTTTATAAACTTTAATTATATATTCTTTTCCGTTTTGTGTATAATAAAATGAATCCCAAGTACCAAATTCATTATTACCTGCTGATTGCCATTCATATTTATGTTTATTCTTAATTACATATGTTTTTTCAACTGAAGTATTTTCAGTATCAACAGATATATAATTATAGTCAATACCACCTATTTTAACGTTTTCAAGTTCTTTTATCATTATATATTCTCCCTTTGTGCTTTAACACTTGCTTTTTTTAAAGAAGCATAACTCTTCAGATATATTTAGTATACCACTAGTGTGACACTTTGTCAATGGTTTAATGCAAATCTACATGTATATGCGGTGTTTTTAGAAAATGTAGATAAAACATTAAAATTATTTGACATATTTCTTATTAATATACTTGAATTTGTAAGTTTAGTGTGTTATAATAATTCTCAACAATAATGTTAAGTGTGAAGGATAATTTCTATGCAGGATAAATGAATCTTGTATGGAAATTTATCCTTCTTTTATATATAGTATGATTTGATTACTAATAATATAAAAGGAGTGTTAACGATGATTGAAAATACAAATAAAAAAGCACTTTCTGAAAGATCTCTTGGTATAAAGCTTGAAAAAAAAATATCTAATGAAGAATTAGTTAGTATCTTAAGAAAAAGCCAATGTACTATCTCTCAACTAGGAGTATCAGAATTACAAATAATAGAATTGAGAGATATTGGATATAAAGTAATTCGGCAATATGAAAAAAGTAAAAAAGACTTTGTTTACTATATACTAGATAAGGGAGACGACCCATTTGTATTTTTGCCACGTAAAGAAAATGAAAACACATTGAAATGTGCAAAAATGGCAGATATCCATATAGGTAGTAATGAATTTGATAAAAATGAATTAGTTAAGGTGCTACAGTACCTTTGGTATTCAGGATATCGATATATTTTCATTGCTGGAGATATTATGGATGGAAAAGATGTTTATAATGGACATGATATGAACTTGCAATGGAGAAATGCAGATAGACAAGCAGATGCAGTAATTGCAATATTGTCAATGTTTAATTTTCATTATATTGTTTCTCAAGGAAATCATGATGAATCATTTAAGAAAAAAGGTGGAGCAGATATTTTATCCCTTGTTGAAGAAAAAATGGCAAGTAGAGGAAGGGATTTCACCTATTTAAAAAGCTTTGTAGGATATATTGTTTTTAATGATGCAGTTATAAAATTAATACACTTAGGAAGTAACAGAGGAAATACAATTAGTGACACTTATCCTTCTCAAAAGAATATGGATGCAATGTTTAAAACATCTTTGAAGCATGCTGGAAGTAACGTTAATGATGTTAAAATTTTTGGAAAAATGTATCCAGTAGTAAACTTTATATCAGGCCATTTTCATGGACTAGCAAAATTTGTTTACGGTAATGTAATTTGCGAGTCACCTCTTACTTTTCAACACACAACTGATTTTATTAATCGGATGGGAAATAGAAGTAGAGTTGGCTGCAGAGTTTCAACACTAACAATTCAAGACGGAAGATGCATCGATGAAAAAGGCTCTATTATTCTTATAGAAAATCTTGAAGAACTCTATGAAATGGAAAAGAAACGAAATAAAAACAGTAAGCAAAAAACGAAGAAAATCAGCACAAGAAAGACAAAAGTTTGCGATACTGAGATTGATATTGAAAAAATCAATAAAGCTCTTAAAAAACTTTTTAAAAATCGTTTTATGCCTATTGATGAACTCGGCCTATCACTTGAAGAAATAAGCTATATTAATCAAACATTACAATATAATATTTATATTGAAAATGGAAGAGTAGTATTAAAAACAGAAGATGATATAAATTCCTGTGTTATTTATTCACCGCTACCAGAAACAGGGATTATATTATATCTCGAAATTTCAAATTTACAGATAGGATCAAAATTTTTCAATGAAGCAGCACTCAGATATATGCTAGATATAGCAAAAAAACAAGGAGTAAAGCATATTCATTTGGCGGGCGATATTGTATGGGGAAAACCTGTTAAAAAATATGCACTATATACTAAAATTTTTCATAGTCAAGATCAAGCAAATGAAGTTATTCGTATTCTATCAGATTATCCTAATTTCCATTATTATGCTATAAACGGTGATTGTGAAAGATCTTTCATTGATAGTATGGTAAAAGAAGTTCAAATTAATACACTATTTGAAGTATCAACAAAACTTAATGAAAAAGGTATAAAATTCACTTATATAAACAACGGAAAATGTGACTTTGTAATCTTTGGAATGGTTCTTAGAATGATACACGAAGGTAGAGTAAATCAACCTTATACACGAGACTATCCAATTGTTATTCCTGAAAGAACAGCTATGGCAAAAGGTGGAAACAAAGTAATAGTTGATGGTAAGGAATTTGATCTTGGTGCAATTTATTATGGATCAATTAGAAATACTCAAGAAACTTACTATGGAGGAACCTATGTTACTACTACTTCAGGGCCTACCTATGATCCAGAAAATCGTAGCGATAGTATTCAAAGTAACCCTGAATGTGGTATTGTTACCATATATGTTAAAGACGGAGTTCCTTTAAAACTTGTAAGAGAATTAATATTACCACCAATCAATTCTGTTTGTTTACCACAATATGTAGATAATCTTAAATAGTAGAAGTAATTTAGCAATAAAGTACAATTTAAAAAATATCAATAGTTAATACTATTGATATTTTTTTGCTTTTATATCAAATGCTTGAAACTATAACTAGTTAGAAAATATAAAAAATAGTTAATTGTTGTATTTATTAGATACTTATGATATAATTCAAATAATAAGGATAATATAATTCTTTATTTAATGAGGAGAAGATTATGGAAGAAAAAGTATACGAGATGTTTAAAAAATTAGATATTAACTATGATGTGATGCAACATACAGCAGCATTTACTTGTGAAGATATTAATGAATCAGAAATGGAATTTGATGGAGTTGTTTGCAAAAACTTATTTCTAAGAAATAAGGACAAAAGCAAGTATTATTTAGTAGCAGTACCAATTAACAAAAAAATTGATTTAAAATTACTAGAAAAAACATTAGGAGAATCAAAATTTAGTTTTGGAAGTGCAGAAAAATTAGGAGAAAAACTTAATATTGAAAGCGGTTCTGTTTCTATACTTAATATAATAGGAATAGAAAAAACAGATGTAACTTTTGTAATAGATAAATCTATATTAGAAAATAATAAAGTTGGTTGTCATCCAAATGTAAATACAGCAACAATTATATTTTCACCAAAAGATATAGAAAAGATATTGAAATTCTATAATGCAAAATTTAAATTTGTTGAAATAAAATAAAAATAAAATTTGTACAATTGTATTGTATAAATAAAAAATATGTTATATAATGTAAATATTAGGAGGTATTTTTTATGAAAAAGAAATTAATAATTATTATACCGTTTGTTTTAATAATAGTATCAATATTTATTTTTGTTTTTATTTATGTTGATGATAGGGCTGTTAAAGAAACTTCAAAATATACTTATCAATGTTACAGCATACAAAAAAATGATGGCTCTGTAATTTTTACAAAATATGAAACTACTACGGAACCAATTAAAAGTGTAATAACTTATTATTATGAATCTGGTAAGTTTGTAAAAACAATAACTTCAGACCATTATTTAAGCAAAGTAGCTGCAAAAGAAGTGTACAAAAATTTAGCGGATAAAAATAATGTTACTGTAAAGGATAATGTAATAATACATAATGAAATCGATACTGAGCAATATACTAATGTAAATCAAAATGAATTAGTAAATATGTTAGAAAAAAGATATGATAATAATAAAACATATAGAAAAGTCAGTTTATAATTTCATTATATATTTAATAAAGACTAAGAGATAAACAAGTTTTGAACTTATTTATCTCTTAGTCTTTTCTTTTTATAAAATTACAAGTTGGCATAATATAGAAAATGTTAAGTTTGATTTACAAATTTCCATTTTAACCTGGTAGAAAATAATTTTAATTTGTAGTATAATGTAATTATAAATTATTTTCAAATAAAAGAAGGGATGAGTATTATGTTATTAGGTAAAAAATTGTTACAGCTTCGTAAAAATAAAGGTTTATCACAGGAGGATGTTGCCGAAAAATTAGATGTATCAAGGCAAACAGTAAGTAAATGGGAAACTGATCAAACTGTTCCTGATTTAACGAAAGCAAAATTACTAAGTCAATTTTATAATGTAAGTTATAATTACCTTATTGGTGAAAGTGATATTGATGGTGATGTTACTAATATTGAAATGATAGTTGATGAAATTGACTGGACTGGTGCATGGAGTAAAAAGTATCCAATATTAGCTTCATATAAAGATATAAGAGGGATTAATGCATATAGTGAGAAGATATCAAAATTATATGATGAATTTAAAAATGAGTTTGATTTTAACGTTACAGATACTTGTTTAGTTTTAAAAGATATACTTTATAAAAAATATATAATAGAAAAGAAGAAAATCAAGTAGATGTAAATAATGTTAAATCCTATGTTTAATTTAAAAAATATCTTGTAAAATTAATAATATTATGTATAATTAAAATATAGATTATATATTATTTATTTTAGGGGGAATATAATAAATAAAAAAACAAATTGTGGTTTTAATTAGTTTAGTAATATTAGCAATAGTGTGGCCAGTGACTATGTATGCTGAAACGAGTGCTTTAATAAATATATGTTTAGCAGTAATTACGAGTTTAACTATGATAATATCATTAATTATAGCAGTAATTATACATATAGTATTTAGTGATGGTAGTGTTTTCTCTGTTTTTAAAAGTTATTTTTTTCCACTGTTTATGGGTATTGTCTATTTTCATTTTATATATAGATTATATACTTTATTTAATTTTAAAGAAGAAAATATAAGTATTGTAACGGCAAGCATATTTTTAGCTATACCAATAATATATATGTTGGTAAGCTTTGGCTATATATCATTTGGTTTGCAAAAAAATATAAATTTGATGGATAATCAAGTAACAAAATTATCATATGGATACAAAAGTTATACTACTCCAGAACAATATGAAAAATCATTAACTGAAATATATACCAAATTAGTTAAGTTCTACGATAAAAATGGAGTAACATTTGAAAGTTCTTATGGTTATGTAAAAATGTCTCATCTTATCCAATTTCCAATGAGAATATATAATAATATGATAACAGATAGTTCATATAGTAAATTGAATAAAAAAGTAAAAATTGCTGAGTTGCAAAAAATATGTACTTTCATTGTTGAATTAAATTCTAGTGGTATAACTGATAATTTAAAGCAAGAAAGAAATGCTGTAGTAGTTTCTTTAGTTGAATATGCATTACTTTCAACGCTTTTCTTTACTATTCATACTAGATTAATAAAAAAGTATATAAAATCTTAATACGGCATTGTAAAATAAAGTAATTAATGATATAATTTGGTTAAAAGGTAAAGGTGATATTTATGAAAAGTAATATTATAGAAGGAATTCTTATTTTTATTGCTATAATATTAATAGGGTTTTTGATTTGGAATTACGGAAATTACATGGATGAAAAAACTATTCTTGAAAATGAATATGAATATAATGCTGTCAAACTGACAAATACTCAAGATACGATAACTACAACTATGTATAGGGCAATTGGAAATCCAGCAAAATATGTAGATATATACTATTTAGAAAATGGTAAAATTATAAAAATTGTTAACGAACAATATTATAAAAGTATTAATAGTGCAAAACAAAGTTACAACTGGACAATTAATCATTCAACAGGGGATGATACAGAAATGTATATCAAGAAAAATATTATAACAAATGTATACAATAAACCCGAAATTACTTATGATAACCCTGAAGAAACAAACTTTTTAACAAACCAAGATTTTATTAAATATGCTGAAGAGCATATGGGTGAAACCTATCCAGAATTAATAAGAGTATACTAATTTAAAAGTATAGAGGAGTATAATATGATTGTTCAAAAAGCCGGATGTATTTTGCTGGATCTTAATAATAAAAAGATAGGATTAGTTTATAGACAAAATCAGAATGATTATTCCTTTTCTAAAGGACATTTAGAATTAGGTGAAACTTTAGAAGAGTGTGCTATCAGAGAGACAGAAGAAGAGACTGGACGACAATGTCGAATCATTACTTCTAAAGCACTGCCTATATTAACATATATTGATTCTCAAGGTGATAATACTGAAGCTCATTATTATTTAGCAAGTGATGAAGGTCCAAGTCTTAAGGTGTTTGATCCAAAACTCATACATGAAGTAGTATGGGAATCAACAGAAGATGTAGAAAATACACTTTCATACATAAATTTAATAAATTTTTGGAATGAAATAAAAATTATAATTAATGAAATTTTAAAAAATCAAATATGATAATATAGATAAAAGAAGCATGATAGCAACCAAATAATGGTTAAATATCATGCTTTTAATTTGCCTAATATGATATTTAAGCAATTTGCAAATGATATATTAGATGCTACAGAAATTAAGGAAAAATAATAATGGTTGCAATAAAAATTAAAAATCTTGAAAAGAAATTTACGTAAAAATTTATACAAACTTGTTTACTTATTATAAATTAAGTGGTATAATATAATCAGTTAGAAATAATGTGCTTATATGAAAAAACTACAAACAGACAATAGGGAATCAGAATATTGTATCCGGTGTGAATGCTCTTATTTTATAAATACAGAGAATCCTAAAAGATGCAACAAGATACCCACCTTAATATAAAAGGTTTTTGTCGTTATAGCCTTTATATCTAACTTATATTTTTAAAATAAATTATCTAAATAAATTATAATTAAATCGAAGTGTTTTAAATAACACTTCAATTTTTTTATTTTCTAAAAAATAATTTTAAAATTTACAAAAAGCAAAAATTATGTTATAATATTACAGTAGTAAGATTAAAATGACAAAGCAAGCAATTATGACATTAAAAAGAAAAGAAGCAGATAAATAAAAAGGAAGTATGATTGATTAAATGGAGTAAGAAGTACACCAAAAGCAATAGGTTTTTTAGGAGCAATATGTAAAGATAAAAACTGTTTATGGGAGCACTATAATGACTAAAAAAGGAGATTAGATATGAGCTTAAATGAACTTAAAGAAGATATTAATAAAGGACATGAAATTGAGTTTGTATATAAAGGAAAAGAATATGCAATATCTCATACAAAAAAAGGCTGTCATTTTAACGATGTTAATAATGAAGGTGCAGAGCAAATATTTGGAAATGTGGATGATTTAGTAGCTAATTTGAAAATAGAAGGCAAATATATTGAAGAAATTTTAAATGATTTTAAGGATGTATATATTTACTGATTAAATATATTTGTAAAAAGCTATTAGAGTAACAACAAAATATAATAAAAAAGAAGCATGATAACAACCAATTAATGGTTATATATCATGCTTTCATTCTGTCTAATATGGTTGGAGCGACAGGTTACTACTTCTTTAAATGTGAGTAGTATCAACGATTTTGATGCTACTATTAAATTTTACTGCAATGAGTACTGCAGTAAAATTCAACATTTGGGTATATTTGTTATTTAAATTATTTGAATAATTTCTTTTGGAACAACAGATGAAAATTCAAAACAATTGATACTTGTAGGAATAAAAAGATGGGAAACAGAAAACAAAGGCTTTAATGAACAAAAAAAGAAGGTTGACAATTATTTGTTTGTATTGTATAATAATACAAACGTTTTATATTTAACATTTTGTAATTTCAAAAGGGGGAATTTTAGTGGAAAAAGAACACAAAAAAGTAAATAAAATGCTTATATATATATTTTGTATTATATTTGCTTCGTTTTTTGCAATATTAGTACATGCTCTTATGCCGACAGCTGTAAATATTGAAGATTTTGATAGTATTTTAGTTAAAACATTTGGGTTTCCTATAGTTGCAACATCATATTTTGTTTTATTATATATTCACTGTACTCTAGTAACACAACATTATGGAAAAAGGAGTGACCTTTCAAATAAAGATATAGGATTGCGATTTGGATTTATATTTGCTGGTATATATCTTTTAGGTATGCAGGAAGTTATTGTCGAGGCATCACCTTTTTTAAATTGGGGAATTAAATTTGTTACCTATCAATTATTTATGGGATTAGGAGATGCTATACCTGTAATATTGTTATGTATGCTAATATCCAAGTATATACTTCCTAATAAGAAAGAAATAACAAAAATGAATTCAATTAGTAAAAAAAATAGTATCATAAGTATTTTAATTATTGCTATTGCGTTTTTTGCAATACGCACAATAGGTTATGAGTGGGGATTCATAGGAAGTAATGTTTCTACTTTCCCTTTACCATCGTATATGTGGACTGCTATTTTCGGTATTTTTCTTGGATTTGCTTTTATTGTTCTGTATCCGATTTTTAAAAATAAAGAAGAAAACAAAATATATTCATTCAATTTAGTTGTATTAACTTTAGGAATTAACTGGATTATATTTAATAGTTTTATTGGTTTCATTTTTAGTGATACAATGAGTGGTGTATTATTAAGAAGTGGATTAGATGTTATAGCAATTTATATAGCTGTTATATTTATTGATAAGTATTTACTTTGCAAGAAAGATGAAAAGGGAATCAATGTAAATTGTTAGGGTACAAGCATTAAAAAACTTCAATCAACGGTAAGTAATTAGATATGTTGGATACGGTGTTGAATGCTATATTAATAAATCATGGATAATCCTAAAAGGTGCAGCAAGATGCCCATCTTAACAAAATATTTTTATCTTCATGCCGTTATAGCTAATCTTTTTATTTCATAAAGTGGATTTTAAATGTTAAAAGCAAAAAAGTAGCAAGAGTATTAAACCCTTGCTACTTCTATATGCTACCATATATAATTATGGTCGGAGTGACAGGACTTGAACCTGCAACCCCGTGGTCCCAAACCACGTACGCTACCAATTGCGCTACACCCCGAAATATTATACCTAATTATTATAACATCAAAAAAAGTAAAAATCAATAGTTTTATATAAAAAGATTAAAAAACATTGACATTTTCTAAAAAACATTATAGAATTAATATATGCAGAGGGGTGGAACTTATGTCATTAAGTGCAAAGTATCAATATTCACATTTCATATATCCATTTTTAGTTGAAAAAAACAAATATACGGCTTTTATTAATAATTTATTAGAGCATGATAAAAACTGGAAACTAAAAATACATGAACACAAAGAAGATGAAGAAACATATAATTTTTTTCTACCATATATGAAAAAGTTTTTGTTTCCTACACTTTTTTGGAACAGTGATTTTGTTAAAAAATATAAATCAATGGGAAATGCAAAGAAAGTTAATATTTTAAAAAAAGCCTCATGCGTTACGTTTGAGTTTAATTTGGATAGCATTAAAAGTTCTACAGAAGCCAAAAAAAGATACGGTGTCATTGATTTTGATATAACAAGTATTAAAGTAATATGTTTTGAACCAGGAGTATGCTTTTTAGATATTAAAACAGAAGTTGAAGATGATAATGAAAATATTAATTTTGATAATATCCTAGATTTTAATAGCATGTTTAGAGAAGTGACACCAAGAAATAGTGATAATATTAAATTTAATATAAAAGCAAGAGGAATAGATAATATCAATGATATAGTAATATTTATGAAATCAATAATTTCAGGTTTTGAAAGTAATGATTTAGATAAAATATATTATGATAAAATGTTTACATATTCATATGTATGCATAGGTAAAGAAGAATGGAATGAAGACACAAATTTTGAAAGTTTAAAGAATGATTTCTATAAGTTTCAATATGTTGTAGATAGTAAAAGTAGTGCAATATATAACACTGATTGTCTAAAGCTAGATGAAAATACATATTCAAGATGGAAATATTCTATGTTTGGATTTTCAAGAGAAAGTGGTGTTGTACTTGTTTCTGAAAATGAAAAATATAACATTACAAAAATGCCACATAATTTTGAAAAAGGATATTTATATATGCTATTACTAGCGTTTTATCAAAGAATGTGTTTAATAAACTTTTTACAAGATATAATGAAAAAAGATAAAACAATGATACCAAAACTTAATAGTGATTTAACTAAATTTACTCATTTTAGTTGGTTTAGTCAAATAACAAATTCTGAACATGGAATGGATATTTGGAAGAGATGGCAGAAGGCATTTGAATTGCCTGAATTATATGATGAAGTTCATAGAGAGTATGTTGAATACTATAATACAGTTGTAACATCTGGACAAGCAAAAATAAATATTATTTTAGTTATAATGTATACAGCAAGTGTACTGTTTGCAGGATTACAAATAGTAGTTCAATTATATGATATAAAAAGTACATGGCTAGAAACACTTTTAATAACTGTAATAAGTATAACAGCGCTAAGTTATCCTATATTTATAATAGCAAGATGGTTAAAACATAAACTTGAAAAATATTTAGGAGGCAGAGTATAGATGTATTGTGGAACAGATATGATTGAAGTTTCAAGGGTTAAAGAAGCAATTGAACAAAATGATAATTTTAAGTATAAAGTATTTAGTGAGAAAGAAATTCAAGATATTGATAAAATAAACAATGATACAAAATATCAAAGATATGCAGGAAGATTTGCTGCTAAAGAATCAGTATATAAGGCCATATCTAAGTTATTAATAGAAAATGAAATGACAATTGAATTTAAAAATATAGAAATAGAAAATATTAATGATTTGAAAAGAAGACCAAAAGTTAATATTTTAGATAGCAATGTAAATAAATTGCTTCAAAATTATGATATAGATATTAGCATATCTCACTTGAAAGAAAATGCAATAGCTATGTGTACTGTGTGCCTTAAATAAGTATAAATAATATTTATTTAATTATATTTTTTGGTTTAAAAAATGAACAAACAGAAGTATATTTGCTTCTGTTTGTTTTTTCTTTTTTATGTGTAATGGTTTTTTCATTTAAATTTTATAAAATGTTAATTAATTTAATTGTATTATTTACTATTATATGGTATAATATATTTATCTGAAAGTAGGAGAAAATATGCAAAATAATAAATTTTATATAGCAACACCAATATATTATCCAAGCGGAAATTTTCATGTTGGGCATTGCTATTGTACAGTTGTAGCAGATGTTATAGCTAGATATAATAGATTAATTGGAAAAGAAGTGTTCTTTTTAACAGGAACAGATGAACACGGACAGAAAATTGAAAGAAAAGCAGCAGAATTAAACATGGAGCCTAAGGAATATGTGGATAAAATAGTTGAAGATTCAAAGCAGTTGTGGAAAACTTTAGATATATCATACGATAGATTTATACGTACAACTGATGAAGATCATATAAAATGTGTACAGAAAATATTTACAAAGTTATTTAATCAAGGAGATATATATAAAAGTGAATACGAAGGAAAATATTGTACACCTTGTGAATCTTTTTTTACAGAATCTCAGTTAGTAGATGGAAAATGCCCAGATTGTGGCAGAGAAGTTGAGGTAGTAAAAGAAGAGAGTTACTTTTTCAAATTATCAAAATATGAAGATAGACTTAAAAAGTTCTTTGCAGAAAATCCTTTATTTTTAGAACCAGAATCACGTAAAAACGAGATGTTTGCTAGTTTCATCGACAAGGGATTAGATGATTTATGTGTATCTAGAACAACATTTAAGTGGGGCATACAAGTTCCATTTGATACTAAACACGTAGTATATGTGTGGATTGATGCATTATCAAACTATATCTCTGCACTTGGTTATCTAAGTGAAGATGATAGTTTAATGAAAAAATTCTGGCCAACAGATTTACATTTAGTTGGAAAAGAAATAACGCGTTTTCATAGTATTATATGGCCAGCATTATTAATGGCTTTAGATTTAGAATTACCTAAAAAGGTTTTTGGACATGGATGGCTTATAGTTGATGGCAAAAAAATATCTAAATCTTTTGGAAATTACAAAGATCCTAGAGAATATATAAAATATTCAAGTGTTGATGCACTTAGATACTTTTTACTTAAAGAGATAAAACTTGGAACAGATGGTAATTTCGATGAGGAATTATATATACAAAAAATAAATTCAGATTTATCAAATGATCTTGGAAATTTAGTTAGTAGAGTAGTTGCAATGACTGAAAAATATAATGATGGAATATTATCTAAAGATTCATTTATAAACATTGGTAATTCAGAGTCTGATCAACTTATTATAGATTTAATTAAAAAAAATGTTAATGAATATAAAGTTAATATGGATAAATTAAGACCTGATATTGCAATAGATAAAATAATGGAAATAGTTAGCTTTTCTAATAAGTATATTGATTTAAATACGCCATGGAAATTATCTAAGGATGACAGCAATAAAGGAAAATTAAATAAGGTTTTATATGTACTAGCAGAAAGTGTAAGAATAGTAGCTGTTATGTTAAAACCTTTCATGGTAACAATTCCTGGTAAAATAATTGGTCAAATAGGATGCGACAACATGAAAAATAATTGGGAAGATATACAAGTTTTTGGAGAAATTCCAAACGGTACAATATGCAAAAAAACAGAGAATTTATTTCCAAGAATAGATAAAGACTTAGTGTTAAAGGAAGAGGAAGTTAAAGTGCAAGAAATTAAAGCAGAAGAAAAACCAGAAGAAAATAAGTTTGATGGAATTATCACAATAGATGAATTATCAAAAGTTGAGTTGAAAGTTGGTCAAATAACAAATGTTGAAAGAATAAAAAAATCAGATAGATTATATAAATTAACTGTTGATTTAGGAAGCGAAATAAGAACTATAGTATCTGGACTTATCGGTTTTTACACAGAAGAAGAATTAATGAATAAAAAAATAGTTGTAGTAGCTAATTTAAAACCTGCAATGTTAAGAGGTGTAGAATCTAATGGAATGTTACTTGCTGCCGGAGATAAAGATGTTGTAAGACTTCTTACTCCAGATGGTGATATTGCAAATGGAGAGAGTATACACTAAACTAAAGAAGGAGAATGGCAAATTGGATAAGAAATTGTTTGTTAAAAAATTTAAATCTGAAATAATAGAGTGGGTATTTTGCTTTGTAATTGCGTATGTGTTATATTTGTTTTTAAACTATTTTATAGGAACAGTATCTGGAGTTAAACAAATATCTATGAAACCAACAGCGAATGATGGAGAAAAGGTATTAATACAAAGAACTGTATTTAATAAAAAAGCACTTAAACATGGAGATATTATAACTTTTGTTGCTCCATCACTAACTATAAATAAAATGGCAATAGAAAACGGAAAAATATTAGAAGAAAATGAAGCAATAGCAAATTATGATGAACATCTTGGCATAGAATCATTCACTTTTAACTTTATGGGAATTGGTAAGAAAAGTTATATAAAACGTATAATTGGACTTGCTGGAGATCATATTGTTGTAAAAGAAGATGGTAAAGTATATAGAAATGACGAAATGATAAGCGAACCATATTTAAAAGATGGTACAACAAGCAGAAACGGTGCATACATAGATGTTATAGTACCTGAGGCAACAATATTTGCAATGGGAGATAACAGACTTCAAAGTATGGATTCAAGAAGTTTTGGATGTATTCCAATATCTGAAATTGATGGTTATGTATTGTCACGCATATGGCCACTTAACAAAATAGGTAATTTAAAGTAGGTGTTAAAGAATGTTTGAAAATATATTAGGACATGAAAACGAAATAAACATATTAAGTGATAGTATTTCTAACAATAAGGTTTCACATTCTTATTTATTTTGTGGTCCTTCTGGAATTGGTAAACTAATGGTTGCAAAAGAATTTGCTAAATCAATACTTAATGTAAGCAACTTAAATAGTTGTCCAGATTACATATATATTTGTAAAAAAGAAGATAAAAAAAATATTATAGTAGAGCAGATTAGAGAAAGTATAGTAGATACTATATTTATAGCCCCTGCTACTGGAGATAGAAAAGTATATATTATAGATGGAGCTGAGAGTTTGAATGATGCATCACAAAATGCACTTCTTAAAACCTTGGAAGAGCCACCAAAACACGCTGTTATAATATTAATTGCAGCAAGTAGCGCTAATATTCTTCCTACAGTTATATCTAGAGTATATACAATAAATTTCAATAAATTGGATAGTAAAATTGTCAGTAAGTATTTAAGTGAAAATTTTAATACTAAACTAGATAATAATATTATAGAATTTATAGATGGATCAATAGGTTTTGCTCTAGAAATAATAAATGAAAAATTGATTGATGATTTAAACAAAATAAACGAATTGTATAAAAATATAGTTACTAAAAACATTGTAAAATGTATGAAAGAATCTGAGAAAATAGAATTTACTAAGAAATATATTTTAGACTATTTACAACATGTATTCTTTTCAAATGATAAATATTTGTGTACAGAAATTGTAGAAAAAGCAAAAGAAAGATTGAAATATAACGGAAACTATGATATAGTAATAGATAATATGATACTTAAATGTATAGAAAATATATAAAGGAGACAAAATGGAAGTTGTTATAGGAGTTAGATTCAGAAAAACAGGAAAACTAGTATATATGAATCCACTTAAATATGGATTTAAAGTTGGAGATACTGTAATAGCTGAAACAGATAAAGGACAAGAAATAGGAAGAGTAGTTAAATTACTAACAACACAAGAATTACCTAAAGATACTGAAGTACAGGATATAATGAGACCTGCTACAAAGAATGATTTACAAGTTCAAAAGAATAATGAAACAGATGCTTTAGCAGTATTACTATTTGCTAAAAAAGAAGCTATTAAACTTAAACTTAATATGAAGTTTCTACTTGCTGAATATACTTTTGATAAATCTAAAATTACTATGTTTTTCACAGCTGAAGAAAGAGTTGATTTTAGAGATTTAGTAAGAATATTAGCTTCAGAAGCTAAAACAAGAATTGAATTAAGACAAATAGGTCCAAGAGATGAAATAAAAATTTACCCTAATTTAGGTATGTGTGGTAGAGAAGTATGTTGCAGAACTCATCTTCAAGATTTTAAATCAGTTACAATTAAAGATGCAAAAGATCAAGGACTTCAAATTAATATGTCTAAATTATCTGGAGCTTGTGGAAGACTTATGTGTTGCATAAAATACGAAGAAATTGAATATAAAGAAAATTTAAAGAAATTACCTAAATATGGCGAATTAGTTAAAGTTAAAGCAACAAATGATTCTGGAAAAGTAGCAAATGTTGATATATTAAATTTAAAAGTAAGAGTTAGATTTGGTGATTCTAGAGAAAATGAAAAATATGAAACTTACAATGCTGAAGAGCTAACTTGGAATGTCAAATAATTATAGGAGGTGATTTTAATGTCATATAAAATATCAGATGCTTGTATAAAATGCGGAGCATGCGAAGCTGAATGTCCAGTAAATGCGATATCAGAGGGCAATGAAAAATATGTAATTGATCCTGAACTTTGTATCGAATGCGGTGCTTGTGCTTCAGTTTGTCCAGTAAATGCACCATATCAAGAATAATAAAAAATTTAAATAAAATATTAGAAAATAGCTTTGAAATTAGTTCTTAGCTATTTTTTTTAATGCTTTATTACAAATTGCGACAAATCCCTATACAATAGTGAAATTTCAATTGACATTTGACATAAAATTTGATATAATATTTAAAAATATAATGCAAAATATAACTAGTAAAGGGCAGCTAAATTAAATCTATATGGTTTGATTTAAGAAGGAGAGAACAAATGAAAAAAATATTATTTTTAATACACACTTTAAGAGGTGGTGGTGCTGAAAAAGCACTAGTTCAATTAGTCAATTCAATGGATAAAACAAAATTTGATATAACGGTAATGACAGTAATAAATACTGGTAAATATATAAAAGAATTAAACTCTAATATTAAATATAAATATATATTTGAGGAAATAATAGATACAAATGCGATGGATAAGAAAAATTTTAGACATAGACTTCAATTTATAAAACTTCAATTATATTACAACTTTTTTTGGAAAATAAAATCTATGAGATTTTTATATAAAAAACATATAAAAGATAAATATGATGTAGAAGTTTCTTTTTTGGAAGGAATTTCAGCTAAAATAATTAGTAGTTCAAACAATAAAAAATCAAAAAAGATATGTTGGATTCACACAGATTTAACTAAAAACAGAAGCACTAAAAAGTTTTTTAAAAATAAGAAAAATGAAAAGAAATGCTATTCAAGATTCGATAAAATTGTATGCGTTTCTACCAACGTTATGAAATGCTTTTTAAAAGAATTAGAGATGGAAGAGAATAACAAAGTTATTGTAAGACACAATCCTATGGATATTGTTAATATATTAAAAAAATCAAATGAAGGATTCAAACAAATTTGCAGAGAAATTAAAGTAGATGATGCAAAGATAATATGTTCAATTGGAAGATTAGAGACTTTAAAAGGGTATGATAAACTATTAAGAGTTCATAAAAAACTTATAGATAGCGGTGTAAAGCATAAATTAATAATACTTGGAGAAGGTAGTCAGTATGAAAAATTAAATAAGTATATCTCTGATAATAAATTACAAGAGACAGCTATATTATTAGGATTTAAAAATAATCCGTATCCATATATTAAGTTGTGTGATATATACGCTTGTACATCTGTGTTTGAAGGCATGAGTATAGCAGTTTGTGAAGCTATGGTTTTAGGTAAAGCAGCTTTCGTTACTGAAGGTACAGGTCTTGAAGATATTATAGGACCTAACAACGAACATGGTATAATTGTAGAAAATTCTGAAGATGGTATATTCTGTGGATTATATGATATTCTTGAAAATGATACTATGATTAAACATTATGCTAAACAATCTAGAAAAGTTTCTCATGTATTTGAGTTAAAAAGAAATGTAAAAAATATTGAAAATTTATTTAAGTAAGGAGAAAAATTATGGTAGATATGCATATTCATACTGTATATTCAGATGGAATAGATAGTATTCAAAATATATTTGAGCTTGCTAATAAATTTTCAATATCTACTATATCTATAACTGATCATAATACTATTTCAGCTTATGAAGAAATTATTAAAAGTGATTTAATACAATTGTATAATGGTGATTTAATGCCAGGAGTTGAACTTAAATGTCATTTAGATAAAGAAATAATAGAGCTTTTGGTATATGATTTTAGTATAGATAAAATGAAAATTTTTATAGATGAAAAGTATTTAAAATGGGAATATATAAATAAAAGTATGTCAACTGAATTCGAAAATATACTTATTAACAACGATTTAGATTATGATAAAAATATAATGACTACACATGATTTTAATAAATATAATGGAATTATGGAGTTATATAAATCAGCTATTGAAATTGAAAGTAATGAAAAAAAATTAGGTAACAATTTTTATACTGACATTACTGAATTTTCTAGAAAATGTGTGTGTGATAAAAATAGTATATTTTATATAGATTTGAGTAAATACTATCCTTCAGTAAAATCAATTTGTGATTTTGTAAAACAAAACGTAGGTAAAATATTTATGCCACATGTATATTTATTTAATAATGGTTTTAATATTTTAAAACAAATAAAAGAACAGTATATAATTGATGGAGTAGAATGTTATCATCCATCATATACATCAAATCAATCTGAAGAATTATTAAACTATTGCAGAAGTAATAATTTATACATAAGTGCTGGTAGTGATTATCACGGAGATAGTTATGAACTTGGGAATTCAAGTAAATATTATGATGATAATAATATTAAACTATTTGAATTTAAAAATAAAATGAATAGAAAGTAGGAATATCTATGAATAATTTACCTAAAGTAACAATAATAATACCTTGTTATAACGTAGAAAAATATATACAAAAGTGTATTGAAAGTGCTTTAAGTCAAACATATGATAATATCCAAATTATACTAATTGACGACGGTTCAACAGACAATACAAATGAAGTAATATTGAGAACAATTGAAAAATCAACAAACATTATATATATAAAAAATAATAATTCTGGAGTATCAAATGCAAGAAATACTGGAATATCAAATGCAACAGGTGAATATATCATGTTTATTGATTCTGATGACTATATATCAAAAAACATGATACAAAATATGATTAAATTAATTATTAAATATAATAGTGATTTGGTTAAATGCAGTATGAAGAAAGAATATATTTTAGAAAAGGTTACTAAAAAAGAAAAACCAATATACTCAAAAGTCAGAAGTATTGAAAGTATTGATTTTCCTAAAACAATATATAAGAAAATATTATCTACTGAAACTATGAATTCTGCTTGCTGCTCATTATTTAAAACAAACATTATAAAAGAAAACATTATGTTTTTTAGAGAAGATGTTTGTAATGGTGAAGATGCAATATTTTTTATGAATTATATAGATAAATGCAAAAACATGGTATACACACCTGCAGCATATTATACATATGTCATAAAAGATACTGGACTTACTGGTACAGGAATTTCAATGGAAAAATTATGGGATAGTAAATTAAAATTTATAAAAGAATTAAGAATGAAAGAAGAAAAATGGCAATTACAAAAGTACGATTATGTAAATAAAAAAATAGTACATATATTTTTATCTTGTATATATAGATTATATAAAAAAGACAAAAATAGAAAAGTTAACTTTAAAAAAGACTTTTTGAATAAGATGATAAATGATACTAATTTAATTAAATTATTAAAAAAATTAGACTATAAAAACATTAATTTTACTGAAGATAGAATATCTATTTTAGATAATATAAAAAATAATAACTTAGAACATGCAATAAAATTAATTGAATTGATATAACACATATTTTAAATAGAGTTTAATTGTTAAAGTTAAGCTCTATTTATTATTATTATTAAATGACTAATATACTATATGATATTTATCTAAATTAGTTTAAAATATGCTATAAACATTGACTTTTAGCAGTAATTTTGATATTATATATATAATGAAAATAAATGAGGAATGAAGATGGATAATATAATGGTATTTATAGCGCTGATAATATTGCTTTTTTCAGTCATATGTATATATGGTGCAAGAGGTATAGTCAAAATAAAAGTGGATATAGAAAATGAAAACAGAGTAGTATTGGGTTTGAAAATAGTATGTTTTGTACTAGTGATAATTTCTTTAAGTATGCTTTGTTATTTTAGATAAAAAAGGAGATAGAAATAATGGAAAATAAATTTATGCCATTAGAGATAGAAAAAAAGATGTATAAAAATTGGGCGGATAAAGGTTATTTTAAATGCAAAATAGATAAGAGTAAAAAACCTTTCACTATAGTTATGCCTCCACCAAATGTAACAGGTAAATTACATATGGGTCACGCACTAGATCAAACAGTTCAAGATATATTTATAAGATACAATAGATTAAAAGGTGTACCATCATTATGGATACCCGGAACAGATCATGCAAGTATCGCTACTGAAGTAAAGGTTGTGCAAAAACTAAAAAAGAATGGCATAACTAAAGACATGATAGGTAGAGAAAAGTTTTTAGAAGAAGTTTGGAAATGGAAAAATGAATACGGTAGTGAAATAAAACATCAAATAATGAAAATTGGATCTTCTTGTGATTGGGAAAAAGAAAGATTTACTATGGATGACATGTGTAGTGAAGCTGTTCTTGAAGCTTTTGAAAAACTATATAAAAAGGGATACATATATAGAGGACAACGTATAGTAAATTGGTGTCCTAGTTGTAAAACTTCAATTTCTGAGACAGAAGTTGATTATGAAGAGAGCGCTTCTAAATTATGGTATATAAGATACATGATTGAAGATAGTAATGATTATTTAGTTGTTGCAACAACAAGACCAGAGACAATATTAGGCGATACAGCTGTTGCTGTTAATCCTAAAGATGTTAGATATAAACATTTAGTAGGAAAGAATGTTATACTTCCATTACTTAATAAAAAGATACCAGTTATTGCTGATGATTATGTTGAAATGGACTTTGGAACAGGCGTAGTAAAAATTACTCCTGCACATGATCCAAATGATTTTTTAGTTGGAGAAAGACACAATTTAGAAAGAATAAATATTCTAAATGAAGACGGTACTTTAAATGATAAAACTGGAAAATATGAGGGTCAAGATAGATTTGAAGCAAGAATTAATATATTGCGAGATTTAGAATTAAGCGGCAATATGGATAAAACAGAAGACTATACGCATAATGTTGGAAGCTGTTATAGATGTCATACAGTAATAGAACCATATTTATCACTACAATGGTTTGTTAAAATGTCTGAACTTGTTAAACCAGCATTAGAAGTAGTAAGAAATGGTGATGTAACATTTGTTCCAAAAAAGTTTGAAAAGACTTATTTTAATTGGATGGAAAATATCCAAGATTGGTGCATATCAAGACAACTTTGGTGGGGACATAGAGTACCTGCATACTATTGTGATAAGTGTGATAAAATAACTATATCTAAAGAAAATGTAACTAAATGTACATGTGGAGGAAATTTAAAACAAGATGAAGACTGCTTAGATACATGGTTTAGCTCTGCATTATGGCCTTTTTCAACACTTGGCTGGCCAAATAAAACAGAAGAATTGAAATATTTTTATCCGACATCTACTTTAGTTACTGGATATGATATAATTACTTCTTGGGTTAGTAAAATGATATTTAGTGGCCTTGAATTTACCGGAATGATACCATTTAAGCACGTATATATTCACGGAATAGTAAGAGATAGTATTGGTAGAAAAATGTCTAAATCACTTGGAAATGGAATAGATCCACTTGAAGTAATTGACACATATGGCGCAGATGCACTTAGATTCTCACTTATACAAAATACTTCTCCTGGTAATGATATTAGATATGTACCAGAAAAAATAGAATCATCTAGAAACTTTGTTAATAAATTATGGAACGCAGCTAAATTTGTAAATATGTACTTAGAAGAAAGCAAATTAGTAGATAATTTGAAAAATATAGACTTCAAACCTGAAGATATGTGGATTATAACAAAACTAAATGATTTAATAACAAATGTAACAGATAATACAGATAAATTTGAAATAGGTATAGCACTAAATAGTTTATATAATTTCGTATGGTCAGATTTTTGTGATTGGTATATAGAAATGGTAAAACCAAGACTATATAAAAAAGAAGGTTCTACTTATTTATCAGCTATATTTACATTAAATTATGTACTTAGTGAAACAGTTAAAATGTTACATCCGTATATACCATTTGTAACAGAAGAGATATACATGAATCTTAAACATAATGATGAATCTATAATGATATCTAAATATCCAGAAATTAAATATAATTTTAAAGATGAATATTTAGTTGTTGAAAATATAATGGAATATATAAAACAAGTTAGAAATTATAGAGCAGAAAGCAATATTCCAAATTCTAAAAAAATAGATAGCAAAATGCTATTAAAAGATAATATGCATAAAGATATATTACTTCAAAGTGAAGAATATATTAAAAAATTAGCATTTATACAAGAAATAGAATATGTAAATGATAACAAAGGATATGAAGAATATTCTGCTTTCCATTTAGAATATTTTGATAGTTTCTTAGACTTTTCTTCAGCAGTTGATAAAGATGAAGAAATAACTAAATTAAATGATGAAATAATTAAAATAACAAATGAATTAAATAGAGCAAGAGGACTGCTTGGACAAGAATCTTTTGTAAGTCGCGCACCAGAAAATTTAATTCAAACTGAAAAAGATAAAGTTACTAAATATGAAGAAATGTTAAATAAAGTTAAAGAAAGATTAAGCCAAATAATGTAATTGATTTAGTTATACTTTATAATGAGGTTTAACATACTAAAATCTTTAAAAAATAGAATGTTTTAAATTGTTATGAAAGCGAGAAAATAAAATATGAATGAGATAGGTAAAAAGATAAATATACTGAAAAATAGTAATAATGAAACAGCAAATTATATTGCAAATCTATTAACAAACTTTACAAAGGAATTAGATCATTATAATGAGTTGGAAATTAAACGTAATTATACTTGTTTGCAAAATATATTAATTTGTGATAGTTTTGATTTCAAAGATTACCTATATGATGAAACAACTTATATAATTTTTTCAAATGATTTTAAAGAGAAAAAATTAGTTAATATTTCTGAAAATTCATGCATTATTTTAGTTGGAAAATATAACAAATCTAAAAAAGATATAATAAAAGGAAAATATAAAAATATATGTTTTGCAAAATTAAATTTTTTAGACATCAAGAAAAATATTTCAAATAAGAATGTTGTTTTTATAATTAATTTAAATAATTACGAAATAGGTAAAAATTGGTTATATCAAATAAGAAATAGATTTAATTCAATGTTAACAATACTTAATTCTATTTCAATAAACGAACTAGAAAATGATACTTTATCATGTTGTAAAAAAATAATAGATAGTAAAGAAGAATATAAAATTTTCAATTCAAATAATCATAACTATCCATTAAAAAATCTAATTCAAATAATCGATAAATTAAATAATTATTGCTATAAATCTAAAATTAAAACTAATTTTAAATTTAACGAAACATATAAACATGCTTTTGTAGAATATAATGAACAAGACAATTTTAAATATACATATTTGACTAATTATTTGGATAAAATTTTTGATGTTATAAATACACATTCTATAGCCGAAAGATATAGCAAAATATATGACGATATGTGTGATTTTTTAGATAATGATTTTAGAATATATAACTATTGCGATTTTAAAAATAACAAATGTATTGCTCAAAGAGATAAATACATGTCTGAATATACTTTATCGGAATTTAATGGTTGCTGTGTTATACCTGAAACTAAAATTCAATGTGATAAATTAGATTGTGGTAAATGTAAAATCAAATGTTCAGCATGTAAATTAATAGCATGTAAATGTTTGGTGAAATATGGAATTAGTTATTATATTCATAATAATTTAGAACTAAATTGCTTTCTTACCCTTATACAGAGACCAATATTAATGTGGAATTTTTTTACACCTAAAGAAATAATAATTTTAAAATTGATTAGAAGAAGAATAATAAAGTGAAAATAATAGAAATTATAAAAACCACACATATTTGAATAATAAATTAACCATACCTTTTAAATGATAACATGCTTTAATTAGATGTTTAGTATAAGGGGTGTGGTTATTGTTTATGGATAGTTGTGATTTGTTTGTTTAATTATTTTAACATAATTAGAAAATATTACCAAAATATTGACATATGCGTAATCGTATAGTATAATAGAAACATGAAAATAAATAACGCCATAAATAATTTTAAAGGGGTTTAAATATATTACTAATATAGTAAATTTTTTAATGGATTTCCTGTAAAGAAGTGCAAAAATTATCTTATGTAAGGTGGTGGCTTAAATGATTTTACAAGAAGAATTACTTTTTAATGTAAATTTTGTAAACAAAATGTTGTTAAATATAATTGATTTTTTGCAAGAAAATAAAATTGTTAATAAAAATAAAATAGAGGAATTAAAAATTTTAATTAAATATGTAAATGTTCATATAAACAATTTTGAAGAAGAATATATAGAATATAAATTGCTTTTAGAAAATGGTAAATATTTGCCTTTAACATTAAAAAATACAAACACATGTAATGTTATTATTTTTCCACCGCAAATATGTAATTCAAAAATAATTAAAATTTTTCCGATATTTAATATAGTAAAATTCTCAAATTGTGATACTCTTATAAAAAAAACATTCCATGAATCGTGTCATTTATTTTCGATAAGTAATTATGATGTTAAGCAACTTGAAAATAAAATTGAAATTAAATATACTTGTGGTAGTGAAAAAGTTTTTTGCAACTATATTAATGAAAAGCAAAATAAATTTTTAAAAACAGATTATGGTTATTTAAATGAAATATTCAATGACATTGTTGCAGAATATTTATACGTTAATATTCAGAATGATAATTATAAAAATTATAAAAGAGTTAATTTTAACCATTTTATTGAATCATTAAAATTTGTAAAAGAATATATTGGTGATAATACAGTTTTATTTGTTAAAAATTATTTTGAATCTAATTTAAAAGGAAATTTTGAATTTTTCAAAAGAGATTTCCAAAGTTTTAAAATTTTAAACTCATATTTATTGAATAATATAAAAAGATAACATTATACCATTAAAATTAATATAATGTTATTTTTTACATTTTTTACATTTTTTTGAAATACAATGATAGAAAACTTGACAAAATCCAGAATTTATAGTATAATACAAACATAAAAATAAATAACGCCAAAAAATAATTTTGAAGGGGTTGGATATTAAATGTGTGAAAATATAATATGTATTGAAAATGTTGAGATAGACAGTAATATACAAATTGAACTTGAAACTCTTATAATACAAAATTCTGATTGTGCTGATTGTGTTTATTTTGAATTTGAAGGGAATGGCAAAGGCTGGTGTCAACAGCATAGAAAACATGTTACCAGTTCTGGTGCATGCAGTTGTTATGATGATGGAGATTAAAATTTAATATTAAATACAAAAATGATTAAATATTTATAAAAACTGCTAAAAACAAGATAACTTGACTCAATGTCAACAGCCGGTTTAGTAAAACTTAAATGTGTTAGAAATAACTGAAATTGTACTAATTTTTTAATTAGTACAATTTTTTTCTTAATTTTAAAAAGTCATATAATATATTTAACTTCTTTATTTATAAATAATGTTTCTATCTCTTGTGTAAAAAATTGCTTTATTTCATCTATACTTGCTTTAGGATATACGTATTTTCCATATCCAAATTGCCCATATTTAAACTTTCTATTTTCATCATCCATAGGTAATTCAGTTTTAGGAAATATGAGATTTATTCTATTTTTAGCTATTGTAGTATACCTGTGAGATATAATTTCAAAAGTTATTGGAAACTTCAAATCATTTGGAAGCTTTTGACTTAACTTTAATAATAAATCATGATACTCTTCTTTCCAATTAGGATATATAAATATAGGAGCAATCAAATATCCTACGGGATAACCAGCTTTAGCTAACTCAATACTTGCTTCTATTCTTTTACCTTGCGAAGCTGTAAAGTGTTCGTATTTATTTATAACGGAATCTGTATTTATACTGAATCGTATTTCAGTATGACCATTGTGATTTAATTTAAGCAATGATTCTACATCATTGTATTTTGTTACAAATCTGAACCTACCGTTTTCAGATTTTCCAAAAAAATCTATAGTTTTTTGCAGTGAATGTGTATATGATTCTACAGGTATAGGGTCAGATGTAGCAGCCCCTTCAAATATAGTTATATCTGGCATTCTTTCATCAATATATTTTTGAGTTTGAGTTAAAATATCATCTATATTAGCATATATTTTAACTACAGGCTTATCTCCTAACATAGTATTTAAATAACAGTATTCACATTGACCAATACACCCGGATACTAAAGGAAGTTGGTAGTGTGCTGAAGGTTTACATGTTTGAAACTTCAAACTGCTCCTTTTCCCAACAACTAATGTCTTTTTACCTTCTCTAAATTGAGAAAACAAATCATTACCTGGAATGTGTTGCATGAGTTTATTTGAAATCAAGTGTATAATTTCAACATTAGCATTATCTTTAAACTTAGCATAAATTTCTTTACCCATATCGTAATTCAGAGTATCTTTCATAAATATAATTCTTTTAGGTATAAACATATTATATACTAATAAATCAGCAAAAAATGCAAAATTTATTTTTTCCTTTCTTTCTTATTTTATTATTTACTAAAAATTATGTAATATACTATTAACTATCATTTAGAAAATAAGAAAATAAATTCAATAAATATTCATAAATATCACATAAAAAGCAAATTATACAGTTTAATATGATATATTAACGTTAAAAAGTCGAAATAAGTCGAGTGAATGTTGACAACAATTATTAATTAATATATAATGACTACAAGATATATTATATGAGGTGATAAAATGATTAGAGAAATAGCTATATTTTTACTTGTTTTAATTTTATTAATAATTATTTCGGCTGTAATATCAAATAGTAATAGGAAAAGCGAAATATATGATGATACTTTAGATAATAACAAATTGAATGATAATTAGAATATTAAATAAATTTAATAAAAGCACCCGTATTCACATTAAGATTGTAAATAGGGATGCTTTTTATTTCATTAAAATTTTACGATTTATATATTAATTAATTATTTTTTGTCAGAATTACTTCTGGAAATGTGATGCTTTAATATAGCAATCTCATTAAGTTTATGTAGATCTGGAAGTTTTTTTATTAACTCGTCTAATTTAGCGCCGCTTTTACCATCTAATATTGTGCTAATTTTTTCCTTCATTTTGCTTGCCATCTCTTCTAAATCTTCTAAGTTTTCTTTATTTCTTTGAGATATTTTGTTACGTTCTTCTTCTATATAGTTATTTATATCTTGTTTCATAATTTTTAATTTTGATTTAAGGTGAAATGCTGTATTTGATGATTTTATAGTATCAAATACTAATAACAAAAATATTAATCCGGATATTATAAATTGCAATTCGTTAGATATTTTTAATACATATCCAGATATAAATGGATTAATAAAATATACCAAAGTTAATCCTAATATTCCAAATAGAAAAGAATTAAGTAGACATATTCTTCCGTTTAAATTGAATTTTTGATCAGAATAATCCCACCATTTATTTTCAAATATTTTTTCCATTAAGTAGCTAGTTATATATTCTAATAGTGATGTTAGTACTATACTCATTGTGAATAATATTAACGGATCATTTTCATATTTTTTCAAGAAAAACAGTATTATTAATGAACCAAATCCATATATTGGACAATATGGTCCATATAAAAATCCTCTGTCTTGAACTTTGCCATGGTTATAAAAAAAGCAATATATAATTTCGCATAAATAACCAATTACAGAATATATAAAAAAAAGTAAAAAAACATGTAAAAAACTATAAATTATATCCATAAAATCCTCCTGTATAATAATTTGTATTCAATGTACTATTTAATTTTTTTCTAGTTTTACTATACATTCTATATGAACAGTTTGTGGAAACATATCGACAGGTTGCACAGCAGTTACTTTATAATCATTTTCTGTTAAATATTCAATATCTCTTTCTAATGTAACAGGGTTACAAGAAATATATATAATTTTTTTAGGCATAAGTGCTACAAGCGATGTTAAAAAATGTTCATCACTTCCACTACGTGGAGGATCCATGATAACAACATCAATAGCTTTCTTTTTACTTATTAAATCAACTATGAAGTCACCAGAATCTGCATTATAAAAATAAGTATTAGTTATCTTATTACGTTTTGAATTTTGTATTGCATCTTTTACAGCATCTTTGTTTAATTCAACACCGATCATTTCTTTAACTTTTTTACTTACAATAAGTGAAATAGTTCCTATTCCACAATAAGTATCAAGTACTGTTTCATTTCCTTTGAAATCAGCAATTTCAATTGCTTTATTGTATAATATTTCAGTTTGAACTGGATTTATTTGATAAAATGATTTTGGTGATATTTGAAAAGTGCATCCGCATAAATCATCTTCAATAAAACCTTTTCCATAAAGAACTTTTTCATAATCTCCAAGTATCATACTTGTATCTTTGTCATTTATATTTAATACAATTGTATTTATTTCTGGATGTTTTTGTAGTAATACTTTAATAAAGTTATTTTTAGATGGGAATATTGGACTTGTAACTACTAGTACAAGCATAACTTGTTTACTTGTAAAACCTGTTTTTATTAGTAAATGTCTAATTAAACCCATACCTGTTGTAGGATCAAAAGGTCTTATTTTGAAAGATTTCATGAGTTCACGAATTGTATCTATAATTGCATTTGCTCTTGGATCTTGTATCATACAATTATCTAAACTTACAACATTACGTGTGCTTTCTTCATAAATACCTGATATTATTCTTTTTTTGTTATTTAAAGCTAAGGTTGCATGTGTTTTATTACGATAATTATATGGATTATCCATACCAATTAACTTATTTACACAGCAATATTTATCTAATAACTTATCTACAATGCCTTGTTTAAATACACATTGACCTTCATATGACATGTGCTGTAATTGACATCCACCACATTGATAGAAATGAGGACATTTTGGGAATACTCTGTATTTTGATCTTTCTACAACTGATAGTAATTTAGCGTTCATACCAGTTTTTGTGTAAAATATATCAATATTACCAACTTCACCTTCAATTAGATAAGGAATATAAAATTTATTTTTTTCTGATTTTACAATTCCTTTTCCTTCTTCATTGACAGTAGTACATTTTAATTTTATTTGTTCACTATTCATATTTTCTCTTTTCTAAGTATCTAACTACTTTATATATTAGTACTAATAATACCATTAAATTAACCTAATTTCAAGATATTATTACTAAATGATATGAATTATATCATTAATTATATTTTTGCATAAAAAAAATCAAGTAAAATCAAAATTTACTTGAAGCTGTTTGTAACATGGAGCTGAAACTCAGAATCGAACTGAGGACCTACGGTTTACAAGACCGTTGCTCTACCAGCTGAGCTATTCCAGCAAGTTGGTGACCCGTACGGGAATCGAACCCATCACCCCGCCGTGAAAGGGCGGTATCTTAACCGATTGACCAACGGGCCTATTTTATGGTGAGCTATCCGCGACTCGAACGCGGGACAACATGATTAAAAGTCAAGTGCTCTGCCAGCTGAGCTAATAGCCCATAAAATGTACTGCCCATATATAATACTATATTTTTTGCCCAATGTCAACACTTTATGCAAAAAAAATTAAAATTTGTGTGAAAAAGATTATATTCTTACTTTTATACAATATTAATGCTTTTGTAATACATTAAATATAACTTTAATATAATGTATTGGAGGCGCGTATATATGAAAATAAGAATTGGAATTGTAGGTTATGGAAACATAGCAAGAGGTGTTGAAACAGAAATAGAAAAATACAAAGACATGGAACTTGTAGCAATATTTACTAGGAGAAATGTTAATGAAGTAATTAGTGAAAATAAGGTATATAGTATAAATGAAATTCAAAAATTCATTGGTAAAATAGATGTTATGATATTATGTTTAGGATCATATAGTGATTTGCCTAAATATGCACATGTCATTGCTAAAAATTTTAACACAATTGATAGTTATGATACGCATGCTAAAATTTATGAATATCAAAAACATGTTAATAAAGTAAATAAAAAATCAGATACAGTAAGTTTGGTTTCAATTGGATGGGATCCAGGAATATTTTCTTTTGTAAGATTAATGTTTGAATCAGTACTTCCTACTAGTAGTACATATACTTTTTGGGGTAGTGGTGTTAGTCAAGGACATTCTGAGGCTATTAGAAAGATACCAGGTGTTAAAAATGCAGTTCAATATACACATCCTAAAGAAGATGCAATAAATCAAGTTAGAGAAGGTCTTGCTCCAAAATTCAAAGCTAGAGATAAACATACTAGAGAATGCTTTGTAGTTCTTGAAGAAGATAATGTTGAAAATAGGAAAAACATTGAAAAGAAAATTAAAACAATGCCAAACTATTTTTCTGATTATGATACAACAGTAAATTATATAACAGAAGAAGAGTTTGAAACAAATCATTCTAAAATGCCACATGGCGGATTTGCAATGTGTTCAGGTACTACAGGAGAAGGTAACAATCAAATTGCTGAGTTATCACTAAAACTGGATAGTAATCCTGAATTTACAGCAAGTATATTACTAGCATATTCCCGTGCTACATACAAATTATCAAGTGAAAAACGTTACGGAGCATATACAATTTATGATGTACCTTTATCTTATATATCCGATAAAAAAACAACAGATTTAATAAAAAAAATACTATAAAATACATGTAGTGTCGTAAAAAATAGAATTATAATAGAATATAATAGTAGAGCAGTTTTTATTAAAAAAAAGTTGACTTTACTATTTTTCTATGCTAGAATTTGCCAGGTGATTTTTTCAAATGTTTTTATTTCTAGAATTTTTTATATATCTATTTTTTTTATTCTTTAAGTTATATTCTCTTTTAGATAAAATTTATTTTTTTACAGGTCAAGGAAGCAAGCTTGATAACTATATTAAAAGAAAAAATCTATTAAATATAACTAGCAGCTTAGGTTTAGGCAACAATATTAATCTATCATATTTTAGATCACCTATATGGTACAAGCATATGATTTATTCATTACTTGTATCGGTAAATATAATAGCTATTAAAATAGCAATCACATATAAATTTTTATCTTGCAACTTTTATAATATAAAATTTTTCAATAAGCAAATTGATTTAGCTTCTTCTTTCGGAATATATTTCAATGTTTTTAAATTCCTATACTATAGTTCTTTCTCGTTTTTTATATTTTATACATCGTATTTAATTATTTCTAAATATTTTAAAGATAAAAATAAAGTAATAATTGATAATACAGATAAAATGTATCTAGGTTTTGATGAAAATAACAAATCAGTGTATTTAAGTAAAGATGGTCTATATCAAAATATATTGATTACAGGAAGCATAGGAAGTGGTAAAACAACTAGTGGTATTACAAATATTTTAGACTACTTTGTTAAAAGCAATATTTATGGATTAATACTTGATATTAAAGGAAATTATAATATTATAGTAAATGATGTAGCTGAAAAATATTCAAAACAAGTTAATGTAATTCAAATATCTTTAAATAGTAATTTCAGTTATAATCCACTTGATAAACCGAATATAAGACCTTTAGAACTTGCACACACTGTTAGAAAAGTTTTAACTCTTATTTCAGATAATAACACATCAGATTCATATTGGCTTGATAAAGTCAACCATTGATGTTTAGTTCACAAAATAAAATTAGATTTAATTTTAGGTAAAATCCAAATTTCAAAGCTTTCATCGTGCCATCTATTACCCTTTGTATCTTTCAAATAATATATTTTATCTATTATATCTTTAAGTAATTTATTTTTAGTCTCTATATCATCAGTTTTTTTATAATTTCTTAATACATATTCTAATTTAGGTATAAATGTAATACTATCTACTTGTAGACTATTTAAGCTATTTATTTCATCTTTTAATTTTTTAATTTCTTCTATTAAAGTACTTATAGTTTCATTCATTTTATTTGAACGTTCAAGAAATATGTTTTTATCGTAAACTTTTTCTTCAAATAAATCATAGATATTATCAATTTTTAATTTAGAAATATTTAATAAATTCTCTTTATTCTTTAAAATATCTTGTTTTAAAGTTAAAGAATTATCATTTTTTATATTTGGAATAATTAGATTAGTATCTTTTAACCATATTTCTAGAAAAGATAGGATTTTATCTTCAATATTATCTAAATAGTTTCCTATATTATCACAATATTGATTTTTACAATATAAATATGATTTACCTCTAACATTACCTTTAGTTATAGTAAGCCCACATTTCTTGCATTTTAATATACCTGCCAATGGGTTCTTAAGATTTAAATTCACAGATTTACGAGTAATATATTTATTCTTCTTTAATTCTTGTGCTTTTTCAAATGTATCATTATCAATAATAGATTCATGTAATCCATCTACATAAATCACTTCTTGGTTAGCATATTTGTGTCTACTTTTTTCGATTTTACCATTTTTAATATTTTTTACAGTAACTCTATTGTTAAATTTGATTTTGCCAATATAATGCGTATTAGATAATATATCTTGAATTGTACTATAAGACCAGTGTATACCTCTTCTAGGCATAATACTTAAATCATCTAATTGTTTAGCAATTTTAGAACTACCCATTTTTTTGTTAATATATAAATCAAATATAAGCTTAACTATTTTTGATTCTTGATCATTAACAATCAACATATATCCTTTTTGTCCTTTTAATTTAGTTTTTGAATATCCATATGTAGGAGTTGATCCAACAAACTTTCCTTCTTTTGCAGACATAATTCTACCAGTTTGTAGTCTTCTTGTTATTGTTTTATATTCTCTCCTGGACATAAATAACCCAAATTCAAAATATTCCTCATCAAATTCATTGTTAGGATCATATATTTTTACAGGAGTTACAATTTTAGCATTACCTACTTTAAATGCTCTTGCTACTATACCTTGATCTATGCTATCTCCTCTAGCAAGACGTTCTATTTCAACAACTAATACTCCTTTGAAGAATCCTTGTTCTACTTTATCTAATAATTCTTGCATTCTAGGTCTTGCTTCGATAGTTTCTCCAGATATTATTTCTTTATATATATATTCATCAAATACTGCAATCTTCATATTTTTTGCCAGTATCTCTAAGATGTTTAAATGTCTAGCAAGTGTTTCGCCTTCTCCATGTTCTTCTGCTTCTAAATCTTTACGTGATTTACGTAAATACATAGCATAAGGCCTGTTATCATCAGATATAAAATTTTCCACAATAAAATTACTCCTTTCATTAAAATACTTGAAAAGAGTTGTTAAATAGTATATAATACTAATATAACACTTTTCAAAGTGTATGATAATATTAGATAATGTATTGGTTACCAAACTTGATTACATTATCTTTTGCTTTTTTAATAATTACCTATTAATTTAATTACTTTACCTATTATTGTTATAGGTAGTTTCTCTATATCTTCATTGGAATAAAATTTAGGCAAATATGAATTGTTAAATGCTACTAATGTAATTCCATTACTATCCTTTAAAATTCTTTTTATGGTAGCTTCTGAACCATTTACAAGCACAACAGCTATATCTCCACTTTCTATATCAGGTTGTTGCTTAACAATAACAAAATCACCTTCAGTGAAACGTGGTTCCATACTATTACCTTTTACTTGTAATCCAAAAAAAGAACCTGTTTTAGCTAATGACTCTGGTATTACTTCTTCCCCTATAATTTCTTCTACAGCTTCTATAGCTATACCTGCAACGACTCGTCCTAATATAGGTATTCTTACACCATTTTTTGTTTTTCTTTGCTCTATTAAATCTGATTTTTGTATTTTAAAATAATTAGCTAACATTTCTATTTTATCTATTCTAGGATAAACATTTCCGTTATGCCAATCGTTGAATGTAGAATATTTAACATCTAAATCTTTGCAGATGTCATTTCTATCTTTATTATTTATTAACATATAATATTGTATATTATATGAAAATATCTCTTTATTCCCTAAATCACTCACTTTTTAAATCCCCCTAATATATATTATACGACATTTTCGTAAAAAATGCAAGTTTTTTCTACTTTTTTTACGAAAACTATTGACATTACGGTTTATTCGTTATAGAATAATATCATAATAAGAAATGAGGTGTTTTGAAATATGAAAATGAATATGAAAACAGCAAGAATAAATGCGGGGTTTAATACTCAGGATAATGCAGGAATAGCTTTAGGAGTATCTGGAGATACAGTAGGCAACTGGGAAAGAGGTAAAAGTTTTCCTAACATAAAAATGATTCCTAAAATAGAAGAAGTATATAAAATTAGTTATGACAACATTATTTTTTTATCAACTAATAACGATTAAACCGTTAAAAAAGAGAGAGGTTATGAATATGGACAATTTAAATATAATAAAAGATATAAAAATTGACAATGTAATAATTCATATTTGTGACAATTCATTTGTAAAAACTGAATATGAGGAAACGTCAATATTAGAAAATTTTAGTAGAACTGCATATGAATTATGTATAAGAAAGTGAGGTGAAACAAATGAAAAATAGAACTTATGAACAAAGAATGATAATGATATGTTTTATGCTATTAGTAATATTCATTTTATTAGCAATGTTAGTACAAGATTTTAAAAGTAAAGAAATACCAGGACAAGTAATTGAACATATAGTTAAAAGTGGTGAGAATTTAACACAAATAGCAACTAAATACAGTGATGAGTATTTGCCAAAAGCATTATGTGAGATTAAAAAGTTAAATAATATGACTGAATCTGATTTAGTTGTAGGACAAGTTTTGAAAATTGAGGTGAAATAGAAATGCTTAAAACAATATTAATAATAGTGGCACCAACATTGATAATGTTTATATTATTATTTTTAGTTGAAATGAGTGATAAAAGAAGAAAGGGCTGATAAAAATGTTTGAACTAATATTTGCGATAATAGGAACACCTATAGCAACAATAGCATTTGGAGTCTTATTAAAAGTGTGTGATTAGAAAGAAGGTGATAAATATGCCAGAAGAGAAAATAAAAGTTTATAGTCAAGATGATGTTACTGAAATACAGTTAGGATTTGTACAAGAATTAAAAGAGATACATATTAACATTCAAAATGTTTTAAACAAATATACAGATAAAAAAGATATTAAGATTGACTTAATAAAACTTTTAACAAATGTATACGATAAAGAGATTACTATACAAAAGGACATAAATATAGAAACGTCAACAGTCGAAAGTAAACGTTTCCAATAATAAGCTTTTATAAATATTATATTTTTATTATAGCATAAATTTTATGTAAAGTCAATAAGGGGGTTACAAAGTGAATAAAGTAGGATTTATAAAATTATCAGATGTAGAAAAAGCAATTGCAATAAAAAGTATGTTAAGAGGTCAAGTAAAAATTAATTTTAGGGGGTAAATATAATGTTTGGAGATGTAGAGAGTATTGCAACAGAGCATTATAACAATATGTATGATGAATACAACTATCCAAAGGATATAGAGAGGGATGATGAAGATGAGTAGTTTATACGAGTTAAAAGACAATTATTTAAAATTAAGTGAAATGCTTTATGAAGTAGAAGTTGATGAGCAATGTATATTAGATACATTAGAATCTATTGAAGGAGAAATTGAGGACAAGGCTGATAACTACGCAAAAATTATATTTAACTTATTAGGAGATGCAGCAACAATAAAAATTGAAAAGTTAAGATTAGAATCAAGACAAAAAGCTTATGAAAATAGAGCTAAAGTATTAAAAGATAGACTTGAAGAAATGATGAACGCAACAGGTAAAACTAAATTTAAAACAGCATTGTTTAATTTCGGTATACAAAAAAATGGTGGACTAGCTCCATTGTGGCTTATAGAGGATATTAATTTAATACCATTTGGATATTTGAAACATGAACCAGATAATACAAAAATAAGAAACTTATTAGAAATACAAAGTGTAAGTTGGGCAAAAATTGAAGAACGTGGCGAAAGTTTAAGAATTAAGTAGGAGGAAAAAAGATGAACCATATAGTATTAAAAAAGGGCAAAGATAGTACTGCAGAATTATATATAAACGGTGAAGAAATAGAAAAAGTGATAAATTTTAGTTATAATAAAAAATCAACTGGTGCTGATACAGTAACTTTTGAAATTATAGCAAACAATTTTGAAATAGAGGGGGAAAATTAGTATGAAATCAACAGGAATAGTAAGAAAAGTAGATGAGTTAGGTAGAATAGTTTTACCTATAGAGTTAAGAAAAAATTTATATATTAATATAAAGGATCCGTTAGAAATATTTGTAGATGGAAAAAACGTTATTTTGAAAAAGTTTCATTTAGTAACATGTCCAAGTTGTGTAGAAAGAATCGATGAAGAAGATAGTTTTTGCAGAGTATGTGGATGTAACTTAAAGGGTGATAAATAATGAAAAATGCAGTATTAAATAGGAAAAAAGAAATAGCACAATTAAAAAATGCGATACAAAAGCATAAAGGTAAAATTGAACTGCTAAATGCAAGTATTATAAAATTAGAAAAATTAAGAAAAATTGAACAAGTAGAATTGAATAAAAATTATTTAGATGAAATATCTAAATTAACTGAAAAAATTCAAAAGATAACAGAGAATATGGGGGAGAAAATAGTATGAGTAAAGAAGTAAATGAAATGACACATAAGCAATTAGTAGCATCAATAACTACAAGAGCAGTATGCAATAGATGTGGAATACCATTAGGAATCAAAGGAATTACAGCATATAAAAGTAAAGGACAATTTTACTGTGAAAAATGTATTAGAAAAAATCCAAAGAAAGCAGGTAAATAATTATGAGTAAATATACAAAAACAGAGATAACTGAAGTTGATGCTTTTAAATGGACTGGTGGACCTGACCAAATAGAAGATCCTAAATGGATAGTAGATCTAATTAAAAGTGGTAAAGTAACTTTTGAAAATCAAGGTACTGCAGATATTAAAATGATTATATTAAATAAAAAAAGTGATAAAAATGAAACATTTTATAAACAAATAGCAGCACCTGGTGACTACATAGTGAAATACTCTGATTCAAATTTAATACTTGTATGGCAAAGTAATGTTTTTGAATCAAACTTTAAAATAGATGAAATTAATTAAATTAAGATAATTTATAACAAAATGATTGAAAAAACAACAAATTTGATAAAAGTTACTTTACAAATAAGCAAAATTTGAATATATAGTTAGTAAGAAGTAAAAAATGATTGGAGGAATAGATGATGTATGACATTAGTATCAATAATCGTAAAGTAATAAGAGACGAAATTGAAGTATGGATACCTAGACATAGAGGAGATGAAACTAATATAGACTATGTATTTGATGCAAGACTTAAAGCAAATAATGAACATGATACAGATGAGTTCTACAGATTAGATGCAATATATAAAGATTTAATAAGTAAGGAGGAATAACAGATGTCTAAAACAATATTAATAATGGGGGAGAGTGGATCTGGTAAAACAACTAGTATGAGGAATTTAGATCCTAAACAAACTTATTATATAGATGCAGATAAAAAAGGTTTAAGCTGGAAGGGTTGGAAGAAACAATATAATGAAATAATTAAAAATTATAAATCAACTTCTGATATAAAAGAAATTAAAACAACATTACAAGGAATAAGTCAACTCAGACCTAATATAAAACAAATAATAATTGATACATTAAACGGTGTTATGGTAGATGATGAGTTTAGCAGAATGAAAGAAAAAGGGTTTGACAAATGGCAAGATATGGCCTATAGCATATATGAGATAGTTAGTATAGCTAATACATTAAGAGATGATCTAACAGTTATATTTTTAATGCACAGTCAAACAGATAGAGAAGATTCGGGATTTATGTTTATTAGAGCTAAAACATCAGGTAAAAAATTAGATAAAATATGTATAGAAAGCAAGTTTACTACTGTACTTTTAGCAAAAACTATCGATGGAAAATATGTATTTGAAACAAGAAGTAATAACAGTACAGTTAAAAGTCCAATGGGAGCATTTGAGGAAGAGACAATTGAGAATGATATAGTGCCAGTTTTAGAAGCACTAAATGAATATTAGAAGAAAGAAGGAAAAATATTATGAATATGCCAAAAAATTATAGCGATACACAAGGTGCAACAGGTGAATACGAAAAATTAGAATTAGGTGGACAAGTTTGTAAAATAATTGGAGCAAAAGAAGAAACAAGTTCTAAAGGAAATAAAATGTTAGTTGTAGCATTTGATATTGCTGAGGGAGAACAAAAAGATTTTTTCAATAGAAGATTTGAGGAACTTAAACAATTTAATGCAGATGCTAAATGGCCAAATGGAGCAATACATAGATTAATGTTAGAAGATACTGAAGGTAATTGTAATAAGTTCTTTAAAGGATTTATAACATCTGTAGAAGCATCTAATAAAGGTTACAATTTTGAAACAAGTAAATATGATGAAAAAACTTTAAAAGGCAAATTATTTGGTGGAATTTTTGGAAGAGAGCAATATTTAGGACAAATGGGAGAAATAAAAATTTCTACTAAATTAAGATTTATAAGAGCTGCAGATAAAGCAAAGGGTGCAGAAATACCTGAAGATAAATTGTTACCAGGACAACCTAGTTTAACTAATGCAGGTGGGGAATATATAACTATTGATGATAATGCAGATCTTCCATTTTAAGAAATAGAGAGGGGATAAAGAGCAGATTTTAATGTACTAAATAAATGTTATAATCTGCTCTTTTTATATAAAAAATGTATCAAAATAATATAAAAAATATTAAAGAAAGAGCTGATATTATTGAAGTTGCTGAATATTTTGCAGTACATTTAGATAGAAATTATAAATCAAGTTGTCCGTTTCATAAAGAGAAAACAGCAAGTTTTAGTATAAATAAAGATAAACAGATATATAAATGCTTTGGTTGTGGAGCTTCTGGAGATGCAATTAGTTTAGTATCAAAACTATTAGAGATAAATAATTATGAGGCTGCTAAACAAATTAATGATATATTCAATTTAGGAGTAGACTTTGGAACTAAAATAAATAGAGCAGAAATTGAAAAATATCAGAAGAAAAGACAGATAGAAATTGAATTTAATAAATGGATAGAATGGGCTTATGATGTATTAACTTCTTATTATAAATTACTAAAATCAAATATAAAAAATATAAATGACTTTGAAAATGAATTATTAATTGAAGCATGCAGAAATATAGCTAGAGTTGAATCACATGTTGATTATTTATTAGCTGCAGACGATAGACAAAAATATATATTTTACAAAAGATTTAAAAGTGAGGTGAAAACAATTGGAGAAAGGCTTAGTGGAGAATTTACTGGAGGAAGGATTTGGACTTGATGATATAAAAGACTTAACTAAAGAGAGTATATTAGATAAAGGAATATTTGAAAATATTTTTATGATAGAAGATCAGTTAGTTAGATCAACCAGGATAGTTAAATTACAAGAACATGCAAAAGAATTAAATGTTGCTAAAAGCTTTAACAGTCTTTTAAAAGCATATCAGACTAATTATGTACAAAAATTCAAGCAGCAAGGCAGTAAGATTATTAAATTTACTAATTCACCTATAGAAGGCTTGAAATGTGGTAAATGGGAATGTTCTGATTTAGGTGTAAGTAAAAGTACAATGGGCGCAAATATGATGCCACAACTACTAACAGCATGTCCACATCCTATAATGCCAATAGCACGACTTGTAAATTTAGATACTGATACAGAAAAAATACAGATAGCATTTTTTAAAGATGGAAGATGGCAAAAAATAATAGTAGATAGAAGTGTTGTAGCAAATAAAGGCAGTATCATAATGCTATCCGATAGAGGTATAGAAGTTAATTCAGAGAGTTCTAAAGATTTAATTAATTATATTTCTGATATAGTTAGTTTGAATATGGAGAAAATACCTGTATTTAAAAGTATAGACCGATTAGGATGGATAGATAAAGACTTTGTTCCATACCTGGATGATGTTAAATATGATGGTGATAGTGCATATAAAGACTTATATGAGAGCATTAAAAACAAAGGCGATTACGAAAAATGGAAGAGTCATGTAATAGAAATTAGAAAAGAAAGTAAAGCAGCTAAATTGCTTATGGCAGCGAGTTTTGCTAATCCTTTAATTAAACTATTAGGAGTAAATTGTTTTGTGGTCCATTTATGGGGTGGAACTGGAACAGGTAAAACAGTTGGCTTAATGGTGGCCATGTCAGTATGGGGTAATCCTGATATAGGAAAACTAGTACGTACTTTAAATAGTACACAAGTAGCACTAGCTAGATGTGCATCGTTTCTACACGATATACCATTTGCAGGAGATGAGTTACAAACCATTAAAAGTAGATGGGATTCATTTGATAACCTGGTTATGTTTTTAACTGAAGGTATTGATAGAGGCAGAGGTAAAGCATACGGTGGTTTAGAGCAACAGTCAACATGGAATTGTATATTCTTATTTACTGGAGAAGAGCCAATAACAAAATCAAATTCTGGTGGCGGTGTTAAAAATAGAGTAATAGAAATAGAGTGCCAGGATAAAATTATAGCAGATGGAAATTACACAAGTAACTTTTTAAGAGAAAATTATGGTTTTGCAGGTAGAGAGTTTATAGAAAAATTACCTAGTAAAGAAAAACTGCAAGATCAATATAGATCTATATTTAAAGAAATAATTACTAAATGTGATACTACAGATAAGCAAGCAATGGCAATGGCTGTTATATTACTAGCGGACAAGATATCTACAGAGCTTATATTTAAGGATAATAACGCATTAAATATATTAGACATAAAAGAATACCTAAACAGTAATAAAGAGGTAGATATAGCAACTAGAGCTTACGATTGGACTATAAATTGGATAGAACAAAATAAAAATAGATTCACTAATAGTAACAATCAAGGTGAAATCTGGGGTAAATATATCGAAGAGGAAGATTATTGTTTAATTAACAAAAATGTATTAGAAGATAACCTAAATAAATCAGGGTTTGATTATAAAGCTATAATTAAGAAATTTGCTGATAGAGGTCAAATACAAAGAAATAGTCAAGGAAAATTCATACATCAAACTCATGCTTTTAATGCAAAAGGTAATTATATAAAGATATTATTTAAAGTAAATGAGATTATAGAGGTAGAAGACTCAGAATTACCATTTTAAACTTACCAAGGTCAAAAAAGTAAGTACAAGGTAAGCACCATTATAAACCAGTGATATCAAGGGTTATATATATAATGATAACTTAATACTTACCTCTTACTTAATATATATTATTATATAGGGATTTACAGTTTAAGAGATTATTATTTGTTGTTATATATAAATATACTTACTATTGCGGAAATTAGGTAAGCAGGTAAGCACAGTATCACAATAAGCAATTTATTAATATTTAGTTTACAGTATAAGGTAAGTTTATAGGTAAGCAAAGGAGAATTATATGAAATCAGGAGAAGAAATATACAAAGATGCAGTTAAATTGGATGATATACCAGAATATGAAAATGTAATTGAAATAAATACATTCATGGCTTTGAAAGAATTACTAATACAATTTCAAAATAAAAATATATCTAAAGAGAAAGCCGCACAATGGAAAAATCAAATAATAGGAAAATATGAGACTAATAAATCAGTTTATGAGTTACAAATAGGTATACATAAGAAAACAATAGATAATATATCAAAAACTGAAGATGTTAGATCATTACTTAGACATCAATTAATTAATAAAGATGTACACAGTTTAGAAACAGCACTTAAATTAATAGGATTATATAGTGAGGAGAAGTGGGACATATGAAATATACAGGAGAACTTAAAGATTTAGAAGAAAAGTTTGGATTTAAAAAATCAACAACAGCGTGGTTACCAAGATATAGTAGAAATTATATAGAAATATATTTCGATTTACCCGAAAAATGGCTTAATGATAAAACAGACCAATATAGAATTAATAAAAAATTACCATTAATACATAATAGAAGTATTTTAATTGATGATGATGTTCCAGAACATTATAGAGAAAGTTTATTATATGATTTAATACAAGCTGGATTAATTGAGAAAGTAGAGGTGCAATTATGAATATAGAAAAAGGAATGTATGTACGAACAGATATGGGTAATATCTTAAAATATGAAGATAAATTAAAAGAATTTATAGATGAACATATTAGTATTGAAAATGGAAAAGATATTGAATATATAGGAACAATGAAAAAAGAACCAAGTTTTAACTTAATAGACTTAATAGAATTAGATGATTGGATATATGTAGAAATACCCTGTTCATTAGAAACATCAGGAATATTAAAAGCAGTAAATATAGTTGATTATGATTATTTAATTAGACTAAAAGTAGATAAAGATATGCAGAGTTGTGTTAAATCAATAATCACTCATGAACAAATAAAAGCAAATGAATATAAAGTACAGGTGTAATTATGGAATGTGAAAAATGTAAAAGTAAAAACATAGTAACATCTCATGCTAGAAATATAGGTTATTTTTATATTTGCTGTGAATGTAAATATTGTAATAATAAAGTAAGTGAAAATGATAAAAATATTATATTAGAATGTTTTAGTGAAGATAAAATAGATAAATTTTTAGGTGATGCAAAATGAAACTAGAGCTTAGAGATTATCAAAAAGCATGTCTTGATATAATAGACAAATTAGATCCTGGTAGTTATCTTATACAGATGGCTACAGGTTTAGGAAAGACAGCAACATTTACTAATATAAGAAGAAAAGGTAGAGTTTTAGTATTAGCTCATAGAGAAGAACTGGTTACACAGCCAATTAAATATTATGATTGTCCTGTAGGTATTGAGATGGCAGGTTCTTCAAGTAATGGGGAAGAAGTAGTCATTGCATCAGTTCAATCATTAATTAAAAGATTAGGTAAGTTTAGTCCTGATACTTTTGATATTATAATTACAGATGAAGCTCATCATGCTGCAGCTAAAAGTTATAAAACTATATATGAATATTTTAGGCCACGTTTACATTTGGGATTTACTGCTACACCTAACAGAGGTGATAATGTAAGACTTGATGATGTATACCAGGATATAATATTTGAACGTGATATTAGATGGGCAGTTAAAGAAAAGTATTTATGTGATATCAAATGTTTAAAAGTAAATATAGGCTATGATTTATCAAACGTAGCGACTAGAATGGGCGATTATGCGATTAATGAATTAGAGAAGACTATGAATACAGATTCAATGAACAAAGCCATAAAAGAGGTATATACGAAACATTCTAAAGGACAAACTCTAATATTTTCAACATCAGTAGAACATGCTCAGGACATAGCTAAAGAAATACCTGGTGCTGTAGCTGTAACTGCAGATACTAAAAATAGAGCTGAGATATTAGAAAAGTTTAAAAGTAGAGAAATACCTGTACTAGTAAACTGTATGTTATTTACTGAAGGAACTGATATACCACTTATTGAAACAGTAATTATTGCAAGGCCTACACAAAACTCTAGTTTATATACACAAATGGTTCGGTCGTGGTCTTAGATTATATCCAGGTAAAGAGAAACTAATATTAATAGATTTAGTTGGAGCAACAGGTAAAAACAATATATGTACAGCACCTAGTTTAATAGGATTAGATCTAACTGGAGTACCAAAAAGCGAGCAAGATGCAATTCAAGGAGATCTATTTGAATTACCTGAACTAATAATACAAAAAACTGATTGCCCTGAGTCATGGATTAGAAACATCGAAATAGTTAATATCTGGGCCAAAGAACAAAGTTATAATATGCATAATGTAAATTGGTTTAAAATGCCAAACGGAGATTTAGTATTAAATCTAAAAGGCACAAGACTAGTAATACCATCACAAAATGAATTAGGCAAAACTACATTGAACAATGAAAGTATAACAATGCAGCAAGCATTTGATAAAGCATATAATCATTTAATAGAAAATTATGCTGATCAGAAATATATATGGGATATTAGTGTAGTTAAAAAATGGGGAAAAACTCCTGCTTCAGATAAACAAAAAGAGTTAATTAAAAAGAGACTTAAAAACTTTGATACAAGTGAAGTTACAAAAGCTCAGGCAATGATGATATTAAATAGAATGTTTTATAAGGGGGCATAGATAAAGATGAGAGATGAATTAAAAGATATATTACTAAACGTCGGAAAATGGTGTGATAAATATTCAAAAGATTATCTTAGTATAGCATTTGTTAATGGTACACTAATGAGTAATCTAGATACTAAGGATGCTGACTATACAGAAACAGATATGACTTTAAATTATGAAAAGGAGGTAGAGAGATGAGAAAAATAAAATTTAAAGGTAAAAATATAGAAAATGAATGGGTATATGGTGATTTAATACATAGAGATATATGGGGAACTAAATCATACATAATTAGAGTACAAGACAGTGGATTTGATAACTATGATGATTTTAGAATACCATCTGAAACAGTATTTCAATATACAGGTGAAAATGATAAAAATAATAAAGAAATATATGAGAATGATACATTAAAAGTAAAATTAAGTAGAAATGGTATATATGATGAAGAAATAATCAAAAAAGTTGTATTTAGAAACGGTTGTTTTGGAATAGATTACGATGAACATAGTTTTATTTTATTACGAGATACAAGAAGAGTTATTAAAACAGAGTATATATCTAATATTGGAGAAGTACCAGTTGAATATGAAAATACAGTTGAAATTTTAGGTGAGTAATATGAGAAGAGGATTTGATTTTGAAGCTCAAATAGATAAAGTTGTGGAATATGGAGAAAATTATGAGCAAATTAATTGATTTAACTGGTCAAAAATATAATAAGCTTACAGTAGTAAAAAGAGATGGAAGAGATAAATTTGGACATGCTATATGGTTGTGTAGATGTGAATGTGGAAATATAAAAAGTATAAGTGGTGACAATATTATAAGAGAATTAACAAGAAGTTGTGGATGTCTAGCTTTAAAAAACGATTTTAAACATGGATATGCTGGTACTAATATATATAGAAAATGGAACGGAATGAAAAACAGGTGTTTTAATCCTAATTCTGAAAAATATAAAGATTATGGAGCTAGAGGTATAACAGTATTTCATGAATGGATAAAAGACTTTTTAAAATATTATGATTATGTTTCTAAATTACCACATTATGATGAAGATGGATATTCTATAGATAGAATAAATGTAGATGGAAACTATGAACCAGGTAATGTAAGATGGGCAACTGCTAAAGTACAAGCAAATAATCAAAGGAGGAATAAATACAATGCCTAGAAGAGGATATAAATTAGAACATGAAATTGATAAGGTTATTAAATATATCGATTCTACTAATGGATTTGCAACGAAACTATATCCAAATAAAACAATAGATGGAATATTTATAGCTGGAGAACCTTTTGATTATTTTATACTGTTACCTAAATATAAAGTTGCATTTGATGCAAAAGAATGCGCTGGAACTACCTGGAACATGAAACCTAAAGATATAAAACAAGCTAATAACTTAAAGAAAGTAAAAAATGCAGGACTACACGCATATTTCTTAATACTATTTGAAAATAAAGATGTAAGACAAATTGATATAGATGAAGTTATTGAAGTATTAAAACAAGGTAAAAAAAGTATAAGTATGGAATTAGGCAAAGAATGGGAATTGATAAAGATATTAAATAGTTGAGGAGGTAAGGTATGAATATAGATAAGTTAAAACAGAAAATTGAGTATCAAAATAATGTTATAGAATCAATGTCAAAGTGTATAAATAATTTAAGATTTAGACCTTATCATTCTGAATTAGGTGGAGTAACATTTTCAAATGCAAAAGAAGTAGAAAGGCATTTTAGAAATAAAGTGAAGTTGGAGGTAGAGAGATGAGTAGTGAAGAAACTAAAATATATGAATTATTAAAAAGTATGGTAAATAATACAAAGTTGAAAGAAAATAAAGAAAGTATAACATATAAAGGAATTTTAAGCATAGTAAATAAAATTGAAAAATTAGATACATTAAAAGAGAAACTAAAACAAGATAAAAATTTATATATGAATAAATTAGGACATTATGAAATTAATAATTGTACACCAGAACAAGAAAGAGCAGCAGGAGTATATAATTATTTAAATAAATTATTAAAAGATTTGGAGGCATAGTATGGAAATAGATATAGAAAAAGATAAACGAATAGAAAAGTTAAAAGAAGAGCTACATACATCTAAACAGATGAATTGTGATAACATAACAGGTAGAAATTGTAGAGATTGTGTTATAAGCTACTTTGAAAATAAAGCAAAGGAGGAAAAGTAATATGTTAAAAATATATTTAATAAGCTGTTTGATAAGTTTTATAATAATGATTGCAAGTAATTTTATAGTTATAGAGACATTAAAAAACAAGAAAAGAAAATTAAAAGGTAGTGGAAGTAAAGGTAAAAGTTTATTATTACAAATGGCTATAAGTTTAGTACCAATATATAGATTATTATTAATAATTAGTTTTTATATAATAGCATTTTGTGATGATGAGACTTTTAAAAATAAATTTGGAACTATAGGGGAGGACAAGCAGATATGAAAGAATATAAATATAGTATAATAATGAATTTCATGGCACTAGTAACAAACATTTTAATATTTGGAATATGTGCTTGGTTAAGTTATAAGTTTAATAATTTATGGATAATGTTAATAGCTTTACTATATCGTTATGGAGTAGTTGATAATGATAAAGATAAGGAGGACAAGCATGAATGAACTAACACAAGAGCAACAGGATGCGATAGATAGATTTATGGCAGCATGTAAAGAAATTTATGATGCAGTAAAGATATTTGCTGAAAAAATTATAGAAGCCATTAAACCTATAGTTGAATGGTTTATAAAAACAGTAGGACCAATATGCAAAAACTTACCATATTATAAAAAGTATAACATGATCTATATGAGAACTAAGTCCAAGAGGATAAAAAAGAAACAGATTAGTTTGATGAGAAAGAAGTGGCTTATATGAAAGGTATAATTGATCAAATAAATATTGGATTTAATAATATGTTAAAGTGTTTAAAATACTTATTTAAGGTAATGATAATAGTTGGTGCATTAATAATAATATCATATTATATATTTGTACCTATAATAACATATGGATTTTTAAGTTTCATAGTATGGCTTGGAGCACAAGCATAGGAGGATAGTATGAAAAGTTGTTTGAAATGTAATGAAAAACTAATGTTAGATGATGAATATGACTCTTATTATTGTCCAGTATGTAATGAATGGACTGAGAAGAAATGCGGTAGTGAGGATTGCGAATATTGTAAAGATAGACCAGATAAACCAATTAATTTATAAGGGGGATAATTTATATGGATATGAATAAAGAAAAACTACAAAAGGAATTGGAATTTGCAGCATTAAATCAAAATAAAGGTGTATGTGAAAGTTATAGCTATTGTAAGTTTTGTAAGGAACCAAAGAAAACACTTAGAAATAGTATGACACCATGTGCTGATGCTTATATTGATTTAAGAGATATAAGTGAAAAGTTAAAAAACTATAAAGATAATGAAGAATATATAAAGACTGCTGTTGATCGCATAAATCTATGGACCATTGCTTTAAATTCTAAAGATAAGGACAAGCTAACTGAATTGTTTGATAGTTCTGAAGCAATTGATTTAGGGATGCCACGTGCTGAAGGAAAAATATCTAGTCCAATTGAATCTGCTATGCAAAGACATGAGATAACAAGAGAAATGGTGAATGTGTGGATAACTAGAGAACAATCTAAGCTAAATGGTATAAGAATAGAAGTAAATCAATTAAAAAGAGCATTTGAAAAACTTAAAGAAGATGATATGTTTATATTAGAATGTAAATGTTTTGATAATTTGAAATGGATTGATACACAAATTTCATATGAGAACAAATTTAAAATATGTATAGATGAATCGGTTTTAAGAAAAAGGTTAGTAAGAATTAAAGAAAAAATAAGAAATTTGCTAAAAAATGAAGAAAATTTAAAATAGTCACAAATTAATAAAAAAACTATGATATAATATATAATAGGTAGAGCTATGAAAATAGTTTTCAAGTTAGAAGAAGTAGTCTTTAATAGGCTACTTTTTTTGTTTTATATATGCAGAAGTGGTGGAATTATATACACGGACTACGATATTAGTCTGTAGCTTTATGGCTACGTGGGAGTGAAAATCTCTCTTTCTGCACCATTAGATATTAATATAATAAGTAAAGGAATTAATTACTCCTTGAGTCACATTATGAAACTTATGTGCTGTTATTCTAGATGAGGACAGATATATAGTGTTTTATTTTATTAATATCTTATCCACAGAGCAATATATCTTAATTGGTTATTGCTCAAATTGTTGTACAAGCCCTTTCACAGTCATATTAATAAGTTAGTATATAATATTTCAATTATTTTATACTTATGTAATATGAGTGAAACAACAGCTTGTACACACTATTTATGTATGCAGAGTAGATATACTTTATTCATATATAACCTCTTTAGGTAGTTGCAGAAATGTAGCTACTTTTTTAATGTGTTTATTTATTCAATAGATAGATTAAAGGAGTAGTGATTTGTTATGAAAGATGTTAAAGTTTTTAAAAGTTTAAAGCAAGCATGCGAATATTACAAAAAAAATATCCTTAATATAAAGTAAGGTGATCATATGAAAAATAATTATACTTATACTGAAATAATACAAGATAAATTAGGTAAAAAATATATGCACACTGTAGATTATATTAAAGTAGAACAATGTAGATTCTGTACTAAAATCAAATCAAAGAAATGTAGACTAAATATACAAAATGATAAATGTATAAATTATAAATATATAAAAATAAGTAGGTGAGGTGTTGGCTAATAGTAATTTGATACCATTTAATGTGCAAACTGAGAAAGAACAGAGAGAAAAACAGAGCAATGGTGGAAAAAAATCAGGTGAAGTCAGAAGACAAAAGAAAAAGATGAAAGACGTAATGAATTTAATGCTTTCACTTGATCTAACTGATGAAAAAGCAAAGCAAGTATTGAAGAATTTAGGCATTCAAGATGAAGACATGAACATTCAGACTGCCGTTGTATTTAGTCAGGTTAAAAGAGCTATTGCTGGAGATATAGATAGTGCTAAATTCTGTAGAGATACAGCAGGTGAATTTATAGGAGCTGAAGAGGAAAAAGAAAAAACACAAAATTACACAGTAAACATACCAGCAAATAAAATGGCAAAGTCTTTTGTTGATTTAAATAGATTAATAGATAATAGAACATATATAGAATATTATTTAGAAGGTGGAAGAGCTAGTTTAAAATCATCATTTGCTAGTGAAAAAGTAATTGAATTATTAGAGAATAATCCTAAAATGTGTGCATTAGTGTTAAGAAGATATAGTAATACATTAAAAGATAGTGTGCATTCTCAATTACAATGGGCTGTCGCAGAACTTACAGAGACTTATAAAGATTTAACAGACGATTATAAATTTATAAAAAGCCCAATGGAAGCTACTAAGTTATCTACAGGACAAAAAATATATTTTAGAGGTGCAGATGATCCTTCAAAAATAAAATCAGTAAAACCTCCTAAAGGAATGTATATAGGTATAATATGGTATGAGGAATTTGACCAAATGCCTGGTATGAACGCAGTAAGAAAAATCAATCAATCCATTGTAAGAGGTGGAAATGATTTTATTTTACTTTATACATATAATACTCCACAATCTAGACAACATTTCGTAAATAAAGAAAAAAGAAAAATAAAGAAAACTAGATATGTACATTTATCAGATTATAGAGATGCTCCTACTAAATGGTTAGGACAGGCATTCATAGATGAAGCTGAATATGTAAAAGAATCAGCTCCAACTATATATGAAAATGAGTATTTAGGGCTTGAAACTGGTGACGGTAGTAATGTATTTGAAAATCTAGAGTTAAGAGAAATAACTGATAAAGAAATAAAAACTTTTGATAGAGTATATAACGGTATTGACTGGGGTTGGTTTCCTGATCCTTTTACATTTAATAGAATGCACTATGATACAGCTAGAAGAACGTTATATGTATTTGATGAATTGCGATGCAATAAGAAAAGTAATTTAGAAACATTTAATATGTTAAAAGAAAAAGGTATAACAAATCAAGATCTAATAACAGCCGATTCAGCTGAACCAAAGTCTGTAGATGATTATAAAGGTTATGGATCATTTACTCGTGGAGCAGAAAAAGGTCCTGGTAGTGTTGCATATAGCATGAAATGGCTATCAACATTGAATAAAATAATAATAGATCCTTTAAGGTGCCCTAAAACAACAGAAGAATTTAGCGAATATGAATTAGAAAAAGATAAAGATGGTAATACAATAACAGGATATCCTGATAAAAACAATCATCATATTGATGCCATCAGATATGCAATGGAAACTGTTTGGAAGAGGAGGGGACGATAATTGTTTAATAAAATAATAACATGGATAAAGGAAGTGGTAAATAAGATGTTTAATAAAACTGATATGCAAGAGGCATTTAATACTGATATATCTGTATCAAATGAAATGATACAAGCAATAAGTTTATGGTCTGAAATGTATGAAAATAAAGCACCTTGGCTTGATGAAAACATTAAGAGTTTAAATCTTCCTGCATCTATAGCAAGTGAACTAGCACGTATGGTAACAATAGAATTTAAAAGTGAAATAACAGGCAGCAAAAGAGCAGACTTTTTAAATGAACAATATAAAATTATAAAAAATAAATTAAGAGTAAATACTGAATATGGAAATGCAAAAGGCGGAATAATGTTTAAGCCTTATGTAAAAGATGGTAGAATATGTACAGATTACATACAAGCAGATTCTTTTGTGCCTACTTCATTTGATGATTCAGGAAAAATAATAGGTGTTATTTTTACAAATCAAATAGTAAAAGGTAAATATATATATACAAGATTAGAAGCACATAAATATAGCAATAGTAATTATTTAATAGAAAATAAAGTATATAAAAGTGAAAGTAATTCTGTATTAGGAAAGCAAGTATCTATGCAAGAAGTAGAAGAATGGAATAATATACAAGAAAAAGTTCTTATTATAAATGTAGATAGACCGTTATTTGGATATTACAAAGTTCCACAAGCAAATAATACTGATACTCAATCACCTTTAGGTGTTTCTGTATATGCTAGAGCAGTCGAAGATATAAAGAAAGCTGATATTCAATACGGACGATTAGATTGGGAATACGAAGCATCTGAAAAAGCAATATATGCTGATATAGTTGCACTTAAAGAAGCTGATATGGGCAATAATATATCAAAATCTGTAATGCCAACAACAAGAGATAGATTGATTAAAAAAGTAGGAATTGGGAAAGATGATTTCTATGAAGATTACTCTCCTGAAATTAGAGATGAAGCATTTATAAGAGGACTAAACAAAGCAAAACAAGAAATTGAGTTTAAATGTGGTCTTGCTTACGGAACAATATCAGATCCTCAAGCTATAGAAAAATCAGCTACAGAAGTTAAACAAGGCAAACAAAGATCATATGCTACAGTATCAGATATGCAAAAATCATTACAAAATGCATTAGATGATTTAATATATGCTATGGATGTATTAGCTACTTTATATAAACTATCTCCTATTGGCAAATATGAAGCATCTTACGAATGGGATGACAGTATTATAGTTGATACCGAATCAGAACAAGTAATTAGATCACAAGAAGTTACACAAGGATTAAGTAGTAAAAAGAAATACTTAATGTGGAGATATGGTTTAACAGAGGATCAAGCACAAGAAATGCTCGATGAAATAAAAGCTGAACAAGGACCAGATACTGGTTTATTTAACGCAGAATAAGAGGTGATACGATGATAACACCTAACTATTTAGAGCATATAGCAGATGATGTAGTAAACTTATATACTGATTTAGAAAACAAGGTAATAAAGGACATTGTGCGAAGATTAGTAACTGCAGGTGAAATGACTGAGTCAGCTAGATGGCAAATAAAAAGATTACAACAATCTGGGTTAGTATATGATGATGTAATAAAGAGAATAGCACAAACTTCAGGTGAATCCGATAGAGTAATTAAAAGGTTATTTGAAGATAGTTCTATAGAAGCTTTAAAATACGATGATAATATATATAAACAGGTTGGACTCAATCCTATATCTATTAAACAAAGCCCAGCAATGTTAAAGATATTAACTACAGGAATAGATAAAACAAATGGAACATTAAAGAATTTAACTTTAACAAGTGCAAATTCAGCACAAAGTGTTTTAATACAATCACTAGATAATGCATATATGCAAGTAGCATCTGGAGCTTTTGATTATAATACTGCTATATTTAATACAATTAAAAATATTACTACTAATGGATTAGATATAACATATGATACAGGCCATAAAGATAAAATAGATGTAGTAGTACGTAGAAATGTATTAGCAGGTATAAATCAAACGGCATGTAAAATACAAGATGAACGTGCTGATGAAATGGGTAGTGATTTAGTTGAAACATCAGCACATGCAGGAGCTAGACCAGAACATGCAATATGGCAAGCTAGAGTATTTAGTAGATCAGGCACAAATAAGAAATATCCTGATTTTAAAAAGTCTACAGGATATGGCACTGGCCCAGGACTTGGTGGTTGGAATTGTAGGCACAACTATTATCCATTCTTTGAAGAATTATCTGATAGATCATATACAGATAAAGAACTAGATGAGATAAACAATAAAACAGTAATGTATAATAATAAAGAATATACTGAATATGAAGCTACACAAATGCAGCGTAAAGCAGAAAGAAATATAAGAACTTCAAAGAGAGAGTTATCAGCTTATGATGGAATAATGAGTAGTAATGCTACCAATTCTTTAAGAAAAGAAGCTGAAACTAAATATAGTATTACTTCTGCAGAACTTAAATCAAAATCAAAAGAACTAAAAGGCTTTATAGAACAAACAGGTCTTACAAGAGATAAAGCAAGAGAAAGAATAGTTAAATGAAAGTATAGGTGATATTATATGCCTAACATAGAAGAATTAAATAATATAGTTAAAAAGTTACAAGAAATAATGCGTATACAGGATTGGGATATAGAAGTTGCTATAGCAAATAAATATGAAATAAAAGATGAGATAGATGATGACAACATATACGGAGTATCAATAAGACATATGAAAATGAAAACAGCAAAAATACTTTTAAATAAAGATCATCATCCTGAAGAATGGTATGCAACACTAGTACATGAATTAAAACATATACAAAGTAGTGATATGCTAAATGAAATGAAAAAGAATATGAATGATAAGCAATTTGATAGTTTAATATATTATGAACAATTAACAGAAATATTAACAAAAGAATTTATAACTTTGTATCCACAAAAATAAAAGAGAATTAAGTATTATATGAAAATATAGTGCTTTTTTATATGCCTAAAAACGTGTGCAGGGGCATAAAACAGTTAATCTGCTAATCATGTAAATTAGTCTATTTGCAGACTTAATAAAGCAAAACAACAAGTGAAGCGACCACTTATAAAAGCATAGTTGGAGAAAGGAATAGTATGAAGACAGATGAATTAACAGCTTTAGGACTAACAGAGGATCAAGCTAAGTCAGTGTTAATAATTAATGGAAAAGATATTGAAAAACACAAAACTTTGACTGAAACTCAAAAGACAGAGTTAGATACTACTAATACTCAATTAGTAGAGGCTAATAAACAAATTGATAGTTATAAATCTATGGATATTGAAACTATCAAAAAAAATGCTGATGAATATAAATCTAAATTTGAACAATCTGAAAAAGATAAAACAACTCAAATAGAAGCTTTAAGGTATGATACAGCATTAGACAAATATGTAGGAAATTTAAAAATTAAAGATGAAGTTCATTCTAATAACTTAAAAAATCAAATTAAAGAGAAAAAACTTCAATTTGAAGAAGATAAGTTAATAGGCGGAGATGATGTTGTAAAATCTTATAAAGAAAAATATGCAAATGTATTTGAAGATGAAACTCCACCTCCAGAATTTACAACTACACAAACTAAAACTCCGACTCTTATAACAGGAGATCCAAATAAAATGGACTACAATACTTATAAGGCCTGGAGAAAACAAAATTAAAGAAATATAGAAATATAGAAAGAAGGAATTTATTATGCCAAATACAATATTAACACCTCAAGTGATTGCAAATGAAGCTTTGATGGTATTAGAATCAAATTTAACTATGTCTAATTTAGTACATAGAGATTATTCAAAAGAGTACGTACAAGTAGGAGATACAATAACAGTTAGAAAACCTGGAAAATTTGTTGCTAAGAATTTTATAGGAGAAACAGAAGAACAAGCTTTAACAGAAGGTTCAGTACCTGTTGTAATAGATCGTTATAGAGATGTAACTGTTCCAGTAACATCTAAAGAAATGACTTTGGATATTAAAGATTTTAGCGAACAAGTTATTACTCCTGCATTAATATCTATTGCTCAAGCAGTAGATATAGATGTATTAACAGTTGGTATAGAGAAAGCTGGAAGTAAAGTAGATGTATCAGGTACTCCAACAATACAAGATATTGCTAACGTTGGAAAAGCCTTAGATAAGAAAAAAGCACCAAGAGATAACTTAAGAAACTTAGTATTAGCAGTAGATACTTTATATAAATATAACACTTTAGATACTTTTGCTAAAGTATCTTATAAAGGAGATAGCGAGGCACTAAAAAATGCTGAAATAGGTAAAGTATATACAATGAATACATTTATGTCTCAAAATGCTCCTCAAAATTCATCTGTAACAGCTGGAACAGTAACTGCATATAAAGTAGTTTGTACAAAAGGTGCATCTCAATTCACTGTAAGTGCAGGAGCAGCAGCAACAGGAACAATTAAAGTTGGTGACCAATTAATAGTTAATGGTTACTTATTTGAATGTGCAGAAGATTTAATATTAGTTGCAGGTGCAGGAACATTAAAAGTAACTGAAAAAGCACCATTTACAATAACAGAAGCTCAAAGTGTAGTAATAATAAATAAAGCTCATTCTTTAGGTTTCCACAGAAATGGTTTAGCATTAGTAACAAGACAATTAGAATTACCTCAAGGAGCAGCTAAAGCAGCTATAGCTAGTGCTAATGGATTAGCAGTTAGAGTTGTATTTGATTATGATTCTAAAACTAAAACAGATAAAGTTTCTTTTGATATTATATATGGTATTAAAGAATTAGATACAGATTTATTAGTAGATTTTGCTTAAGAAAGTAGGTGCAAGGCATGTCATACGTAGATTATACATTTTACAAAGATAATTATCATGGTATCATGCCTTCATCTATTTTTGATAGATTAGTGATTGGAGCAAGTGCATATATAAAACGTAATACTTTTAGTAGGATAGATGAAACTAATATACTAGATGAAGTTAAATATTGTGCTTGTACTCTTGCTGATAAAATGTTAAAGATAGAAAAACGTGAAGGTAAAAAATCCGAAAGTGTTGGAACTCAATCTGCAAGTTATGTTGAAAAATCACAAGATGATGCAGATAAGTATCAAATATTAACCGACTATCTAGATCCTAAATTGCTTTATAGGGGGTGTTAATTATGTTTCCACATGATTGTACACTTTATTATAAAACTCTTAATAAAACCACTAGGTTGGACGAGTATATACGTGCTTATGTATATGAAGTATTCTTTGATAATGTAGAAGGTATAAATATAACTAAAAGTGGAGCTGCTAATGAAAATAAAGCTTTAATAGTAATACCAGATACTAGTATTTCAATTAGAAAAGGTGATATTATAGTAAAAGGAATTATAGATTATACTTTTGTGACGTTAGCAGATATTCAAAAGAAGTTTACAAATGTTTATATCGTAACCTCTGTGGATGTTAAAGATTTTGGAGGATTACAACATATCGAAGTAGGTGCTAAATAATGGAAATACAAACACCTAGAGGTAAAATATACCACGATAAAAACGGTGAAGCGCAATTAGAATGGAATCCAGAATTTAAATCAAAATGGAATGGTCAGTTTAATTCAGCTCAAAAGTTTATAGATAATGAAGTATTAAGATTAAATGATAAATATACACCGTTTCAATCGGGTATGTTAACAAAGTCAGGAATACTTGGTACTGTTGTAGGTAGTGGTAATATAGAGTATAATTCTATATATTCTCGTTATCAATACTATGGTAAAGTAATGGTAGGAAAAGCTCCTAAACAAGTAACTGATAAAGATTTAGTTTATACTGGAGGACCAATGCGTGGAGCATTTTGGTTTGAACGTATGAAAGCAGATAACAAAGAACAAATACTTGAAGGTGCTGGAAAAATAGCAGGAGGTAGTAAATGATAGATAAGATAAGAAAATACTTTATAGACTGTCCTTGTTTGGACAAAAATGGACGAATAGGGGTAGATTATTTAGGTAGCGACTCAGTAGATTACTCTATCGAACAAACTCCTGTATCTCCTATTATAAAGAAGTATAGAGATGGTGGTAGCTTAAGGCAATTATCATTTATATTAGCTAGTAGACAAGCTTGGGGTGCCGACGTTATAAATAATTTACTTAATTGTAAATTGTATAACGATATTGAAGCATGGATTGAAGATAACAACGATAATGGCATACTACCTGAAATAAATGGTATTGAAAGTATAGAATGTACAAGTACAGGATATGCCTATCAAGTAAGTGAACTTACTGCTAGATATCAAATACCAATGAGAATAACATATTATAAAGATTAATTAAGGGAGGAAGAAATTAAATGAATAATTTAGTTAAAAGAAATAAAAAAGTAATGTTTTATGGAATATTAAACGCAGGTACAACTTTGTATCATAGAATGAAAGGTTTTACAGATTCATCTATTTCTAAAAATTCAAAAGAATATTCAAGACAATATGTTGATGAAGATTTTGAACAAACAGATGTTACTGGATATAGTCCATCTATGAGTTATGCATTTGATCAATATACAGAGAATTTAGTACATGATGATATAGTAAGTATAACTGATAATGAAAAAATGGGAGCAGATGCTGTAAGATCAATAATTAATGTTGATTTTACAAAGTCTGGTTTAGCAGCTAATTCATTTGTAGCAATAAAAAGAGATTTTGCTGTAATTCCTGATAGCGAAGGAGATAGCACAGATGCATATACGTATTCTGGTAACTTAAAAGTAAAAGGTGAAAAAGTAATTGGAGAAATAACTTCTATTGATAATTTTCAAACAATTACATTTATACCTGGTACTGGAGTATTACAACTTGCAACATTTAGTGTTAAAAATGCTACAGTACAAATTGCTGGCGCAACAATAGTAATTTCTAATCAAACACTAGTAACAAATGATAATGGAATAGCTAATATAGAATTAGGAACAGGTACATATCCTTATATTATTTCTAAAACAGGATATACAGATAAAACTGGTAGTATGGTAATTGTAAGTTCCCCAGTTTACAAAGCAGAGACTATTGTAGTATAATAATAATAACAATATAGGAAGAGGTATTTAAAATGATTATAAATAATATAGAAGTAGATTTTGACATATTTGAAACTGAAAACTTAAAAAAGTTTGAAATTGGAATTGAGGAAATAGACAATGAAATTCACAACACAACTAGTAAAACATTAAAGCAGTACGAACAAGCTGAAATATACTGTAAAGGAGTTATTAATTTATGTAATAACTTATTTGGTGAAGAAAAAGCTAACAAAATACTAGAAGGTATAAAAGGTAACTTTTTAAAATGTACTAGAATTTTTGGAGAAATAGTAGACAAGGTAGCTGAAGAACAAAAAAAATCAGGTATAGAATTTAACAAATATTCTTCAAATAGAGCTCAAAGAAGGTCAAATAAGAAATGAATATGTTAATTGATGTATTACCTACTAAAGTAAAAAATATCAATCTAAACACTGATTTTAGAACTTCTATATTATTTGAATTATTAATGCAAGATAACTCTTTAACTGAAGAAAAAAAAGTTGCAAAAGCTATACAATTATATTATAATGAAGTACCAAAGAATATAGAGATAGCTATAAACAATATGCTTTGGTTCTATAAATGTGGTAAAGTTGAAGAAAATATAAAAAAATCAAAAAGTAATGAGAGTAATATATGTAAAATTTATTCTTATGAGTTTGATGATGAGTATATTTATTCGGCTTTTCTAAATCAATATGGAATTGATTTACAAGATATTAAATATTTGCATTGGTGGAAATTCAAAGCTATGTTTAAAAGTCTTAAAGAAGATAATCAAATAGTTAAAATTATGGGTTATAGAAGTATGAAAATTGATAATAAAACGAATAAAGAGCAAAGAAAGTATTATGAGAATTTAAAGAAAATTTATGCTTTACCAGATAATAGAACTGAAGAAGAAAAAGAACAAGAATTTGCAAAAAATCTATCTAATTTATTTTAATATCATTTACATTTTGTAAAAATAGGGTATAATATACAAAAGGATGTGATTTCTGTGAAAAATGTAGAGATAAGAGGTTCATATATAAGTGGATTACCTACTAATAAAAATGAATTTGATGTTTATAAAGTAACATTTGATAATGAATTTTTAAAAATAGAAAAAATATATTTATTTAAACCTAAAACACCAGAAATTTATAAAATTGATATTAGTAAAATTATAAGTGTTGAATTAGTTAATGAAACAAATATAGAAAGTAAAAATAAAAGTGTTATAGGTCGAGGAATTACAGGTGGATTATTATTTGGACCAGCTGGTTTGATTTTAGGTGGCTTATCTGGAACAGGTACAAAAAGTAAAACTGTAATTAAGGAGATACTTAATGTTTCTTATTATGGAATAAATGAAAATGATATAAAAACAATATTATTTGATGTTAGTAACACTATTCTAGGTAAAAATAAATTTATAAATGAGTTTAAAAAAGAAAATAAAACAAATGAAATTGGAGAAATAATTTTATAATATAGAAAAAAATACTAAGAGTTAGATGAAAATCTAGCTCTTTTTCTATGTCTAAAAGGACGGTGATAAAATGGCAGCAGATGGACATTTAAATTTTGATACCAAAATAGATACAGCTGATTTCGATAAAGCAGTAAAACAAATGGGAGCATCCTCTGAAAAAGGACTTAATATCATTAAAGGAGCAATAGCTGGAGTCGCAATCGCAACAGCTGCAGTTGGAACTGCTATAATTGGAGCAGGGTTTAAGTTTAATAGTGAAATGGAGCAATATCAAGCTGGGTTTGAGACATTATTAGGAAGCGCAGATAAAGCAGATAAAATGTTAGGAAATTTAAAAAATTTTGCAGCAAAAACCCCTTTTGAATTAAGTGATTTAGCTAAAGGAAGTCAAACTCTATTAGCATTTGGAATGGATGCAGATAGTATAATGCCTACTTTAAAAATGTTAGGCGATGTATCTTTAGGAAATAAAGATAAATTTAATTCTTTGACATTATCATTTGCACAAGTGCAAAGTACAGGTAGATTAATGGGACAAGACTTATTACAAATGGTAGGTCAAGGATTTAATCCGTTACAGATCATGTCTGAAAAAACAGGAAAATCCATGAGAGAATTAAAAGAAGATATGGAAAAAGGTGCAATAAGTTCAGATATGGTAACAGAAGCATTTAAAAGTGCAACATCTGAGGGTGGCAGATTTTATAATTCTATGGAAAAACAATCTAAAACAATGGAAGGCCAATGGTCTACTATTAAAGATAACTTTAGTCAATTTTCTGGAAAAATATTAAAACCAGTTACAGATTATATCTCTGGTACATTACTTCCTAAAGCAAACGAATTAATTGCAACATTTAGTGAAAAATTTGATACAATAAATTGGCAACAATTTAAAGATACATTATATTATATATCTTTAATATTAGTTCCCTTAATAGCTGGCTTTATAGCATTTAAGACAGTTATAGCAATACAAAGTATAATATCAGCAGTAACACTATCATTTGCAGCTTTAAACGCAGTATTATTAGCAAATCCAATAGTATTAATAATAACTTTAATAGTTGCTTTAGTAGCGGGAATAATGTATTTATGGGTGACAAATGAAGATTTTAGAAACTTTATAATAGGAGTATTTACAACAATAGGTAAATTCTTTTATGAATTATGGAATGGAATTATTAATTTTTTTACAGAAGATATACCTAATGCAATAGGTAGTGTTATAAACTTTTTCAAAAAGTTACCTGAATACATCGGTTTTATGGTAGGATTTATATTAGGTTTATTTGTAATGTTTTTTTTAGGACTATGGGATTTTGCTACAGTTAAAATACCTAATTTTATTGGAAAAGTAATTCAATTTTTTATGGAATTACCAAGTAAGATATGGAATGCAATTATTAGTGCTAAAGATAGACTTATAGAATGGGTAGCTAATTTAATAAATACTTCTAAAACAGAAATACCTAAGTTTATAGATAATGTAATAAATGGATTCAAAGAATTACCTAATAAAATGTTGGATATAGGCAAGAACATTGTTACGGGAATGTGGAATGGAATTACTGGAATGGCTGGTTGGATTAAAGATAGAATAAAAGAGTTTGCAACAGGTGTAGTTAATGGAATGAAAACAGCTTTAGGCATACATTCACCTTCTAAAGTCTTTGAAAAAGAAGTTGGTAAAAATATAGCATTAGGTGTAGGTAGTGGATTTACAAAAAATCTAAAATCTGTATATTTAGATATGCAAAGTGCGATAAATACGGAAACATCTAAAATAAATGCTAACATAGATGGAAATTTAACAAGTAATATATTAAATAAAACTGTTGTTGTAGATAATTTATTAGATAAAAATATAAGTATAACTGAAGTAACTAATTTAGATGGCAGAAAAATATCTAATAACACAAATAATTATAGTTTAAGAAGAAAGGTGGCTTTCGGAATATGACACATTTATTAAAAATAACTAATACTATTTTAATAGGTATATTAGCAGATTCATATACTTGCATTGAAAAAATACCAATTGTTTTGGGTAGTAAAATGATGAGTGATGGTTCTGAAAGATTTAATTTTGCTACAATAGAAAAAGTAAAAATAAAAGTTAGATTCGGTAGATTAAATGATATACAAATGCAAAATTTATTAAATTTATTGAAAAGCAATTTTGTATTTCCAATGGAGTTTTGGTCGATTGATGACAAAATAAATAAGACTAGAAATTTTAGGCTTGTAGATATACCAGAGCCAGTATTGATAAATAGTGTTAATAATAAAGAACAGTACAATGAATTAGATGTTGAATTTGAAACAGTGGGGTAATACTTATGAATTATAGAGTTAGTACAACACAAAATGATTATATTTTAATAGATGGTAAACAAATATTTATAACAAATGTTGAATTATTTGATGATTGCTATAATGAGGGAAATATATTTGGAAATTGTATATCTAAAGATTTAAGTTTTGAATTATACAATGACAATACAGTAGATTTTGAAAATAAGAATTTTAAATATTTTACTGGAGTATGGAACGGAACTGTATATGAATATATAGATATGGGTACGTTTATAACTTTTGGTGTTGGAGAGAAACAGGCAAATGGATTTACTACAATTACAGCATTTGATATTATGGTTAAATTTAATAAGACATACGAAGATAGAGTAACATATCCTTGCACATTTGGAGAATTATTAGATGATGTATCGTTGCAATGCGGAGTTGAATTAGATCCAATTGTATTAATAAATAATCAATTTATAATAGAAAATAATCAGTTTGTAAACAACGAAAGTTGCAAGATTGTATTAATGAATATTGCTAGTATTAATGGATTATTTGGAATAATAGATAGTGATAAATTAAAATTAAAGTTAACTAGTGATACAGATATTGAATTGATTGCAAGCGAATATGAAGAAATAGAATTTAAAAGACCAACTTATGGAATAAATAGGTTGGTTTTAGGTATGAAAAATGTTGAAGGTGAGAACGTAGCAGTTGATGATTCAGTTGATATATTAGTAAATGGAGTTCATAACCTAATAATAAATGATAATTATTTTGCATATACACAACAAAAACGTGAGCAATTAACAAATAATTTGTTTTTACAAGTTAAAGGATTTGGATATATACCATATGACATGAAAGGGCAAGGAATACCAACACTTAAATTAGGCGATAAAATAAAAATAGATGGTAAAGATACAATAGTCTTGAGAAAACTGTGGAAATCACCATTAGGACTTGATAGTGAAATGTATGCTCCAGCAGTAATAAACGCTGTAGTGGATCTTATATATAAACCAGATCTCGAATTAAAATTAAGGCAAGCCGAAATAAAAGTTGATAAAGCATTAGGTACAATTTCTCTAGTAGTATTAGAACAATCAAGTCAAAGCAGTAAAATAACAACTGTTGAGCAAAATGTTAATGGAATAACAAGCACAGTATCCACTATAAAGAATATAGCAAATGCTAATACAAGTGAAATATCAAGTGTTAAGATCAGAACCAATACTTTAGAAGAAAACGTAGTAGGACTTACTAATACTATGAAAGAAACTGGTGGATTAAATATACTACACGATGCTCCAGGATACTTTAAAAACGATTATTGGGGTGGAACAGTAACAACATTGATTAATACTGAGATACTAGACAATACAAGGTCTGATATTGCATTTTATGTACAAAACAATACTATATCACAGTCAGTGTCTGTATTGAATGGCACATATACATTAAGTGGCTTATATAAAAAATTACTTGCATTGTCTAATATAAAAGTAACAGTGAATGATACTGATATTCCTTTAACTTTAAATCAGTGGAATCAGTTTATTTATACTTTTGAGGTAACAACTAGAAATATAATAGTTAAAGTAACTGGTGATACAGTAAATGCTGGATATGTAGCAGATTTAATGCTCAATTCTGGTGATCTACCACAAGTATTTTCACTAAATCAAAATGAGACTTACACGGACGCAGTAAAGATTGGTAAAGGATTAACAATTGAATCTACCAATACTAACACAAAATTAGAAGCAGGTGCTACTGGAATTGTGATAAGAAATAAAGTAACAGGTATAGTTAAAACAGAATTTACTGAAGATGGAATCGACACAAATTATTTAAAAGCTAAATCTTCTTTGATAGGTGGTTTATTAACACAAAATATTAATGGACAAGTCTGCTTAAATAATATAGGAGGTGTATAATTATGAGTTTATATAGTGCGTATGATAGTGCATCTCATCGATTAAGAATTGATTATAGTTATTCTAACAATGCAGCTGCTCGTACATTTACAATTTCAGCAAATGCGACAATAGAAAACTTAAATACAAATCAGTTGGATATATTTACTGCTAAAATATATATTGGCGGTTTAGCTAAAACAGTTTCGATTGGGCCAGGCGCGTGGGAAGGTAATGTATCTGTGTATATGGGTTCTTATTCGAGAACATTCAATTATGATTCTAATGGAAATGGCTCAGCTACTGTACAAGGACAATTATTATCAGGGACAGGTGGATCAGGTGGTTGGACTAATAGTACAAATGTAACAGTTCCAAATATTCCTGCAATTGTTCCTCCTGCAGCAACTGTTGCTTGGATGGATAATTTTACAGTACCAAACTATATGAATGTTGGTATTGATAACCCATCAGGTGCTACAATAGAAGCATATATTTATATTAATGGTGCACCAGTTGTTTCAGCAAATGGAATTACAGGAACGTTTACTTGGTATTTAAGTGAGGCTGACAATGTAGCAATTTTAAATGCAATAGGTCCTGATGTGAGTAGTAATGCTTTTACATTATATTTAAGAAGTTACTTAAATGGTACTGATTTAGGTACAGGAACTAAAGATGGAATTTGTTATAAACCAGCTCCAAACCAGGTTACTTTATCTAAAACTAATTTTACAATAGGTGAAAACATAATAATATGGTCAAATAGAGTTAACTATCAATCTACACATAAAATTACAGTGTGGTATAGTGCATTAAATAAAATTATAGCAAGTGATATAACAGATGCATTTACTTGGGATACTGATGCTAATCAAGATTTATATTTACAAATGCCTGCATCAAATACAGGCTGGGGTACTATAGTTCTTCAAACATACTATAGTGGTGTTTTAATAGGTCAAACCACTCAAAGATTTGATTGTGCTGTAGCAAATTCTAACCCAATATTTAGTAATTTCACATATATTGATAGCAATGCATTAACATTTGCATTAACTAATAATAATCAAAAAATAGTAAAAGGATACTCAAACGTTAAAGCTACTATTAGCACGGCAAATAAAGCTATGGCATTAAATAGTGCAACTATGAATAAATATATATTTAAAAATGGAACTAAGCCTCAAATTGATGGAACGTATTCAAGTTCTGCTAATGTTGATATTACTATCAATGGAGTAGACGCAACTACAATGGAAGTTTATGCAACTGATAGCAGAGGAAATTCAACAAAGAAAGAAATAATTGCAAGTACATTTTTAGATTATTTTCCAATAAACGTTTTAGCAGGAACAGCAACAAGAGGTACAGGAGGAATAGGAACAGCAGTAACATTAGCATTTAATGGATCATTATGGAATAAAACATTCGGAAGTATTATGAACAGCATAATATCTTGTATATATAAATATAAAAAGACTACTGACACAGTATGGACTACTGGAACTACGGTAATTACTCCAGCAATAAGTGGAGATACTTATTCTAAATCAGCATCAATAATAGGAGATTTAGGGGCTAGTGGATTTAATAGTTCTTATTCGTATAACATACAAGTAATAATAACAGATAAACTTTCTACATTCACACAAAATATAACATTACAATCTGGTAAGCCACAATTAGCAATTCCAGTAGGTAAAGGGGTAGCGTTTGGAAATTTTTATATAGATGCAGAGGGTGGAGATATACAAGTATTAGGTAAAGACATACTTAATTTAATATGGCCAATTGGTAGAGGATTTACAGATTATACTGATACTGACTATTCTAGTTATTGCGGATTTACTTGGGTTAAAACTACAATAGGCAAAATGCAAGTTGGTAAAGATGGTTCAACAGAATTTCACGATATAGGTCAAGTTGGTGGTGTAAAGACAGTTACATTAGATAGCACGATGATACCAAGTTTAGATATATATGTTGACTCTACACCAGTATTATATAACGGTACTGGAGGTAGCACTGCAATTAAGCCGACTGCGAGTTATGGTGCAAATGCAACAGGTTCAAGTAAATTCATTGCTAAAGGTGGAGGATTACCACATAACAATTTGCCACCATACGAAGTAGTTAATTTTTGGAAAAGGACAATATAACAGCATCTAAATGGTTGCTGTTTTCTTATATAACAAAAGAAATGGAGAAATGTTTATGGAAAACATACAGATAATTTATTTAATAGGCTTTGTTGCTAGCTTAATAGCAATAGGAACTCCAATAATGAAACTTAATACTTCAATTACAAAATTAAATGTAACAATGGAAAATGTAAATAATACAGTTGCAAAAAGTGAAAAAAAGATTGATGGTCATGAAGAAAAAATCAATGACCATGAAAAAAGGATATTTCTTTTAGAAGATAAAGAAAAAGATAGAAAGGAAGTGATTTAAATGAATTTATTATCAATAATCATAATCACATTAGTAGTAATAATTGTTATTGTTATTTTAATTCTTTCAATAAGAAAATTAGGTTTAAGAGCAGTAGCTACAAAATTTATTGTTGAGGCAGAGACAATATTTCAAAATGAAAAAGGATCTGTTAAATTCAATTATGTATTTGACAAAATGTATGAACTCATACCAAGTTTTTTACAAATGTTCTTTACAAAAGCATTATTAATACAATTTATACAAAAAGTGTTTGATGAAGTCAAAATCGCATTAGACTACCAAATAACAGATGTAAAATAACACGGACAAGCTTTTACAAATGGCTTAAAATGGCGTGTAAAGCGTCGTTTTTTGTCATATATTTAAAAAATAATAAGGAGGTCTTAAAATGGAAAAAGTTGATGAAGAATTTAAAGGAACAGATTTTGTATCTGTAGAAGAGGGGGAATAATTATGAATTTAAGAGAATTTGGAACTTACGCATTAAATAAAGGTCAAATAGCAATACCTAGTGGAAAATATCTTGGCCAATGTACTTCACTAACACAGGATTTGCTAGAAAAAGTATTTGGATTTGGATTTGTAGCTAGAGGTAATGGAAAAGATTGGGCTAATAATGCAGATGTATTATCACACTTTAATAGGCTACCAGTTGGAACAATTTTAATACCAGGTGATATATTAGTCTATGGTGCAAACTATGGTGCTGGATATGGTCACGTTGGCTTTATAGATGCTAATGGAAATTACTTGGACCAAAATGGAATTAGAAGTTTACATACAGCTTATAGAAATATACCATTTGCAGGATATATTTGTGTATTAAGATGCAAAACTGCATTTAAAACTGGTAATGAAGTAATATCATATACCGTAAGAGTAGACAAGTCTAAAGCTATGGTAAGAAGTGGAGCTAATTCACAATGTAGTCTAGCTGGAAGTGGAACTTTAGTTAAAGGTAATACCTTTATAGCTACTGGAACTGTTGCAGGTGAAAATGTTGGTGGCAATAATACCTGGTATAGGTCTGCTAAAGGAAACTTCGTTTGGTCTGGCGGATTAACTAAAATATAACTTATGAGTTATTAATTTAAATAGAATATATAGAAGAGAGTATAAAAACTCTCTTTTTGTATTTATAGTAATTTACAGTATTTTATAGTAGTTTATCTACCACCATATTAAAATTATTTTATCTAACCAAAATTTTGGAAGGAGTGATTTTTGTGAAAAGGAATGATCCAAACAAAAAAGTAGTAAAAGAGTATTTGTTTCAAAATTACGGTTGTATTTGCATGGTTTGTGGTAACAAATTCGAACGGACAGAGTTACAACTTCATCACATTTTAAAATTTGAGCATACTCATACTACTACAATTGCAGAATCTAGTCTAGTTTGTGATTGCTGCCATAAAAATATCAACTGCCAGGAACGAACTAATTTTAAAGAATATACTAGAATAAATAATAAAATACGCAAATAAAAATAAGCTACTCATTAATGTGAGTAGCTTATTTTTTTATGTATTATTCACTTGCTTTTATTATATTCTTTTAAACAATTATTAAATTCATCTATAAGTATTTCATTTACTTTCAAGTTTACTATATCACAACTTATTTCTTTAAATATCTTATCTTTTTCTTTAGCACTAGCGGTAATCAAAATTTCTTTACGTAGCGACATTATTTCTTCTAACTGCTTTTTATCTTGTTCTCTCTCATTTAATTTTCTTTTAATAATTTCTTCCACTTCATCACCTTTATATAAATATATCATAAATATATCATAAATATTATATATTTTTGTCTAAACTTGTCATTTACTAATGATTTACTGTCTAGATATGTCGAATTACTTTATGTTATGCATTAATATGCTATACTATGTACCTATTCCAAAGTAATATTTAATTTTAAGAGAGGACTAATTCCCTCTCTTTTCTTATGCTTAAAATTCAATATTTGGCATTCAAATATAAAATAGAGGGGGATATATTCTTTTGTTATTATATGATATTCTATGAACCAAACATTAATGGTCAAATAAAGTTGAATCATATATAAAAGATTTTATAACTTTAATTAGGGTATACAATGAATATGTAAATTTTACTGAAATACACAAGTTAGTTATAGATAAACAATACTTAAATACTAAATTGGATGAAATAAAAAACAAAGTATTAAAAGATGTATTTAAAGATGATAAACTCTTTGAAATTAATTCGAGTTTAAGTAATTTAAAAAATGAATATTTAAATTTAGATGATAGAACCGGTAGTATAATACGTTCTGAAATAACAAGAATAACAGATGTATTTATTAGTGATTTTAATATAAACAAGAAATTTTGTGGCAGGTCAGATAAATTAGATTTTAGTTTAGATAAAATTTATGTTTTATCAATTAATATTTCAGATAACAAAAAACTTGCTAAAATTATTTCTACTTATTTAAAATTAGATTTTCAAAAACAGATTCTGAATTTTAACTGCAAACCTACTTTTTTTATATGCGATGAATATCAAGAATTTTCAAATATTGAAGATGCAAATTTCTTTTCTTTATCTAGAGAATTTAAATGTATAAATGTAATAAGTATGCAAAGTTATACTTCATTAAATAACAGTTTAAATAATACAAATGCGGCAAAAGTTATAATACAAAACTTAGTAAATAAAATATGGTTTAGAAATGATGATACTTATACGGTGGAAGAAATAATAAAGCAAATAGGAAAAGAAGAAAAGGAAAGATTATCAATTAATTTAAATGAAGCTTCAAAGGAAACTAAATACAGTATATTTACAAATAAATTTAAAAATATCAAATCCAATTTATCTCAAGGATATACAGTTAACAAAAGCTTTGAAAATATTTTAGATTCTAACTATATAACTACAAAGCTTAAAACTTTTGAAACAGTGTGTATTCTATCAGATGGTACAAGTAGTAAATTATATAAAAAGGTTAAGTTTAAAAGATGGGTAAAATAATGGGGGATAATATAATGAATAAGAAATATATAAAAATAATTACAATAATTTGTTTTGTATGCATATTAATAACCGTTTCATCTGATATATATGGAGCAACGGTTTCAGATCCTACACTTGTTACAAAACTAAACAGTGCATTCAAAAAAATACAAGGATATTTAGTTAAACTTGCAGTTCCAGCAGCTGGGGTTGCTATTGCAACAGGTGTTATGATTAGGAAGCTAAGTTTTGGTGATGAAGAAAAAATGGCTACAGGTAAAAAAGTTATAACAAATGCAATAGTTTGTTATGGAATTATAATTTCTATAGACTTGATTATAAAGTTTGTGGATGCAGTGCTTAAATGAACGTAAATGACATAATTAACAGTTTAAATCTTATATCTGAGAAACTATTCAAATCAGTCGAAGGAGAGGTTTATACTACCTTAGATAAGATAGTAAATATATCTCCTGATATTTTGAAATCAGATCCTCTTAAAAATATATTTTTTGAGAATAAAGTTAACGGAATAATAGTAATAGCTAATTCATTAATGATGCTTTATATAACATACTATATGTTTACACAGCTAATGTCTCTATATAACGGTAATACTACAGAAAACATATATACCTTTATAATAAAACTAGTTGTTGTATTTATACTTATTAACAATAGTTATTTTATTTGTGAGTTAATATTAAATATTACAAATGAAATAACTAATTCAATAGAAATGTATGGAGAAAACATTTCTGGTCAAGACTTAACATTCACTAACTTAAAAGAGAAGATATTATCTATAAAAGATTTTATGAAAAATGATTTGCTATCACTAGATGGACTTATAAAAGGTGTAATATCATTTGGAGCAATAACTATTTTAATTAACTTTTCTATTAGATATGTTACTATGATATTTTTACTCATAATATTTCCTTTAACATTAACTACTTTAACAAGTAGCATCACATCGGGAATCTTTAAATCATATTTTAAAATATTTATTGTAACGCTGTTTACTCAAATAATAGTTAAGCTAGTTATATTGATACCACTTATGTATAAAGACGTAGATAGCATAATGTATAAAATTGTTTTAGTTGGAACTATATATATAATATACAGAATTAATACATTTGTAAAAGAGTTGTTTGTTAAAATAACTGAAGAAAGTAAATATACTAATATATTTAGAAGGTAAAATATGAATGAAAAAGAAATGTTTATGAACTATAAAAGAAATAACAAGTGGATGGGTATTATAGACTACAAATCACTTGCATTTTTAGTTGCGTACTTAGCTATAATATGGAATGTAATAGATTTTTTTAACATTCCATTAGAATATAAAATGTATATTATTATTTCACTTAGTATACCAGTATCTGTTATGTTATGCATTAATATAAATAGTGAAAGTGCAATAGATGTTGTAATTACTGTAATTAAATTTAAATTTAAAAACAAAATATATGTTACTGACTATTTATATGTTGAAGATGTTGATAAAACATGTAAAATTTTTTCCAATTACGATAAAAAAGATTAAAAAGATTGTAAATATATTAAACTAATGATATAATTATCACAAACAATAAAATTAGCTTAATATAAGGAGAAATGTCATGAAATTTGTATCTAAATCAAAATTAGAATTAGCAGACACAATGCTACCAGATTTATTTATTGTGAATCATATGAATTCATTAGAGCCTATAGATGTAAAAGTATACATATATATGCAATATTTGTCAAAAAACAATGAAGAAATAGATTCAGTTACTATGGCAAAAAAATTAAGTACCACAGAACAGGAAATATCTTTTTCTTTAGATAGATTACAATCTGAGGAATTAATAAGCAAGACTACATACGGATTTAACATTATTAATTTAAAAGAAGTAGAAATAAATAAATTGTATACTCCTAAAGTTGAACCTAAAAAAACAAAAGCATTTGTTGAACAAGAACAAGCTAGAACATTAGCAGCTGGTGCAATAAGTGAGAGTTTCTTTAATGGTTTAATGACATTTAGTTGGTATACAGATATTGGAATACTATTTGATAAATATAAATTTTCGGAAGAAGTTATGATTGCTCTTTTCCATTATTGTGATGAAAGAAAAGCGCTTAACAAAAAATATGTATATGCTGTTGCTGAAGGCTGGTATAAAGGTGGAGTTAAAACCTTTGAACAGTTAGAAGAATATTTAGATAAAATAACTAAATTCCAAATTACAATTCAAAAAATATCTAAAGCACTTAGATTAAACAGAAATTTAACAAAGTATGAAGAAGCATATGTTAATAAATGGCTTTATGAATATATGTATGATTTTGATATGATAGAGGAAGCTTTAAAAAGAACTGTTAGTAAATCCAATCCTAGTATAAACTATATAAATGGTATACTTAGTAATTGGTTTAAAAAAGAATATAAAAAAGTAGCAGATATACAAAATGAAGTAAGACAAACAGCAGGTATTAAAGACAATACTGCTAAAGTTAAATATAAAGATTATGAGCAAAGAAATTATGATAATTTAGAAACATATTATGATAATCTATAAGGTGAGGTGATTTATTTGGATACATATGTATTAAAAGATTTACTTAAAGAATACAGCTTAAAAAAACAAAGAGCAGATGATGAATGTAAAAAGAACAAAAGAGAAATATTTTCTAAGATTCCTGAAGTTTCAGCATTGCAAGATCAACTAGCTATAGTATCCATAAAGTCTCTTAAAAATAATATGATACAAGATCAAATTTCAAGAGAAATAGAAACACAAAATTTAGAAATTAAGATAAACGAAATAAACAGCAAAATAGTAAAGTCATTAAAAAGAAATGGGTATAGTTTAGATATGTTTAATCCTAAATACGAATGTGAATTATGCAAAGATACAGGATATATAAATTTTAAGCAATGTTCTTGTTTAAAACAAAAGATTATAAATGTTGCATATAAACAATCTAATGTACTTAGATTAGAAGACGAAAACTTTGAAACTTTTGATACATGTTTCTATTCTGCTAAACCAGATGAAAAGTATGGATCAGCTAAATCTCCACTTGAAAATATTGAAGATGTTAGAAAAACATCCGTAAAGTTTTGTAAAAACATTGCAGATAAAAATCAAAAGAATTTGTTGTTTATAGGTGGGACAGGTATAGGTAAAACATTTTTATCAAATTGTATAGCTTCAGAAGTTATAAAAAATGGATATACAGCCATATATCAAACTGCTCCAATCCTTATGGATACAGTAATACAATACAAATTATCTTATGGAAGAAATGATGACAACAAACAAAGATATAATCAAATATTTGATGCAGATTTATTAATAATTGATGATTTAGGTACTGAAACTATGAACAATATAAAATTTACAGAATTATTTAATATAATAAATACAAGATTATTAAATAATAAAAAAATGATTATATCAACAAATTTAACAATTAAAAAATTATATGATACATACGACGAAAGAGTAGTATCAAGATTAATAGGTAATTTTATGATTTGTAAATTCATTGGTGATGATATAAGACTTAAAAAGAAAAAAATAAATTAGAATAATACTAATAGTAGGGAGTAATTTAAAATGAAAAAATTTTTAATTTCCAATTGTTTAATTATTTTCTTAATTGGCATCATATTTTACTCTAGTTTTTATTCACTTTGGGGATTTATTCCGATTTTATTAATAGCATCTTTAGTTCTTGCTATATTAACACAAGTACATGCGTTAACTGAATTTAATAAAGATAACAAAACATTACTTTGTATTGGAAATGCAATAACTTGTATTGCTATATTTTTTGCTGAATTAAAAATATTCAACTCAATTAATCCTCCTACTTCGTTGTTTTTGTCAGGATTAGATAATATTATTTATGTATTTTCTGTTGGATATATTAATTTTTGTATAGTATTTCCTATATTATTATTTTTAATTAATACTTTTAAAAAACAAAACGGTCCTAAAATAAGCTATGTAGTATTAATAGTAAGTTATTTAATAATGTCTTTAATTTTAGAAATATATGTCTTTTCAATGTTTATAAATTAACTTTTTTAAAGGTGGTATTTTATGATGAATATAAGTATAAGAAAAGAAACAGAAAAGGATTATGAAATGTCAGAGTTTGTTATAGATGAAGCATTTAAAAATGAAATTCATAGTCAGCATAACGAAAAATATGTTGCTGCAAAGCTTAGAAAAAGTGATAAATTTGTACCAGAACTTTCTCTTGTTGCAGAATTAGATGGAAAAATTGTAGGTCATATAATGTTTACAAAACTACTTATAATAAATGATGAAATCGAATATGTATCATTGGCATTAGCGCCTGTTTCAGTTTTACCAAAATATCAGAATAATGGTATTGGAAGTAAATTGATTTTAGAAAGTTTTAAAATTGCAAAACAAATAGGTTTTAAATCAGTAATTATTTTAGGACATGAAAATTTTTATCCTAGATTTGGGTTTAAACCTGCAAGTATGTGGAAAATTATAGCTCCGTTTGATGTACCGGATGAATCGTTTATGGCATTAGAACTCGAAGATAAAAGTCTTGACAATATTTCAGGGACAGTAGTTTATGCAAAAGAGGTTTTTGATTAGCAAACATTAATATAAAATTGTAATTAAATATATAAGAATAACAAAAGTATGGGTAGAAATTCTCATACTTTTTACTTTTGCTTATTATATATGTAATAGGTGGTTTAATTGAAAAAAATTATAGTAGATTCTCATTGTGATACTGCACTGAAGTTATTAAATGGATATGATATTAATAGTAGCAGTAATCAATTTACTTTAAATAACTCTCTTATATATGATAAATATATTCAAGTTTTTGCAATGTATATTGAACCAGAATATGTTAGAAATGGTGAATACGAGTTATGCAATAGATTAATTACTTCTGTTAAAAATGAAGTTGAAAAAAATAGTAAGTATATGAAGATTATAACCAATAAATATCAGCTACAAAGGTATTTTAACGAAGACAATAGAAGATTAGGTGTAATACTTAGTATTGAAGATGCAAGTTGCTTAGAAGGTAGTATAGATAACGTACAGAATTTTTTTGATAATGGAATTAGTATAATAGGACTTACATGGAATGAAAGAAATGAAGTTGCATCAGGCGCAAATTGTTGTGGAGATATAGATGATGGATTATCAGAATTTGGAAAACAAGTGATTCGAAAAATGAATGAGTTAGGTATAATAATTGATGTATCTCATTTATCTGAAAAGTCATTTTATGATGTTATGAAAATAACAAACAAACCAGTTATGGCATCACATTCGTGTTCTAAAAGTATATGTGATCATAAAAGAAATTTAAGTGATGAACAAATTAAATTAATTTCAAAAAATGGAGGAATAATTGGAGTAAACCTTTATAATGAGTTTTTAAATCACGATATAGATGAAGCTAATATAGAATGTTTGATAAAACATATAAGACATATATATAATATAGGCGGAAAAGAATGTGTTGGTTTAGGAACAGACTATGATGGTATGGGTAAAGATAAAACTGCTGTTGGGCTAGAGGATAATTCAAAATTGCTAAATTTACCATATTTCTTAAAAAATGAAAACTTTAGTGATGATGATATAGAAAGAATCATGTGGAAAAATCAATTTGAATTTTTGAAAAGAGAATTAAAATAACTTGAAAATATACAAAAAAATTGTATCATATGTAGTTATATTCCGAATATTATTATAATAATACTTTTTTATTGCAATTTAAATTAAAAAGTGTTAGAATATAAGCAAAGGAGAATGATTTGATTATGGATACGAGTATAAGTGTTACAGAAAATAATGATAAAATAAAATCATTTGCCGAAGGACTTAATTTTTTTAAGCTGTTTTGGATTTTCTATATAGGATGTTTCACTGGAGTAATAATAGAAACAATATGGTGCATAGCAACGAATGGTGTACTTGAAAGTAGAACAGCTCTAATAATTATGCCGCTTAATCCAGTTTACGGATTTGGTGCTTTACTTATATCGATTTGCTTTATAAGATTTAGTAGTAATAAAAACGGAACTATATTTTTAGGTTGTATGGTTGCAGGTGGAATATTTGAGTATATGTGTAGCTTATTTCAAGAATTGGTATTTGGAACTGTTTCATGGTCATACACTGCAGACTCTTTGGGAATATTTCAAAGAACTAGCCTTGTATATTGTATTTTTTGGGGAATACTTGGAATATTTTGGGTAAGAGGAGTATATCCATATTTGTCTTATCTAATACAAAAAATACCTAATAGCATAGGCAAATTTTTAACATATGTTGTTTTATTAACTGTAATAATAGATATTATATTTACATCATTTGCATTACTTAGACAATTACAAAGAAGAGAAGGAATACCTGCAACAAATATTGTTCAGAAATTTTATGATAAAAATTTAAATGATGATGCATTAAAAAGGATATACCCTAATATGACACCAGTAAGATAGATGAAAAAGAAAGTATAGCAAAATGCAATACTTTCTTTTTGCTATACACTTATAAAATTATCTATTTACTTGTTCAATTTCAAAATTCTTAGTAGGTAAATCTTTAGTTGAATTATCAACAAATTCATGTTCAACGCCACTTTTTAATTTTTCTTTGAAATCTTTTGAATTTTCTATTACTTTATCTAAGTTTGAAATTAATCTATTTGAATTCAAATAGATATTTTCATATTTGTCTGGAGTAGAATAATTTTTTTCTCTATTTCTTTGATTGATTTCCCTTACTAGACTTTCGGGATTTACAACGCTATATCCTTCGTCATTTCTATATGAAGTACTATTAGATATTTTACTGAACTCTTCATATGTAATATTCGGATCCATTTGTTTAGAAAGGGTAAATAAACCTGATACTTCGGGTATTGCCCAACTTGCACATGAAGGTCCACAATACATATATCCCTTTCCTATTTGAGCATATGACCTTCCACCACAAGGAATGAAAGTTGTAGATAAAGAATTTTTTTCGGTTTTCTCTTTTATAATTTCTTTGAGATCATCAAAATCCATTAAAAGAAGTGTTTTATAATATTCTATTTCTTTTTCTATAGTGCATGCTAAATATTCTTTATTAGGAGAGTTTTTTAATTCCATTAAGAGTTTTTTATTGTTATTTATTAAAGCATTGATTTTTCTTTGTGATTGAGAATATTTTTCTATATTAAATTCATTTGAATTTGACTTTGTTTGGAGTGAAAAGTTATTACAATCATTAATGTCTAGGTAAGGGTTCCTATTATAATAGGAAAAATGTTTGAAAAAATTTGGCGAATTTATAAATCCGCATCCTGTTTCGGATAATTTGTCACTATAATTTTTATTTACTGCATCAGAATTGAAACTTGCAGACATTGAAACTACACTTATTTTTTCACCTTCACCATTATTAAAATCTACTATTTTATCTAATATTTCTATTCTTTCTTTCTGTTCCCATTTTTGATTTGAAGCAAAATAATAAATTTTAGATTTTGGTGCAATTCCAGTAGTATTACCAGCTAATAGTGACGATACTGTTTTACCATGAAATCCATCATCATTTTTTACTGCTTTTATAACAGGATCATCGTTATATAAAACTATTTTGCTACAACCATTTTCATCTATAAATTCTTTGCTTTCTATATCAAAAGGCCAATCTATTATAGCAACATTAACGCCTGTACCATCTATTCCTGCATCATGTAATCTTTGCAAGTTTAGACCGAAATTTTTTCCGTTTTCTAATAATTCTAATGGTTTAAATTTTTCTACCTGTTCTTGAGAAAATTCTGTGTTAGTATCGAAGGAAATATTTGAAAACTGCTCTTGAGACAATTCAGATGTATCAAGTTTAGATGCTTTTTGTCCACATAAAAACCAATTATATTCTTGAGTATAGCTCTCATTACCTGATCCTCCATTAGGCAACCTATTTTTAACATATTCATCATCAATTTTTTTAGGTAATTTGTCTGTTACATATTTAATTATTCCATTATACTCGTTGTGATTTTTTTTAGACATATAATTTCCCTCCATATCACAATATTATAAAATATTATATAACATAAAAAAAAGAAAAACAATACTTTTATTTTATTTTGTATAAAAGTATTGCTTTTGCATATATTTAAAAATTTAATGACTAACTCATACTACCTTTTCTATTTTCTAATTTATATAATTGCTCGTATAGTTTTTCTTCTCGCTCGGAAATATCAGTTGGTATATCAATATTAACATGTAATAATAAATTCCCTCTTACACCTGTTTCTGAAATGTATCCATTACCAGAAGATGAAACATATTCATCGTTTTTTATATATTTTGGAAGATTAACATATACAATGTCATCAAATACATTTACTTTGTATTTCATACCAAGAACAGCAACTGAAGGAGATATTGTTATTTCCTTAATTAAATCTGTACCTTTTATTTTAAATACTAGATGATGACTTATTTTAACATTTATAATTAGATCTCCGTTTTTACCACCATTTTTACCGGGAAAACCAAGAGCAGCTAGACGTATTTTATCACCATCTTTTATACCAATTGGTACATTAACGCTGAAAGTTTTTATTCCACCTTTATATCCCTTTATAGCTATTTTCTTTTCTGTTCCAATTAATCCCTCTTCTAATGTTATTTCTAAATTAGAAGTAATGTCTTTACCACGCTCTGGTTTTTGTTTTACTTCATTTGCAGAGGATGTATTTTTATCGGAATTAGATGAGTCATTATCTTTTTTGAAACCAAGTATAGTTGTAAGAATATCACTAAACATACCACTACCAGCTTTAAATTCATATCTTATATTTGAAAGAGGAGTCTCATTAGGAATGAAGCCGTAGCCGTATCTTGAAACTTGTCTATCATATTTTTTTCTTTTTTCTTCATTCATTAAAGTAGCATAAGCTTCGTTTATATCTTTAAACTTATTATCAGAAGTATTAGCACCTTTGTTAGCATCTGGATGATATATTTTTGCTAATTTTCTAAATGAAAGTTTTATTTCGTCTTTTGAATTTTTTCTATTTACACCAAGTATTTCATAATAATTTTTGTACTTCATTTCGGCCCTCCAATTTTATTTAATTATATCATGATTTTTTTAAAATTCAACTATTTTACTTGCTTTTTATCTATTTTTCTAGTATAATTATAGGGTAAATATTAATTAGGGGGCAAATTATGGACGATAATTTTTTAGAGACACAACACATAGTGCCAGTAACTATAGAAAACGAAATGAGAAAATCATATATTGACTATGCAATGAGTGTTATAGTAGCGCGTGCACTTCCTGATGTTAGAGATGGTTTAAAGCCTGTTCACAGAAGAATACTATATGTAATGAGTGAATTGTCTTTATGGCCAGATAAAGCATACAGAAAATGTGCTAGTATAGTCGGAGATGTTATGGGTAACTATCATCCACATGGAGATGCTGCAATATACGATGCTTTAGTTCGTTTATCACAGGATTTTTCACTTAGATATCCGCTTGTTAATGGACATGGTAACTTTGGATCAATAGATAATGATCCACCAGCTGCAATGAGATATACAGAAGCAAAACTACACAAAATATCATTAGAAATGTTAACAGATATAGATAAAAATACAGTTGATTATGTATCTAACTATGATGAAAGATTAAAAGAACCAACTGTACTTCCAGCTAGATTACCTAATTTATTAATAAATGGAGCATATGGTATAGCTGTTGGTATGGCATGTAATATACCACCACACAATATAACAGAAGTTATAAACGGAACTTGTGCTATGATAGACAATCCAGAGATAACAGATGAAGAACTTATACAATATATTACTGGACCAGATTTTCCAACAGGTGGATTAATTGTAGGTAGAGATGGTATAAAAGATGGATACTTAACTGGTAGAGGAAAAGTTTGTTTAAGAGCAAGAGCTGAAATTGAAGAAGATGAAAAAGGAAGATTTAAAATAGTTGTTACTGAAATTCCTTATCAAGTAAATAAAGCAGCTTTAGTTGAAAACATTGCAAAACTTGTACAAACTAAAGTTATAGAAGGAATATCAGATTTAAGAGATGAATCAGATAGAACAGGACTTAGAGTTGTTATCGAACTTAAAAGAGATGCAAATCCTAAAGTTGTTCTTAATTTGTTATACAAACATACACAACTTCAAACAACAGTTAGTATGTTAATGCTTGCATTAGTAGATAACCAACCAAAAGTATTAAGATTAAGTGAAATATTAAAACATTATATTAATCATAGAAAACAAATAGTTACAAGAAGAACACAATTTGATCTAGAAAAAGCTCAAGCTAGATTACATATATTAGAGGGATTAAGAATAGCATTAGATCATATAGATGAGATAATTGCACTTATACGTTCTTCATACAACGATGCACAAGAAAGACTTATGGAGAAATTTGGACTATCTGAAATTCAAGCAACTGCTATACTTGAAATGAAACTTAGAACGCTGCAAGGTCTTCAAAGAGAAAAAATAGAAGATGAGTATAAAGCTTTAGTTGAATTAATAATCAAGCTAAAAGATATTTTAGCTAATATGCATTTAGTTATGGATATAATAAAAACTGAACTATTAGAGATAAAAGCTACATATGGTGATGAGAGAAAAACTGAAATAATTCTTGGTGAAGGAGATATAAACATTGAAAGCTTAATTAAAGAAGAATCAAATGTTGTAACTATGACTCATCTAGGATATATTAAGAGAATAACTGTTGACAGTTATAGAAGTCAAAAACGTGGAGGCAAAGGTCTTACTGCTATGAATACTAGAGATGAAGATTTTGTTGAACATGTATTTGTAACTTCAACTCATAACTTTATAATGTTCTTTACAAATACAGGTAGAGCATTTAGATTAAAATGTTATGAACTTCCAGAATCAGGCAGAACTGCTAAAGGAACAGCAATAGTTAATTTACTTCAACTTGCGCAAGGTGAAAAAATAGCAGCAGTTATTCCTGTAGAATCTTATGAAAGTGAACAATGCGTATTAATGGCTACTAAGAATGGATTAATCAAGAAAACAAAGCTTGAAGAATACAGCAACATAAGAAAAACTGGAATACAAGGTATAACACTTAAAGAAGATGACGAACTTATAGATGTAAGACTTACAGATGGTAAAAGTGATATAGTAATGGTAACTAAAAGTGGCTTATCTATAAGATTTGGCGAAGATGATGTAAGATCAGTAGGAAGAACATCAATGGGTGTTAAAGGAATCAATTTAGGCAAAAAAGATAATGTAATTGGTATGGAACCTATAACTAGTGAAAAAGGATATATTTTAGCAATTACTGAAAATGGTTTTGGTAAAAGAACTGAAATAGAAGAATATAGAAAACAAACAAGAGCTGGTAAAGGGATTTTAACATACAAAACTACAGCTAAAACAGGACATATTATTGGGATTAAAATAGTTAATGATGCAGATGATATCATGATAATAACAGATACTGGTATTATAATAAGAATTAACGTAAAAGATATAAGCGTACTAGGCAGAAACACTCAAGGTGTTACACTTATGAGAACTTCAGAAGGTGGAAAAGTGATTTGTATCGCAAAACTTCCAATAGAAGATTCTTTAGATGCGGAAAAATAAAAATAATTTAACTTAATGATAAATATAAAATGAGAAAAAGGATAATAATCATATTAACTGAAACCTAACGGCAGACAGTTTAATGTATTATTATCCTTTTTTTTCTTGCCATTAAATTGCAAAAAAAAGGAATAAAAAGAATAAAAATATATGAATTGTCGAAATTTGTCGAATGTTATTGACAATAAAAAATATATATAATATAATTAATATTAAATCAGGTATATAATAAGAGGAGAAACATATGAAAAGAAGAGGTATTTCTTTAATACTATTAGTAATCACAATAATAATCATAATAATTATAGCAGGAGCTGTTATACTTAATTTAAGTGATAGTGGCATTTTAGATCAATCTAAAAAAGCTAGATTTATGAATGACTTTACATCAGTAGAAGAAGGTGTAAATCTTTACTCTACTAGTAAATATAATTATGATACTGGTAAATTTGAATTACCTTTAAAAGGGTACTTAACAGAGGAAGATAAAACATACATAAAAGATTCAGTACCGTCGCTTAATACTAAAATAGAAGAATTAAGTGGAAGTATTGATACAACAAATTTAGCTTGGATAAGCAATGAAGATATAAGCGTAAAACTATCAAGTGCAAAAAGAGAAAAAGGATATATACTAGATGTAGCTACAGGACAAATATATGACTATAACGGTGATGTGTTTGAAGGTAAAAGATGGCATACATTAGATGGTGGAGTTGTAATTGGAAATACAACTATTCCTTCTATATCAGAAGAAATATGGGACGGTTGGATAAAATTAACTTTGTTTTATCCAGCAGGTTCAACTGACAAAAAATGGAGACTTGGAACTGAAGGAGAACTAAGAGTAGATTCAATGCTAATGTGGCAAAATTACACTGGAGCTATTACCATACCTTTGGATAGAATAAAAGATGTATGGATAAAATACAAAATAGATAATAAAGATGTCATAGTACCACCAGTAGGAACACTACTAGTTGATATAGTTCCAGATAAAACAGGAGCTACTAAAGTAGATAAAGTAAATGTAATAATAAACTTTGATGAAGGTGCTACTACTAAAGAATATAGGGTAGGAGATAGCGGTTGGATCGCATATACTGAACAATTCAGCGTAACTGAAAATTGTATAGTTGAAGCTAGAGCTAAGAAAACTGAAACTATATACAACACAGATGGGACAGTTCTTGCAACTAGAAATGTAGCAGGAAAAGACTTGGTATATATAGGAAATGTAGGAGTAGAAGAGACTGATATTGCAGCTCCAACAATAACTAGATTACCAGCAATAGGCAGTGAAAAAGCAAGAGTACAAATAACATATCCAGCTAATGCGAATAAAAAGATATACAAATTAAATTATGGTGTAGAAGAAAATTATACAAGTGAAATTAATATAACAAATTATGGAACATATATAATAGCGTATTATTATGATTCTACTGGTAAAAGATCAAAATCAACAAGTATATATATAAATGATACAAGTAGTGGAGCAGCGGCAGAACTACCAGTAACATATGTACCAAATCCACCATATGTATCAGGTGAACCATTACCTGATACAGTAACAAATGATATACCAAATGATGTACCAGCTCCTACAATAAATGTAACGCCAGCTACATTAGTAGAAGAGGTTGCAGTTAGTATATCAGCACCTGCAAACGCAAATAAGGTGTATATAAAATTAGGAAGATATGCAGATTATCAAGAATATACATCAGCTATAATGGTAAGACAAAATACAGAAGTTTATGCATATTATAGAACATATACAGGTGAAAAATCTAATATAGGTTATGGTACAGTAAGTAACATAAAGAAGAACAATAAGCCATATGTATATATAAATGCAAATCCATATCCATGGAACTTTAGTTATGGTGCAAGTGAAGTAAATGTAACAATAGCATATAGTGATACAACTGCTATAGAATATAGTGAAGATGGAATAGTATATAATCCATATACTGCACCATTTAAAGTAACTGAAAACAAGAAAATATATGCTAGAGGAACCAATGCAAATGGAGTAACAGAAACAAGTTTAAATATAACTAATATAGGACAATTAAAACCTCCAATAGCTATAAAGAATTTAGCAGTAAATATAAATGTAAATCCAGAACCAGCTATATCAACTGACAGAGTAGCAACAGCAAACGTAACTATAGATTATGATATAAAGGCAACAGAAAAATACTATTCAATAGGAAGATACGGAACATTACAAACATATACAGGTGCATTTGATGTAACAAGTAATTGTACTGTATATGCATATGCAAAAGGAGTAAATTCAAAAGGTGAAGTATCTAAAACTATAGATAATTTATCTAGTGGAATAGCAGAGCCAATAATATCTGCAAGTCCAAGCAACGGATCACAAGCAAGTAAAGTAGCAGTATCTATAGTTTATGATAAATATGCTACAATAAAAAGATATAGTATAGATGGAGGCTCTTTAAGAGACTATGCAACTGGGCTTGAAGTAACTAAAAATGGTTCTGTAATATATGCATATAGTCAAAATGCATTAGGACAAAAATCAGAGTCAAGTTATACAATAAATAACATAGTGCCAGAGCCACCAATATTATTATTAGATAAAGGAAACTACTATATATTAAAACTTAATTATCCAACAGGTTCAAAAGGTAGAGAATATAAATGGAAAACTGATGGAACATGGAATGGATATAAAGATGCAGGAATACTACTAGTAAAGCCACAATTTAAAGATCAAGTAATTGTAAATGGAACATTAGTAAAAATAGAAGATGAAAATGGTAATCTAGTAACATTCACAGGAGATTACTATTTAATAGATGTGCCAATAAGTGAACTATTTGAAAATTTATTTATGAGATGGGATAGAGCAGCATTAGGTGCTCCACAAATAGTAATAACTCCAACTGAGCCAGCAATTAGTGTAACAGCAACAATTTCATATAACAGTGCTATTGTACAAAAACAATACAAAGTTATTAAACCAGGTGAAATATCAGGAATATGGATGGACTATACTGGACCAATAACAATCGATAGAAATAATACATTAATATATGCAAAAGGAATGGATGAAACTGAAGTATGGTCAGCAGAAGGAATGCTTAAAGTAACAAATATAGATGAAATAGGGCCAGTTATAAAACTAACAGCTGATTTCATTGCTGCTCAGCAAAAAGTAGCAATAAAAGTAAATGTAACAGATGATGTAGCAGTAGGAAAAATAAAATGGTCAGCAGGTACATTTGGTGAAAGTTACTTTGCAACTTCTGGAACTGAAATAGCAAATGATAGTATAGTAAATATAACAAGTAATGGATACTATACATTTTACGGAGAAGATCAAGTAGGTAACAAACAAGTATATACATTAAACGTAACAAATGTAGATTTAAATCCCCCTTTAATAGATATAGCAATAAGTCCAGAAAATACAGTAGGGCTAAATGCAAATGTAACAATAAATTATGGTGATTCAACAATAAAACAATATAAAGTAGGAACAAGTAATAGCGTTTGGACTAATTATACTAGTGCATTTGCAATATCATCATATACTATACTAGCAAACAATTGGCAAAATGATGATGGAACTGTAACAGTATATGCAAAAGGAAAAGACACGGCGGGTAATGAAATAACTGTACAAAAGAAAGTTGTAAGTCTAGATTTAGATAAACCAAACGCTCCAGTAATTAATTCAAATACTGGGTATCCAGTACTTACTTCTAATGGTACGAAAATTGATGCAGCAACAACTATAACATATGATAACAGAACAGATATAAATAACTTTTATAGTATAGATAATGGTGTTACATGGGTGCCATATGTAGGACAATTTAATTTAGCAAGTGGGACAGTAATAGCAAAGAGTGTTAAGAAATCAACTGGATTAGAAACAGTTATAAGCCAAACAGTTGGTATGCCATTAGATGCTATGAAACTTACAGCATATGATAATAATGATACAACATATATTGATCAAGATATTACATATATGAAAGTTGATAGTAGTATGCAAAACAAAAGTATAAGAGTATACTGGTCAGGAACACAAACAATAGTTAGCTCTTCGTGGGTAAAAGTAAACTCAACAATGTCTTTCTTAGATTCAGCTAAACAAGTTATAAGTAGTGTTTCATATAATGGTATACCATATATTGATAGTATTTATACAGTACCAAATGGAACGAATTGGATAAAAGTTAATTTAGGTCAATCTCCTTATACTACTCCTGGAAGATTGGGAGAAATACAATCAAGTAATGAGCCAACATTCAATATAGTAAATGGATATATGACACTTACAGCAGATTCAACAAAAGCTATAACAATACCGTACCAAAATATAGGTATTTCATATTTTACAACAAGTGTACAAAGATTATATAGAATAGGAACAACAGGTAATTGGTTAAACTATCAAGATCAACCAGTAAAAGTAAATCAAGGAGAAACCCTATATACAAAAGGAATAGATATATATGGAAACGAAACAAGAATAATATCAAGTTATACAGCAAATGTACCAGATGCATTGCAAAGCGCAGCATATGATAAAAATGATACTACAATTTTATCAGCTGTAACAAATAAATATATGGCAGTAGATAGTAGTATGCAAGGTAAAAATATAAGAGTGTATTGGGCAGGAACAAGAACAATAACAGGTTCTTCATGGGTAAATGTAAACTCAACAATATCTTTCTTAGATTCAACTAAGCAACTTATAAGTAGTGTATCATGTATTGGTGCAGGATATGTTGATGGTATTTATACAGTACCAAACGGAACAAACTGGATAAAAGTTGATTTAGGTCAATCTCCTTATACTACACCAGGAATATTAGCAGAGATACAACCAAGTAATGAACCAATATATACGGCTATAAATGGATATATGTTGCTTACATTAGATCCAGCAAAAGCAATAAAAACACCGTATCAAATGTTGTCTATATCATATTTTGGAACAAGTGTTCAAAGATTATATAGAATAGGAACAACAGGTGATTGGTTAAATTATCAAGATAAATCAATAAAAGTAAATCAGGGTGAGACAATATATTCAAAAGGAATAGATCAATATGGAAACGAAACAAGAATAATATCAAGTTATACAGCAAGTATACTAGATGCATTGCAAGGTGAAATTTATGATGGAAATGATGCAACACTTTTAACAGCAGTAACAAATAAATTAATGCAAGTAGATAGTAGTATGCAAGGTAAAAATATAAGAATATATTGGACAGGAACAAAAACAATAGTTAGTTCTTCATGGGTACAAGTAAACTCAACAATGTCTTTCTTAAATTCAAACAAACAGGTTATAAGTAGCGTAGTATATAATGGTACAGCGTTTATTAGTAGTATATATGCAATACCAAACGGAACGAGTTTTATAAAAATTGATTTAGGTCAATCTCCTTATACTACTCCAGGAAGAATAGCTGAAATACAACCAAGTATTTAAATTACAATAAAAAATCTACGTATACCAAAATGTATACGTAGATTTTTCTATATAATTATGTGATTTTAACCTATTTTAACAAAAGCTTCTTTCTCTTTTCCACATATAGGACAAACATAATCATCAGGTAATTCTTCAAAAGGTGTGATACCTTCATAAATATAATGACAAGCAGTACATACATAACTAGATACTGCAGATGATTTCATACTTCTATACATTTCATAAGTCATTAGTATATCGTTTTTTGAAATTTTAACTTAATGGTAAATATACAATGAGAAAAAGGAAGAAAAAAATTAAAATATATGAATTGTCGAAATGTGTCAAATAACATTGACAATAAAATTTAAATATAATATAATATAATAAATTAGGTATATATAAGAGGAGAAACATATGAAAAAAAGAGGTATTTCTTTAATACTATTAGTAATCACAATAATAATCATAATAATCATAGCAGGAGCTGTTATACTTAATTTAAATAATAGTGGTATTTTAGATCAATCTAAAAAAGCTAGATTTATGAATGACTTTACATCAGTAGAAGAAGGTGTAAATCTTTACTCTACTAGTAAATATAATTATGATACTGGTAAATTTGAATTACCTTTAAAAGGTTTTTTAACAGAGGAAGATAAAACATACATAAAAGATTCAGTACCGTCGCTTAATACTAAAATAGAAGAATTAAGTGGAAGTATTGATACAACAAATTTAGCTTGGATAAGCAATGAAGATATAAGCGTAAAACTATCAAGTGCAAAAAGAGAAAAAGGATATATACTAGATGTAGCTACAGGACAAATATATGACTATAACGGTGATGTGTTTGAAGGTAAAAGATGGCATACATTAGATGGTGGAGTTGTAATTGGAAATACAACTATTCCTTCTATATCAGAAGAAATATGGGACGGTTGGATAAAATTAACTTTGTTTTATCCAGCAGGTTCAACTGACAAAAAATGGAGACTTGGAACTGAAGGAGAACTAAGAGTAGATTCAATGCTAATGTGGCAAAATTACACTGGAGCTATTACCATACCTTTGGATAGAATAAAAGATGTATGGATAAAATACAAAATAGATAATAAAGATGTCATAGTACCACCAGTAGGAACACTACTAGTTGATATAGTTCCAGATAAAACAGGAGCTACTAAAGTAGATAAAGTAAATGTAATAATAAACTTTGATGAAGGTGCTACTACTAAAGAATATAGGGTAGGAGATAGCGGTTGGATCGCATATACTGAACAATTCAGCGTAACTGAAAATTGTATAGTTGAAGCTAGAGCTAAGAAAACTGAAACTATATACAACACAGATGGGACAGTTCTTGCAACTAGAAATGTAGCAGGAAAAGACTTGGTATATATAGGAAATGTAGGAGTAGAAGAGACTGATATTGCAGCTCCAACAATAACTAGATTACCAGCAATAGGCAGTGAAAAAGCAAGAGTACAAATAACATATCCAGCTAATGCGAATAAAAAGATATACAAATTAAATTATGGTGTAGAAGAAAATTATACAAGTGAAATTAATATAACAAATTATGGAACATATATAATAGCGTATTATTATGATTCTACTGGTAAAAGATCAAAATCAACAAGTATATATATAAATGATACAAGTAGTGGAGCAGCGGCAGAACTACCAGTAACATATGTACCAAATCCACCATATGTATCAGGTGAACCATTACCTGATACAGTAACAAATGATATACCAAATGATGTACCAGCTCCTACAATAAATGTAACGCCAGCTACATTAGTAGAAGAGGTTGCAGTTAGTATATCAGCACCTGCAAACGCAAATAAGGTGTATATAAAATTAGGAAGATATGCAGATTATCAAGAATATACATCAGCTATAATGGTAAGACAAAATACAGAAGTTTATGCATATTATAGAACATATACAGGTGAAAAATCTAATATAGGTTATGGCATAGTAAGTAACATAAAGAAAAACAATAAACCATATGTATTCATAAATGCAAATCCATATCCATGGACTTGGAGTTATGGAGAAAGTGAAGTAATGGTAACAATAGCATATAGTGATACAACTGCTATAGAATATAGTGAAGATGGAATAGTATATAATCCATATATTGGGCCATTTAAAGTAACTGAGAACAAAAAAATATATGCTAGAGGAACTAATGCAAATGGAGTAACAGAGACAAGTCTAAATATAACTAATATAGGACAACTAAAAGCTCCAATAGCTATGAAAAAGTTAGCAGTAAATATAAATGTAAATCCAGAGCCAGCTATATCAACTGATAGAGTAGCAAAAGCAAGTGTAACTATAGACTATGATATAAAAGCAACAGAAAAATACTATAGTATAGGAAAATACGGAACATTGCAAACATATACAGATGCATTTGATGTAACAAGTAATTGCACTATATATGCATATGCAAAAGGAGTAAATTCAAAAGGTGAAGTATCAAAAACTATAGATAATTTATCTAGTGGGATAGCAGATCCTATAATATCTGCAAGTCCAAGTAATGGAATGCAAGCAAGTAAAGTAGCAGTGTCTATAGTGTATGATAAGTATGCAACAATGAAGAGATATAGTATAGATGGTGGTTCTTTAAGAGACTATACAACGCAGCTAGAAGTAACTAAAAATAGTTCTGTAATATATGCATATAGTCAAAATGAACTAGGCCAAAAATCAGAGTCAAGTTATACTATAGAAAATGTAGTACCAGAGCCACCAATATTACTACTTGATAAAGGAAATTACTATTTACTAAAATTAAATTATCCAACAGGTTCAAAAGGTAAAGAATATAAATGGAAAACTGATGGAACATGGAATGGATATAAAGATGCAGGAATACTACTAATAAAACCACAATTTAAAGATGAGGTAATAAAAAACGGAACATTAATCAAAATAGAAGATGAAAACGGTAATTTAATAACATTCACAGGAGATTACTATTTAATAGATGTGCCAATAAGTGAACTATTTGGAAATCTATTTATGAGATGGGATAGAGAACCTTTAGGTGCTCCTCAAATAATAATAACACCAACTGAGCCAGCAATTAGCGTAACAGCAACAATATCATATAACAGCGCTATTGTTAAAAAACAATATAAAGTGATGGCGCCAGGTGAAATATCAGGAATATGGATGGACTATACTGGACCAATTACTATAGACAGAAATAACACAGTTATATATGCAAAAGGAATGGATGAAACTGAAGTATGGTCAGCAGAAGGAATGTTAAAAGTAACAAATATTGATGAAAATCAACCGGTTATAAAACTAACAGCTGATTTTATTGCTGCTCAGCAAAAAGTTGCAATAAAAGTAAATGTAACAGATGATGTAGCAGTAGGAAAAATAAAATGGGCAGCAGGCACATTTGGTGAAAGTTACTTTGCAACATCTGGAACCGAAATAACAAATGAAGCAATAGTAAATATAACAAATAATGGATACTATACATTTTACGGTGAGGATCAAGTAGGAAATAAACAAGTATATACATTAAATGTAACAAATGTAGATTTAACAGCTCCAACAATTGATATACAAGTTAGTCCGGAAAACACAGTAGGACTAACTTCAAATGTTACAATAAATTATGGTGATTCTACAATAAAACAATATAAAGTAGGAACAAGCAATAGCGTTTGGACTAATTATACAACTGCATTTGCTATATCATCATATACAATACTGTCAAATAATTGGCAAAATGCAGATGGAACTGTAACAGTATATGCAAAAGGAAAAGATACAGCTAATAATGAAGTTATTGTACAGAAAAAAGTAGTAACTTTAGATTTAGATAAACCTACTTTACCAGTAGTTAATTCAAATGCGGGTTATCCGCAACTCACTTCTGGTGGCGTAAAATATGATGCTACAACAACAATAACATACGATAGCAGAACAGATATTAATAACTATTATAGCGTAGATAATGGTGTAACATGGATAACTTATGTAGGTCAATTTAATTTGGTAACTGGAACAGTAATTGCAAAAAGTGTAAAAAAATCCAGTGGATTAGAAGTAGTTATAAGTAAAACTGTTGCAATGCCAATAGATGCAATGAAAATTGGTGCATATGATGGAAATAATTCAACATATATGTCAGTAAGTCCTAGTGTTCCAGTATATATGAGAGTAGATAACTCTGTAATAGGAAGTAGTATGAGAGTTAGATTTAGTTCTGGAGAACCTTCATCTACTATATCATTCTTAGATATAAACAAACAAGTAATTTCATCTACAAGTTCAGGCTATAATGAGCAATTTGATAGAATACTAACTATACCTGTTAATTGTGCATGGATAATATATACAGCTGGATATTATGGTGGTGCATTGTACGAAGTACAATTAATGAATGAACCTAAATTTGCTGCAGAAACTGTATATTCATTAATTCATATAGATCAAAGTAAATCTATAAAACAACCATATCAGAAAATAAGTGTAAACTATTATTCAACTGATGTTCAAAGATTATATAGAATCGGTGTAACAGGGGAATGGTTAAATTATCAAGATCAACCTATAATAGTAAATCAATGGGAAACAATATATGCAAAAGGAATAGATCAGTATGGCGCTGAAAGCAGAATTATATCATCATTAACTGTCAACGTTACAGACTCAATGACTAAAAATATTTTTGATAATAGTGATGCAACATATATATCATTAAGTGCTAATGCTTCTACATATACGAGAGTAGATAACTCTGTAATAGGAAGAAGTATAAGAGTTAGATTCAGTTCTGGAGAACCTTCATCTACTATATCATTTTTAGATATAAACAAACAAGTAATTACATCTGTAGATTCTAGTTATAATGAACAATTCAACAGAATATTAGCAATACCTAATAATTGTGTATGGATAAAATACACAGCATCATATTCTGGTGGTACATTATACGAAATACAATTAATGAATGAACCAAAATTTAATCCTGAGTCTATATACCCTTTAATACATATAGACCAAGCTAAGTTTATAAAGCAACCATATCAAAATATAGGTATAGTATATTTTCCTACAGATAATCAAAAATTATATAGAGTAGGTACAACAGGAGGATGGTTAAATTATCAAAATCAACCTATTAAAGTAAATTCAGGTGAAACAATATACGCAAAGGGAATAGACCAGTACGGTATTGAGAGTAGAATTATAACAACATTAACTATCAATATTACAGACTCAATGAATCAAAATGTTTTTGATAATAGTGATTCAACATATATGTCAATAAGTAAGAATGCTTCTGTATATGCGAAAGTAGATAACTCTGTAATAGGGAAAAATGTAAGAGTTAAATTTAGTGCAGGAGAAGATTCTACTACTATAGCATTTTTAGATGTAAATAAACAAATAATTACATCTACAAGTTCAGGCTATAATGAACAATTTAATAGAATACTAACGATACCTGTTAACTGTGTATGGATGAGATATACAGGTGGATATTATGGTGGTACATTATATGAAATACAGCTTGTAATTTAAATTTATTAATAATCTCATTTTCCAAATACATATAAAACAGATACGTATACAAATGTATACGTATCTGTTTTTATATAATTTAACCTATTTTAATAAATGCTTCTTTTCCTTTTCCACATATAGGACAAACATAATCATCAGGTAATTCTTCAAAAGGTATTGTGCCATCATAAATATAATGACAAGCAGTACATACATAACTAGACACAGCAGATGATTTCATACTTCTATACATTTCATAAGTCATTAGAATATCGTTTTTATCAATTTCCATTGTTTCTGTTAAAGTAAGAACAAATAGATAATGACTATCAGCGTCAATAACTTCTTTTACATCACAAATAAGATTACATATTAAACTATCTGTTAGATATGGTATGTTTTCATGTAATTTGTATTTAAATATATCAGAGTATTTATTATCAAATTTATTTACTAGATTACCAGACTGATTAGAAAAATGTTTTATAACATTCAAATTACATATATCGGATATGAGTCCAATTATACATTTTTTTGATTCTAACATAAGTTTAGCAGTATGAGAATCTTTTGTAATTGATACAACTAAATGTGTAGGTTCATCAGTTATTTGAATAGCAGTATTTACAATACATGCACCTATAATACCGTTATTTTCTGATGATATTAACTCTATTCCATAAGGAAGTTTAAATAATAAAGATTTATCCATAATTACTTTACACTTTCTATAACAAGTTTTGTATATTCTTCCATAGATTTTAAATCTTCATCTGTTGGATTAAATGCAACTTTTATACCATCATCTATAACAGTTAAACCTAAAGATAAAAGTCTTTGAATCAACATTGGAACAGCCTCACCAGTCCAACCATATGACCCAAATACGCCAACTGGAATAGATTTATTAATATACACATCAATTGTAGATAATACATCCCATATAGGCTTTACAGCGTCTCTGTTGATAGTAGGAGATCCAATAAGCAAAGCTTTACTAGACTCTATTTGTTCTTTTATATATTCTAAGCTACAACTATTTACATCAATTAAATTTACAAGGAAACTACTGTTTTTTTCTATATATTCTTTTGCAGTAGTTGCTAATTTTTTTGTATATCCATAAGCAGAAGCATATATAATACTAACTTTATTTCCTTTTACAGAAATACTAGAAGATGTATATAACTGTTTAATTGCTTCTAATTTTGCTTCTACAACTGGACCATGACTTGGAGCAACGCATGAATAATTCAAACTACTTAGTATTTCTAACCCCTTTAAAACAAAAGGTTTAAAAGCTGAAAATAATGAACTATAGTAGCTTTTTACACTTTCCATATATACGTCACTATCATGAATATATTCATCTAATATTCTAGGTTCGGCAAAATGTGCTCCTAAAAAATCTCCTGTGAAAACTATTTTTTCTTTTTCATCATATGTAAACATTGTATCAGGCCAATGCAAGAAAGGCGCTGGTTTAAATCTAAGTATTGTATCTCCAATAGCTAGAATATCATCATCTTTCACTATATTAGCATTCATTTCTTTATTACATATATTGTTTATATTTCTACTTGCACCTATTGTACAATATATTTGTATTTTAGGATTCATAAGTAAAAGTTTAGCTATACTACCACTATGATCTGGTTCAGCATGATTAATTATTAAATATGTAATATCTTTAATATCTATAATTTTTTCTATATTACTAATATATTCTTCAAAAAAATCTTCTGGTACGGTATCTATAAGAGTATTTTTAGTATCCCTTATAAGATATGAATTATAACTAGTACCATACTCTGTTTTCATTGTAACATCAAACACACGAAGTGTTGCATTTAAAACTCCAACATAAAAAATGTTATTCTTTATTTCCATGTTCATTTCCCCCTCTATAAAAGAGCCTTGTAAAAATACAAAGTCTACTGAAAACTATACTTGAGCAGAAAAATCCGCTTTAGTTACTCCACATATTGGACAAATAAAATCCTCTGGGATATCTTTAAATTCAAGGTTTGTCTCGTGAACATATCCACATACATTACAAACAAATTTATTCATATTAATTTTCCTCCTATACCTTATTAACTATTCTTATATCTTTATCTAACTTCAACATCTTTAATGATTTTATTTAATTCTTTTTCTTCCAAATATAATGTAACTTCACCGCATACAGGACAAACGGCTGCCTTTACTTTAGCACGATGTGCAGTTGAAATTCTTTTCTTATATGAAATTTCAACTTGATAAGATGACTCAGCATGAACTTCTAAATCTTTAATTAATTCTTCGTTACAGCGTGAACATTTATTCATATTAATTTCCTCCTATACAATAATATAAAAAATTATATTACAATCATTATATCATGTTATTTTTAAAATCGCAATATGTTTATATGGAAAATATTATATTAAATAAACGCAATTTTTATCTAAATAGTTGCATTAAATTTATTTATATTATATAATGATTGTAATATATGGAGGTATAAATGGATACAAAATATAAAAGAATATTAATTAAACTAAGTGGAGAAGCAATAGGTAAAGAAAATGGTAGAGAAATAGATTCACTAAAGTTAGAAAAAGTTGTAAATCAAATTGTTGATATTTCCAAATTAGGTGTAGAAATTGGTATAGTAATCGGTGCAGGAAACTTCTGGAGAGGTAAATACGGATCAGATTATATGGAAAGAACAACATCTGACTATATGGGAATGCTTGCAACAGCATTAAATGCATTAGCACTTCAAGACATGATTGAAAGTAAAGGATTATTTACTAGAGTAATGTCAGCTATTGAAATGAGAGAAATAGCGGAACCATATATTCGTAGAAAAGCAATTAAACATTTAGAAAAAAAACGTATAGTTATATTCGCATGTGGAACAGGAAATCCATATTTCACAACAGATTCTGCAGCAGCACTTAGAGCTATGGAAATTGATGCAGATGCAATATTTTTGGCAAAAAATGTTGATGGTGTATACAATAAAGATCCAAGGACAAACCCAGATGCTATTAAGTATGATGAAGTTACATATATGCAAGTTATATCAGAAAAACTTGCGGTAATGGATTCAACAGCAGTAACTTTATGTATGGAAAATAAAATGCCTATTTATATATTTGCATTAAACGCAGAAAACTCAATAGAAAAAGTACTTGCAGGTGAAAAAATAGGAACAAGAATAGAGAGGTAGGCAATAGTAATGGAAGAGAAAGAATCACTATATAAAGTAAAACCAAACTTTAATTTTGTATATGAAATGTTTATGCCAACAGGCAGAAAAATAAAATATACACTAATGGTATTAATATTAGTAATAATATGCTACTTTACAATAAGTATAGCTTTAGGATCGAATGACATTACTGCTGAGATTTTACAAAATCCCAACATTGATATATATAGTATATTTAACAATATATCTATTATCATTATATCATTGCTTGTTTTAAAGTTAGTAGTACACTTAGTTGTTCAAATAATGCAATATAACGCAATAAAGTATACTTTCTATGAAGAGTATTTAGAATATGAAGATTCATTTCTAAATCAACATAAAAAGTCACTAAGATATGATAATGTAAAAGAGATAGAAATAAGAAGAACAATATGGGATAGAATTAATGGATATGGTATCATAATCATATATTCAAATGCAGAGAAATCATCTAGTAATGGACTAATTTTGTACAGCATTAAAGATCCAGTTAAAACATACAATACAATAGATGAAATAATACATGCTAAACATCCAGTTGCAGTAGAACAAAGTACCCAAAAACAAAATGTAGAACCAGTAACTGAAGAAGATAAAAAAGAAGACAGCTTTATACAAAGCTTAAATAATAAGGAATAGAGGTGAATAAAAATGTTTACAAAAAATATAAGAACACTATATCTATATGTAGTTTCTTTTCTAGCACTTATGGCAATAATATTTGGCACAGTAAATTTAGTAGAAAAAGTAACAAACTATATTTACCCTGTTGATTATACTTATGATCAATCATATATTAGTAGCAGCCCTATAAAAGGTGACTACACAACACAGGATAATACTAATACTATTGCTACACAACAGAGAAATACACAAATAAGAACATTAAAAGATATATTTACAGCAGTAGCTGTAATTGTAATTTCAGTACCATTGTACAGTTACCACTGGACAATGATTCAAAAAGAAAGAAAGAAGGAGCAGGTATGAGTATGATAGCAGGAATTTTTGCAATTACGCTTCCTATAGTTATAATTATATTCATAATTACCGCTATTATTAGAAGTGTAAGAAAAGATCCAAACGAAGAAAGTTTTCAAGAAATAATAAGAACAATGTATATCTATGTAGTAATGATAATATTTTTAATCTTTTTTGTATCAGGAACAGTAGCTTTATTTAATAGTTGTTTAAATCTTCTATTACCAGAGACTGTACAAACTGCATACAATTCAACTGTTACAGCAAATAACAGAGCTATAGCTGATATAACAACTAATATAGCTATTCTATGTATCAGTATTCCTATGTTTATATATTATAGCACAATAGCTAAAAAAGAGCATAAGAAGGAAGAAGTAAAAGTTACAGAAACAAAGTAACAAACAAAGTAACAAACAAATAAAAAGGCAAAAGAAAATAACAAAATTAATAAATAAAAAATGTTAATGTGAATTTCACGTTAACATTTTTTTTGTAACTAAACTTTAAAATATTGCTTAAATAAATACATGTATTTTGACTTAAAAAAACATAATAGACATAAGATTTGATTTTTGCTCTGAAAAGTGGTATAATATAAGAATTGAATAAAATAGAAATAAAAAATATTAATATTTAAAAATATGTATGTCACATCCGTTTCTTGTAGGTTACTGTTTTGTGATATTAGTATATATAATATTTAGTGGGAGTAGTGTAATGGTTGTAAGTGAAAATGTATTAAAAAATTTATATTCAAGCATTGATGAAATGAAACTAGAAAAAGCAAAAGGATATGTAGATTTAGGTAGAGTTAATATTTATCGAATTAGATATGCCGATTCACAAAATTTCATTCTAAATTCAAGAGTTACAGGTCATGGTAGTGTATATGAATTGGAAGTTGAAGTTAAAGATGAAAATATTGTTTCTGAAAAATGTGGTTGCTCAGATTATAATGCGAGAAACCAAACATGTAAACATGTAGCAGCAACTATAATAGAGTTTGTTACAAATCCAAAATATGGAATGCAAATGCTAATAGGTGGTAAAGAGATAATATCAGAGAATAGACTTAAAGAACAGAAAATAAAAAAATATGGTACATCATACAAAGTTATAAGTGAATTTAATATTGCTGAAACTGACAACACAGATTTTGCTATAACTAGTGATGATATACAAAATGGATATATGAAAATAGTTCCACTTTTAAAACATCAAAGAGTTGATGGTAAACTAAGTATTTCATTTCAAATAGGTATGAAACAACTATACAAAATAAAAGATTTACCAGCATTTTTAGATAGCATATTATCTGGTAAAAAATATAAATACGGAACAAAATTAGAGTTTAATCATAACATTGAAAAATTTGATGAAGATTCTCAAAAACTTATCCCATTCATATTAAAATATAGTGAGATTATAAAGTATGCTAATGACAATACAAGCAGATACAACAGCTATTACGGACCTGCTCTTAGAGCACTTAGTATATCAGATATAAAATTAAGTCCTGTTGCTTTTGATGAACTATTCAACATATTTATTGGTCAAACAATTAACGTAGGAGACTATTATGAATCATATGGTTGTACTTTTGTGGGTAAAGAACCAGATGTAAAATTTGATATAGAGAAAATTGATGATACAGACTATAAATTAACAAACAATTTTACTCATCCTTATGATATAGTACATGGAAATAAATATCTATATGTTATATCAAACAAAATGATATATAGATGTTCTAATGAATTTGAGAAAAACACACTAAAACTATTAAATATTTTTAAAGGTAATGCAAATCAAGAAATCATATTTAATAAAGAAGATTTACCAGCATTCTTTTCAGTAGTAGTACCTAAAGTAAAGAAGAATATTGATTCTGATAAATTAGAAGCTTCTGAAGTAGAAAAATATATTCCTAAAGATTTAAGTGTAAAACTATTCTTGAATTTTAATGAATTAGAAGATATAGTAGCAAACGTTAAATTCTGTTATTCGCAATATGAATTTAATCCTTTTGATATTAATGAAAAAATTGATGTCATAAGAAATATTGCTCAAGAAGAAGAAGTAAAAACAGTATTTAGAAATACTGGCTTTAGCGTCAGTGAAGAGAAAAACAACATGTTCCTTCATCATAATGATCATATATTTAATTTCTTAGATGAAGGTATAAATACATACATGGAAAAATTTGAAGTAATGGTTACTGATGAATTTAAAGCTAAACAAATAAGACAACCTAAGATAGGAACAGTAGGAGTCAAAGTTGAAAATAACTTGCTACAAATAAATTTAAAAGATTTAGATTTTGATAAATCAGAACTAAAAGATATAATGAAAATGTATAGCATAAAGAAAAAATATCATAGATTAAAAGATGGTAGTTTCTTGAAACTACAAGACAATGAAGATATTGAATTTCTAAATTCACTTGTTGAAGGTATGGACGTAGACTATAAAACACTTGCAACAGGAACTATTAGAGTACCTGTATATAGAAGTATATACTTAGAAAAATTACTAGATAGTGTTAAAAATACTAATATAGTAAAAAATGATGAGTATAAAAGTATCATCAACAAAATTGAAGATAAAGAAGATAATGAAAATATAATAATACCTAAAAGCTATGATAAAATTTTAAGAGGATACCAAAAAACTGGTTACAAATGGCTTAAAATATTAGATGAATACAAATTTGGTGGAATACTTGCAGATGATATGGGTCTAGGTAAAACATTACAATTAATTGCAATAGTTTCTTCATATATAAAAGATACTAAAAAACAGGATAGAAAAGCAAGTTTAGTTGTATGCCCTAGTTCACTTTGTATTAACTGGAAAAATGAAGTTAAAAAGTTTTCTTCAAATATAAAAGTATTAGTTATTAGTGGTAAAGCAGAAGAAAGAAAAAATATGATTAAAACAATAGATGATTACGATATGATAATTACATCTTATGATCTATTACGTAGAGATATAGAAGTATATACTGGTTCACAGTATATATTTAAGTATGTTATAGCTGATGAAGCCCAATATATTAAAAATAGTAATACTAAAAATGCTTCTGCACTAAAAAGTATAAATGCAAATACTAGATTCGCTTTAACAGGAACACCAATAGAGAATTCACTTGCTGAGCTTTGGTCTATATTTGATTATATTATGCCAGGGTACTTGTTTAGCTATAGCAAATTTAAAAAGAATTATGAAACTCCTATTGTAAAAGATAATGATGAAGATGCAATGAAAAAGTTTAAAATGTTGATTGAACCTTTCATTTTAAGAAGACTTAAGAAAGAAGTTCTAACAGAACTTCCAGATAAAACAATATCATTACTAAACAATGAAATGACAGATGAACAAAACAAGATATATTTATCATACTTAATGAATGCTAAAAAAGAAATTCAAAATGAAATAAGTGAAAATGGATTTGAAAAGAGTCAGATTAAAATACTTGCACTACTTACAAGACTTAGACAAATATGTTGTCATCCATCATTGTTCATAGAGAACTATAAAGGTGAAAGCAGTAAACTTAATCAATGTATTGAAATTATAAAAGATGCACTAGAAAGTAATCATAAAATATTATTGTTTTCACAGTTTACATCTATGTTTGAAATAATAGAAAAAGAATTGAATAAAGAGAAGATTAAATATGTTAAATTAACAGGTAGTACTAAGGTTGATGAAAGATTAAAAATAGTAGATGAGTTTAACACAAATAAAGATATACAAGTGTTTTTAATATCGCTTAAAGCAGGCGGAATTGGCTTAAATTTAACCGGAGCAGATATGGTAATACACTATGATCCTTGGTGGAATTTATCAGCAGAAAACCAAGCTACAGACAGAGCATATAGAATTGGACAAAAAAACAATGTTCAAGTATATAAACTTATTACTCAAAATTCAATTGAAGAAAAAATAAATGAATTACAAGAGAAAAAAGCTAAGCTTACTGATAGTGTACTTAGCACAGATCAAATATTTATAAACAAACTATCAAAACAAGATATAATGAGTTTATTTGAGTAAATATCAAATTTATGATATAATGGAATAGTATAATAAATAGTATAATTTAATAATATAAATTATACTATTTTATATATTAAGGAGAAACATATGAAAAAAGCTCTTGTAATAGCATATGCTAAGAAAAATCTTGGAGATGATTTATTCATATACATTTTAGCTAATAGATATAAAAATACTAAATTCTATCTATGTGCTAAAACAAAATATGGTAAAGAATGTTTTAATTCAAGTAACTTAAAATTGGTTAATCCACTTGTAGTAAAAGAATTAAATAAAATTTCTACTAATTTAAACATGCCAAATTTAAGCTGCAATAATATAGTAGCAAAAACTTGTGATGCAATGATTTTAATTGGTGGTTCTATGTTTATGGAAAACTCAAATATCTCTACATTTAAAAAACAATTATCTGATAGATTTGATTATATTAAAAAAGACTACTATATATTAGGTTCAAACTTTGGACCATATGTAAGTGAAGAATACTATGACATACATAAAGAAGTATTTAAAAAAGCTAAAGATGTATGCTTTAGAGAAGAGTATTCATATAACCTTTTTAAAGATTTGAAAAACACAAGATATGCATCAGATATAGTATTTTCAATGGATACAAACATGATTATTAAAAGTGAAGATAAAAGGGTAGTAATATCTGTAATAAATTTATCAAACAGAAAAGAATTATCTAAACATAAAGAAATATATGAAAACAAAATGAGACGTACAATAGAACACTTTCTAATTATTGGTTACAAAGTTACGCTAATGTCTTTTTGCAATTTAGAAGGTGATGAAGAAGCAATAGAGAGTATACTTAAATTAGTTGAAGGAAGAGATGCAGTAGAAGTATATAACTATGGTGGAAATATACAAGAAGCAATTTCAGTTATTGCTAACTGTAAAATTGTAATAGCAGCTAGGTTCCATGCTATGATACTTGGACTACTATTTAACAAAACTGTAATTCCACTAATATATAGTAATAAAACATTGAATGTTATAAACGATATAGGATTTAAAGGTAAGTATGTTAAGATAGAAGAATTAGAAAATTTTGATATAAGACAATTTACAGAAGAAGATTTAAACTATAAACTAGATATACATGATCAAATAGAAGATTCTAAAAAACAATTTGATGTATTAGATATATGTTTAAAAGAAAATAAAAGTAAATTTGATAGAATTAAAAAATATATTCAAATAAAAAAACATACACAAATTAAAAAGTATATTAATAACAGTAAGATAGTAAAATAACAACAATAAAACAATAAATAAAAACAACAACAAAAGACGTTAGAATAAAAATATTTTAACGTCTTTTGTTATATATAATTGTAAAAAAATAATAAGGGATAATATGATTTAATTTATATCGTTTTGTCGAAATGACATACCTTTTGTAGACTAAATTGTAAATAAAATGTATGCGTGATATCATATTATTAGGATATTTGAGGAGGAATTATATAATGAATAAATTATTTAAAAGTCTATTTTTGGTTTGTGCCATATCAATTGTTTTTACTGGTGTTAATGCGGCGGCAAAGGACGATTTAACAGCTTACCTAACTGGGGGGCATGTAATTACAGGAAGCACTTTCTATTTGTCTACAGCGCAAAAGACACAACTTGAAAGGTACCTAAATGATAATACTGTTACTGATTCACAAGTTGCAACATTTAAATCAAAAATTGAAGAAATAAAATCAGTAATGAATACTGCTAGAGTTTCAGATGTTACTAAACTTACAATTGCTGATAAAAACAAAGTAATAGTTTTAGTAAAAGATGCTGGTACAGCAGTTGGTGTTATTGTTACAGTTAATAGTACAAATAATTCAGTTGAACTATTTAATAGTACAGGAGCTAAGTTAGATGTATTTACATTTAACTCAGGTAAATTACCTTTTACTGGATCAGATTCTATGTTGTATGACATAGTAGCTGTTATAACTTGTATGATTGCCATGACATTTATTTTTAAGAAGAGAGTAGCGTAAATTTTGATTAAAGTTCTTAGTAAACCAATAAAAGTAACTGCTAGTTTGTTACTGGTTGCTTTTTTGTTTACTTGTCTTGCATACGTTGCTATTTATGTATTGTTTAATGGTGAAATAAACATGGCTATTTCAACTTTAAACCTAATATCTATTAATAACGAAGTTGTAGAAGAAAATGCTGTTATGCAAGTATTTGCAGATGGTAGTAAGCTCATACAAAACTACCCACATTATGGACAAGCTTACGGAAATATTTCAGTAGCTAGTGTAGGCATTGATCTACCAATATACTTTGGTGATTCCTTAGAAATATTGAAAAATGGAGCTGGTCAAATGACAGGTAGCTATTTTCCAGGAGAAGGTGCCTCTATAATAATTGGTGCACATCATTCTAACGATAAGTTTGGTAAGCTAAAAGATGTTAAACTAAACGATATAATTGAAGTTAAAACTTCATATGGTAAATTTTCTTACAAGATATATGATTTGAAAGTAATAAATGAAACAGATATAGATTTGTTACCAATACAAAAAGAAAAAGAAATTCTTATGCTATATACATGTTATCCTTTTGGATACTTAGGATATACCACTAAAAGATATGCAGTATATGCCAACCTTTTAGACTACGAATTAATTGAGGTGAAATAGATGATTAACAAGAAAATAGTTAAAACAATATTATCATATACATTTAGTTTTCTACTTGTACTATCAATAGTATTATCGTTCTTTTTAAACTTACTTGAAAGTACTGTACTATCTGAAGAATATATGACTTCAAGACTATTTGATGCTAACTATTATACTAATGTAAGTAAAACAATTCAGAGCGAATTTGAAGGATATATAGATCAGTCTGGTTTTGATAAATCAATACTAAATAATGTATTTACAGAAACCCAGATAACAGCTGATGTAAATTCAGTTATGCGTAGTATATACAAAAAAAGTGAGTACAAAATAGATACAAGTTCAGTACAACAAAACTTAAATAACAATATAGACAACTATATTAAAGTAAATAATATAACATTAGATTTAAAACAAAAGGAGAATATACAAGAGTTTGTAGATACTCTTGCTGCATCATATGCAAAAGATATATTTCCAAAAGATATAATAATTCCTATATCTAATAATATATCATCATTAAATGCTGTTATATCTAGGATAGGACAATTCATATATTTATTACCATTCGTATTTATACTATGTATAGTTTTGATAAACTTAAGTAAAATATTAACTTCTCTTAAATATATTAGTGTATCTATACTATCATCAGGATTGTTTTTGATTGCATTAAATATAATACTTGTTAATTCAATACAATTAGGTAAAATAACTATATTTACTAAAAGTATATCAGATATGCTAAACATGCTGTTTAATAACATCTTCAAGGAAATAAATCAGTTCTGTATCATATTTGCGTTAGCTGGATTATTACTAACATTTGTATCTATAGTTATAGAAGATAACTTTGAATTTGAAATATTAAGTCCTAAAGGAGTTAGTAGTAATAAATGGGTACATAGATTTAGATAAAGGTACCAATTGGTAAAAAATGTAATATTATGTAATATATAACCCCAGAAAAAGCAGTAGCAGAATACTTCTTTCTTCGTGGGGTTTTATGTCTTATTTTGTCGAAACTGTTGAAAAATGTAAAATATGGTAGTATAATGTGACTATTGACAAAAAAAGGGAGAAAAAAGAATGAGAGAATTAACAATAATAGACTTACTTGACATATTCATAGATAATATTAAAGTAATAATAATAGCTGTAATTATAGGTATTATTTTTAGTATCATATACACAACATTATTACTTACACCAATGTACGAATCATCTACTAAAATAATACTTGTAAAACCAACTAATTATAATGAATCAGCTATATTAGGACAGGCTACAGGACTTACTACAAATGATATTACACTTAATCAAAAGTTAGTATCAACATACAGTGAAATAATTAGAAGTAGAAAAGTATTAAACGAAGTTATAGCTACACTTAAACTTGATGCAACAGCAACTTCAATTGCAAGAAACATACAGGTATCACCAGTTAAAGATTCTGAGGTTATAAACATAACTGTTGTAGATAAAGATCCTGCTGTAGCATCTAATATTGCTAATGAAATAATAACATCTTTTGCTAAGCAAGTAAAAGAGATATACAAAATAGAAAACGTAAATCAAGTAGATAAAGCGGAGCCAAGTGAAAATCCTAACAATGTAAGTTTACCTAAAAATATATTACTATTTGCTATAGTAGCATTCATGTTATCTTATGGTGTTTGCTTTATGATAGAGTACTTTAGAACAACACTAAAATCACCAGATGATATAGAGGATATAGAAGGTCTATCAATACTTGCTATAATCCCAGACTTAGATGGAGAGGTGAAATAGTAATATGAATAATAACTTAATAACATTTGAAGAATCTAACTCAGTTACTTCTGAACTATTTAAATCACTTAGAACCAATGTGCAATTCGCACTTAAACCAGAAGATAAAACTATACTTGTTACATCAGCATCGTCAGGTGATGGTAAAAGTTTTGTATGTTCAAATCTAGCTACAACCTTTACACAAATAGGTAAAAAGGTAATAATATTAGATTTAGATTTAAGAAAAAGAACACAACATAAAATATTTGATGTAGCAAATTCTACTGGAATGTCTATACTACTTAATGATGATAACTTTACAGCAGGTGTAGAACTAGATAGTATATTAGTTAAATTTGTAAAAGAGACATTAATAAAAAATTTATACTTAATACCAGCAGGACCAATACCACATAATCCAGCAGAAATAATTATGAATGGAAATTTGAAAAAAATAATTGAACATCTAGAAACAATATATGATTATGTGTTTATAGATGCACCACCAATAAATGTAGTAACAGATACAGCAATAATAGCTAGATATATAGATAATGTAATACTAGTAGCATCTGTAGGAAGAACACAAGTTAGAGCACTTAAAAATGCACAAAAAACATTAATAAAAAGTAAAGCAAATTTATTAGGAGTAGTAGCAAACAGAGTACCAATACATAAAAGAAGTTACAAAAACAATGGTTATCAATACGAATATACTAATAACTTACCTACAGAAATTAAAAAACCTAAAAAAGAAAAAGAATAGAAAAGAGGGTGTGATAAATGAAAATAATTGAATTTGCAAAAAAATATAGAAATAATCTATTAGTAATAGCAGATATAGTTATAGTAATTATTGCATTTTTTTTATCACACTTTATAATCTTTGAAAACTTTGATACAGTTTTGCTTAACAGATCAATTAACACAGCTGTAATATCAATTTTAGTATTACAAATAATGTTAAATTTATTCCGTGTATATAACAACATGATAAGATATGAAACAGGAAAAGACTACTTAATATATATATTCATATCATTTGTATCATTTGTTATAACAATGATGTTAATTATATTATTTAATGTTGAAAGTGTAAGTTTTAAATCTACAATGTTAGCATTTATACTAATAACAGTAGGAATCATTACATACAGAGTAATACTCAGAATGGCACTTACAAGAATGAAAGTTTTTAGTAGTAGAAATAATAAAGTATTAACTGCAAAGAAAAAGAATCTATTACTAATCGGAGCTGGAACTTCTGCTAGAGATATAATAAAAACTATAAGAAATACAATGAATGAAGAGTACAACATAATTGGTATAGTGGATGATGATAAAAGTAAAATATACTATAGCATATCAGGAGTAAGTGTACTTGGAAATAGAAACAACATAGTAGAAATATGTAAATCTAATGATGTAAATGTTATATTCTTTACAATAACAGATATAGATTCTAAAAGTAAAAAAGATGTATTAGACATATGTCAAAAAACTAATGCTAAGATAAGGATATTACCTAGTACAGAATCTGTTATCAAAAACAAAAACATAATGCAAAGTTTAAGAGACATAGATATAGAAGATGTATTATGTAGGCAGCCAATAAAATTAGATAATAGTAATATAGCTAAACTAATAGAAGGTAGAGTAATATTAGTAACTGGTGGTGGCGGTTCAATTGGATCAGAACTATGCAGACAAATAATACAATATAATCCAGAGAAGTTAGTTATACTTGACATATATGAAAACAATCTATATGATATAGAAATAGAACTTAAATCACAATATGATACAGATAAAATAGAAGCAATTGTAGGAAGTGTAAGAGATAAGAAACGATTAGATCAAATATTTAAAACATTTAACCCTTATTTAGTATTTCATGCAGCAGCTCATAAACATGTTCCACTTATGGAAAATAGTCCATTAGAAGCTATTAAAAACAATGTATTTGGAACATACAATGTAGTAAACATGTGTGATAAATATAACACAAATAAATGTATATTAATATCATCAGATAAAGCTGTTAACCCAACTAATATAATGGGAGCAACTAAAAGATTATGTGAGATGATAGTACAAGCTAAAAACACAGTAAGTAAAACAGAATATGTGGCAGTAAGATTTGGTAATGTACTAGGAAGTAATGGATCAGTAATACCACTATTTAAAAAACAAATAGCAGCAGGAGGACCAATTACTCTAACACATAAAGAAATAACAAGATACTTTATGACAATACCAGAAGCAGTACAATTAGTAATACAAACTATAACATATGCTAATGGTGGAGAAATATTTGTATTAGATATGGGAGAACCTGTTAAGATATACGATTTAGCAGAAACGCTAATTAAGTTATCAGGTTTAGAACCACATGTAGATATCCAAATAGAAGTAATAGGATTAAGACCAGGAGAAAAACTGTATGAAGAACTACTTATGAAAGACAATAACCTGATTAAAACAAGTAATGAAAAGATATTTATAGAACAACCAATGGAAATATCAATGGATGATATACAAGAAAAACTAGATGAATTAACTAATGTATTAAATGAAGAAAATTACAACGAACTTAAATTTAAAACTGTAATACAAAAAGTAGTACCAACATATGAAATTAAAATGAGTAAACAAGTAATGGAAAAGGTGGTAGTATAAATGAAAGAAAGAATATTTTTAGCTTCTCCACATATGGGTGGAAATGAAATAATTAATGTACAAGATGCATTTAAAAAGAATTACATAGCTCCACTTGGGGAATATGTGGACAAACTAGAACAAAAAGTAAAGGAATATGTACACATAGAGAATGCAGTAGCATTAACAACAGGTACATCTGCATTACATCTAGCATTAAAGTTATTAGATGTTAAAAAGGATGATATAGTTTTTTGCTCAACACTTACATTTTCAGCAAGTTGTAATCCAATTATCTATGAAGCAGCAATTCCTGTATTCATAGATAGTACTTCAGAAAGTTTTAACATGTCATCAATTGCTTTAGAAAAGGCCTTTGAAAAATATACACCAAAAGCATTAATTGTAGTAAATCTTTATGGACAATCTGCAGATATGGATAAAATAAAAGAGATATGTGATAAACATGGATGTCCAATAATAGAAGATGCAGCTGAAAGTTTAGGAGCAACATATAAAGATAGAATGAGTGGAACAATAGGTAAATTTGGTGTTTATTCATTTAATGGAAATAAAATAATAACAACATCTGGTGGTGGAATGCTAGTTTCAAATGATGCAGATGCAATTAAAAAAGCAAGATTTTGGGCAACACAGTCAAGAGAAAATGAAAGACATTATGAACATAAAGAAATAGGATATAACTATAGAATGAGCAACATATCTGCAGCAATTGGCGTTGGACAAATGGATGTACTAGAAGAAAGAATAGCACAAAAGAAAAACATCTATGATAAATATAAAGATGGATTCAAAGAAATACTAGATATACAAATGATGCCAGTATGTGATTATGGAAAACCAAATTATTGGTTATCAGTAATAACTATAAATGAGAATTCAAAGGTAAAACCGTTAGACATAATATTAGAATTAGAAAAAGAAAACATAGAAGCAAGACCAATATGGAAACCAATGCATATGCAACCAGTATTTAAACAATATGATTTCTTTAATCATTATGATAGCAGAAGAAGTATAGCAAAAGAAATATTTGAAACAGGTCTATGCTTACCATCAGATACAAAAATGACAGAAGAACAAATAAGTTTAGTAATAGAAACAGTAAAAAAATGTTTTAAAAATTAGTAAAGAAGGTGTAGAAATGTATAGTAAATATTTTAAAAGAATAATTGATTTCACTTTATCGCTTATAGCAATAATAGTATTATCACCAGTTTTTTTAGTAACAGCAATATTAGTTAGAATAAAACTTGGATCACCAGTTATATTTAAACAAAAAAGACCAGGACTAAATAAAAGGATATTTACAATATATAAGTTTAGAACAATGACAGATGAAAAGGATGAAAATAACATATTACTATCAGATGAAACAAGACTTACCAAATTTGGTGAATTACTTAGATCTTTATCACTTGATGAACTTCCACAATTGTTAAATATATTTAAAGGCAATATGAGTATAGTAGGACCTAGACCATTACTTATAGAAGATATGAAACGTTATAGTAAAGAGCATTATAGAAGACATGATGTTAGACCAGGACTTAGTGGCTTAGCACAAATTAATGGAAGAAATATGTTATCGTGGGAAGATAAATTTAATTATGATGTAGAGTATGTAAATAAAATAAGCTTTAAATTAGATTTCAATATATTTTTGAAAACAATAATAAAAGTTGTGAAGAGACAAGATGTATTTTTAGAAAATGATAATATTTTACTTGATTTAACTGAAGAAGAAAATAAAAATTTAGAAATTTAAATTCTAAATATAGGTGATTAGTTATTAATACCTAAATCTAATTTAATTATAGTAATCAAAACGAGGAGATTGTAAATGAAAAAATTAGTTTCAATAATTACCCCAACATATAATTGTGCAAAATTTATTGGGAAAACAATTGAATCTGTAATTGCACAGACATACACAGATTGGGAATTATTAATCACTGATGATTGTTCTGTTGATGATACTGAACAAATTGTTAATAGGTATGTGATAGTAGATTCAAGAATAAAATATATAAAATTAAATGAAAATATGGGTGCAGCTATGGCTAGAAATGATGCGATTAGACGAGCTAGTGGTGAATATATAGCATTTCTAGATAGCGATGATTTATGGAATAAAGATAAATTAGAAAAACAGTTGAAATATATGAATAAAAACAAATACAACATTACTTGTACATCTTATACACAAATAGATGAAGAAGGTAAGGCAACTAATAAAATATTTAAAAGTAAGAACAAAACAAATTATAACGGATTACTTTTAAATTGTCCAGTAGGAAATTCTACAGTTATGTATAATGTCGAGAAATTAGGAAAATTTGAAGTGCCAAATATAAGAAAAAGAAATGATGATGCATTATGGCTGAAAATACTTAGAAAAGAAGAATATATATATGGAATTAAAGATGTGTTAATGAGTTATAGAATACGTTCTAACTCTTTATCTAGAAATAAATTAGATTTAGTAAAATATCATTGGTATTTATATAGAGAAATAGAACATTTATCTATTATTAGATCTTTGTTTCATATTTGCTACTGGGGTTTCATTAAAATTTTACATTTAAAATAAATCTTATTGTAAATATTTTATTTAATAGAATATATGAATAATATATATGAAAATTTAGGGGGGATTATGTATAAAATAGGAATTTGCGGATGCTTTGCTATTGAAAATGAAAATGTAGTTAATGGACAAACAATAAAAACTAAAAGCCTATATGAGGAGCTGTTAGTTGTTTTTAGTAAAGAACAAATCAAAATCATAGATACATATAATTGGAAACAAAACCCATTTAAATTTTTAGTGATGTGTATAAAAGAATTTAAAAATATTAAGAATCTCATAATATTGCCAGCGCAAAATGGCGTAAAAATATTTGTCCCATTATATACATTAATTAATAAAATCTATAAGAACAAATTATATTATGTTGTAATTGGTGGTTGGTTACCAGAACTTATAAAAAACAAAAAATACTTAATTAAATATTTAAGTAGATTTGAAAAAATTTTTGTAGAAACTAATGGAATGAAAGAAAAGTTATATGAACTAAAGCTCTCAAATGTTGAAGTTTTGACTAACTTTAAAAGATTAAGTATAGTTTCAAAAGAAGATATAATTACTAACTATGAATTACCCCATAAAGTGTGTACATTCTCTAGAGTACTTAAAGAAAAGGGAATTGAAGATGCTATTAATGCAATAAAATATATTAATAATTCTTATGAAAAAAAAATATATGAGTTAGATATTTATGGTCCAATAGATAATAGATATAAATCTGAATTTGATTTATTAATGAACGATCAACCTGATTTTATTATGTATAAAGGTGTGATTGATTATAAAGACACAGTTAAAATTTTAAAAGAGTACTATTTAGTACTATTTCCAACACATTATGAATCTGAAGGGGTTGCGGGTACAATTATAGATTCACTTTCTTCAGGAGTGCCAGTGATTGCAAGCAATTGTAGATCTAATATTGAAATATTAACAGATGGAGTAGATGGTTACTTGTATCCAGCACATGACAATAATCAATTAATAAAAATATTAACGGATATCCATATAAACAACAGTATAACCAAATCAATGAAAATAAAGTGTATAGATAGTGCTAAAAAATATAATCCAAGTGTAGCATTAAAGCCATTATTAAAAGAATTAGTAAAATAAATATATACAAGAAACGGGGAACTATGATGAAAAAAGTAGGTCTATTAATTCCAAATTTGTCAAGTGGTGGAGCAGAAGCAGTAGTTTCAAGATTAAGTAAAATTTTAAAAGAAACCTATGATATCTATATAATACTATTTGATTCTCAAAATATATGTTATGAATTCAGTGGTAACTTGATTGATATGAATATAAATGTGAAAGGGACAAGTATTATCAAAAAATTACCGCTTACATTGAAGCGAATATTAAAATTAAGAAAAATAAAAAAAGAAGAAAATTTCGATGCTGTTATTAGTTTTTTAGATAATGCAAACATTGTAAATGTTTTATCAAAAACAAGAACATGTAAAAGCATACTATCTATTAGAAATTATATAAAAATAGAAATGTCTAAATCATTTTTGGGTAAAATAATTAATTTTTGTATTAAAGTATTATACAATAGAGCAGATTATATTATTACTGTTTCAAAATTAATTGAACAAAGTATGAATAAAGATTATCAAATTAAATGTAGTAAATTATCAACTATATATAATCCTTACAATGTAGACGAAATTTGTGAGAAGTCAATAGAACTTATCGAAGATCAATACAAAGATTTTTTTAAAAGTAAGAAGATTTTTATAACAGTTGGTAGACAAAGCCATCAAAAGGGATATTGGCATTTATTAAAAGCGTTTTTTTTAGTTAAAAAAAATATACCTGATGCGAAATTAATAATTATTGGAAAAGATTTTTTAGATGGAAAGGTAAAGAAATTAGCAGAAAAATTAAATATTAAAGATGATATATTATTTATAACTTATCACAATAACCCATTTAAATTTATTGCAAATTCACAAGTTTATATTATGACATCTTTATTTGAGGGTTTTCCAAATGCACTAGTTGAAGCTATGATTTGCAGATGTCCAGTGATTGCTACAGATTGTAAATCAGGGCCAAGAGAAATATTATATCATGAGTTAGATTTAAATAAGTCAATAAGCAATATAGAGACGGCGGAATACGGTATTTTAGTGCCTGCATTTAATAATAATGAAAATTGGAATTCAAATGACTTTGAAAAGGGAGATATGATACTTTCTAGTGCTATGTTTGAATTGATGGAAAATATGGAATTAAGAAATAACTATACTGATAAAGCATTTGAAAGAGCTAAGAAGTTTAATTATGAAATTTGTAATTCCAAGTATATGGAGGTAATAGAATTTGTTGAATAAATCGAGTGTTAAAAATAATTTAAAATGTTCAACTAGTTGGTTAAGAAAACTTACTATTCTCTCTTTTTATTTTTGTGTAATTGGAATTATGACATTTTCAGATAATATACAAACAATATATATTTCTAATATAAGTTTCATGATATTCATTTTAAGTGGAAGTTTATTTATAATAAAAAGAAATAGAATATATATTGATAAATATATAATATTTTTAATATTACTGTTGTTTTGGATATTGTTATCGTGTACATGGGCAGTAAATTTTGATGCTTCAATTAGTAAAACTATAACCATATTACAGTTGGTAGTTTTTGCTATTGTTAGTTATAGCTTTTTTGCTTCAGAAAAAAATGTAGAGCATATAATTAAAAGTATATTTGTTGGTGGATTATTTATGTGCTTTTATACAATATACTATTATGGTACAAATTATATTTTTGAAAGTATGATATATGGTCAAAGATTAGGTAATGAAATTAATCAGATAAATACTATGGGTATGTATGCATCTTTAACATTGATTTTAGGAATTTATTATTTTTTATACAATCAAAAGAAAATATATATATTAACATCAATTGTTTCCTTTATTATAGCGCTATCTTCTGGATCAAGAAAAGCCTTAATAATGATTATTTTTGGAACTTTATTTTTGATAATATTTAAGTATGGAATGAAGAAAATATATAAAATTATACCTGTGTTAGGTGCTTTTATATTAGTGTATACACTAGTAATGGCTCTTCCAATGTTTGAATTAGTACAGCAAAGAATGAATACATTCATTAATATATTTACAGATGAAGGTAAAGTGGATAATTCTACAACGGTACGTTTAGAAATGATTGAATTTGGTTTAACGAAATTTGAGAAAAACCCGTTTTTAGGTTATGGAATTAATAATTATGGCATTTTATATAAACAATATACAGGTTGGTCTACATATGCCCATAATAATTATATTGAATTACTAGTAGATATAGGAATAGTAGGATTCTTGATATATTATTTAGCATATATATATTTGATATATAAATTAATACATCTTATTGCCAAAAAGCATAAAGAAGCTTTAATTATAATGGCGATAATACTTACGCAAATTTTAATGGATTTTGGTATGGTGTCTTATTATAATAAAATGACATATGTTTATTTAACATTAGGATATATATATTTAAATTTTACAATTTCAAATATATACTATAATAAAGAGGGAGAAGTACAAAATGATATATAGAAACGTATTACATTTTTCTGATTATGGATCACCTTATAAAGGAAATTTTATTAGTTCTTTAGAGGGATTAAGTGAGAAACTTGAAGAATTAAATCACAATCAAATATTTATATTTCCTAAAAGAACTAATACGAGAGAGTGGTCTAAAGATATGAAAATAAAATATAATAAAGTTTATTTTTTTACAGGAAATTTTTTTAAGGATTTGATTCTTTTAAGAAGAATAATTGTAGAACAAAATATAGATATTATTCATATTCATTTTTTTACAGCAAAAACACTACTATTATTTAATTGTGCAAAAAAATTTTTGAATATAAAAGTTATAATACATTTACATGGTCAATTTCCTATATACAAAAGAACTAAAAAAATTATAATGAAATGGCTGACAAAAAAGGCATACTTTATTTGTTGCAGCAAATCAGTTAAAAAAAGTTTTATAGATTCACAATATAATAATAAAGTCTATCGTATAGATAATGCCGTATTTTTTCCTAGATTAGATAAATATGAGTTGTTAAATAAAATAGATTATGGTATTCAAAAAAATACCATTACAGTACTTATATTTGGATATGACTATCTAATTAAAGGTGTTGATATTGTTATTCAAGCAATATCAAATATTATAAAACAAAAAAATATTAACATTAAATTATTGATAAGTATTTCCTCTAATGTAGATAGTAATAAAAATAAAATTATTAAGCAATTAGGTGGATTTCCTAGTTGGATTGTAATTATAGAACCTAGAAATGATATTGCATCATATTATAATATCTGTGATATTTTTATTTCAGCAAGCAGATCAGAAGGGCTTTGCTACGCATTAGTTGAAGCAGCATATTGTAAAACATTATCTATTGCAAGTAGAATACCAGCACAATCTGATATGAAACTGAAATATGCACTATGGTTTGAATCTGAAAATATAAAAGATTTAGAAAATAAAATTATTGAGGGAATAAATATTGGAAAATATAAAATTCAATTGGAAGAACAAAAAAAAATGGTAATAGAAGAATATGATCTGAGATTATGGGTAAAAAAGATTATTAATATTTATGATTCAATTTGAGTTGTTTATTAATAACTATATAAAAGAAGGAGTGTATTATAAAGTGAAAAATAAAACACCAAAAAAGAAAATTAATGATTATTTGACTATAGTTTTGACTAGTGGGATATTTATATGGTTACCAGATAAAATATATTTAAAAATATTATATAAACTTATAAAAGGATGTAAACTTGATTTAGAATCACCAAAAACATTTAATGAAAAACTTCAGTGGCTAAAGCTTTACGATCGCAATCAAAAATATACTGAATATGTTGACAAATACGAGGTAAGAAAATATATTAAAACTAAGATTGGAAAAGAATATCTTATACCATTATTAGCAGTATATGAAAAGTTTAATGATATAAATTTTGATGATTTACCAAATAGATTTGTTTTAAAATGCACACACGACTCAGGAAGAGTAGTTATTTGTAAAGATAAGACAAAATTAGACATTAAAAAAGCAAGCAATATGATATGTAAAAGTTTGAAAAAAAATTATTATTATAATGGTAGAGAGTGGCCATATAAAAATGTTAAGCCAAGGATAGTATGTGAAAAATTATTAGAAGATAATATAAAAGACTATAAATTTTATTGTTTCAATGGTATTCCTAAATTTTTATATGTATCTCAAGGATTGGTGTATGATCATTCTTTAAAAGTAAATTTTTATGACATGAATTGGAATAAAGTACAATTTAAAAGAAATGATTATAATAATTTTGATTTATCATTAGATCCCCCTACAATGTTTGAAAAGATGAAAGAAATTTGTAAAAAACTATCACAAGACATACCTTTTGTTAGAGTAGATTTATATCAAGTTAAAGAAAAAATCTATTTTTCTGAGTTGACATTTACTCCAACCAGCGGTTTTATGCCAATAGAACCAGAGGAATATAATTTAATTATAGGAGATATGCTACAACTTCCGTTAAAAAACAAATCTAATATAAATATTTAAAATATTAAACTACTTGCTTTTTAAACGTAAGAGGTTATATCTGACTGGATAAAAGGAGAATTACTGTGGAAGATGAGAATCTAAAAAAGAAATTTCTAAATGCAACTAAATGGTCAACTATTACAGAAATTACTGCAAAATTGGTTAGTCCTGTTACTAATATGGTTTTAGCTAGAATTATATCTCCGGAAGCTTTTGGCGTAGTCGCTACGGTAACAATGATCATAAGTTTTTCAGATATGTTTACTGATGCGGGATTTCAAAAATATTTAGTGCAACATGAATTTAAAAATCAAGATGAAAAAAATAATAATTGTAATGTAGCATTTTGGACTAATTTTGGAATATCAATTTTATTATGGATAATTATTATAGTATTACGTGAAAAAATTGCTACATCAGTTGGAAATCCCGGGTTAGGTTGTGTCATTGCAATAGCTAGTGTTCAGCTACTACTTACATCTTTTTCTAGTATACAAATGGCATTATACAGACGTGATTTTAATTTTAAAACTCTTTTTATGGTTAGAATGGTATCTGTTTGTATACCGTTAGTTGTAACAATACCATTAGCTATGTTAGGATTAAGTTATTGGTCTATTATTATCGGAAGCATATTTATGCAAATTTCAAATGCATTTATATTAACCATTAAATCTAAGTGGAAACCGAATCTATTTTATAAAGTAAAAATATTAAAAGAAATGTTGTCGTTCAGTATTTGGTCATTAATTGAGGCTATTTCTATTTGGTTTACTGTTTGGATAGATGTATTTGTTATTTCAAGTTCTTTAAATCAATATTATTTGGGAATTTATAAGACATCGACTACTATGGTTAATGCGCTTATGTCATTGATAACTGCATCTGTAGTGCCTGTACTTTTTTCAGCACTATCACGTTTGCAACAGGATAATGAAAAATTTAATAAAATATATTTTACTGTGCAAAGACTTGTTTCTATTTTTGTATTTCCACTTGGTGTGGGAGTATACTTATATAGTGAATTAGCTACAAAAATTTTATTAGGTAATAGATGGAATGAAGCCAGTGGGGTAATAGGAATATGGGCTTTAACAAGCGCAATTACAATAGTTTTGGGACATTTTAATAGTGAAGTGTATAGAGCAAAGGGAAGACCAAAGTTATCATTTATTGCTCAATTATTACATTTGGTTATTCTTGTTCCGGTTTGTATAGTAAGTGCAAAATATGGTTTTTGGGCATTAGTTTATGCAAGATCTTGGATACGTATGCAAAGTATAATTGTTCATTTAATTATAATGAAAATTTCAATAAAATTTCCGGTTGGAAAAATATTTTTAAATATTATGCCGACAGCAGTATCAAGTGTTTCTATGGGGTTATTGGGATTTTTACTACAACAATTACATAAGGGAATGTTATGGAGTTTTATATCAATTATAGTATGTATTTTATTTTATTTTGTAGTATTGTACTTATTTCCTAGTATGCGTAAAGATATTAATGTAATATTAAGCAAGTTAAAAATTAGATCAAGTAAAGATACATTGAATAAATAAATTATCGTAAAATTATAAATTTAAATGTTTTATTATTTTTTAAAAGTGACAAATAGTGTATTATTAAATTAAGTTTATAATAGTTAGTTTTTATATAATAATTATAAGTAAAGGAAGGTAAAAAAATATGTATAAAATAGCAGTAGCAGGGACAGGCTATGTAGGTCTTGTAGCAGGAGTTTGCTTTTCTGAAGTAGGACATAAGGTTACATGTGTGGATATTGATGAAAGTAAAATAAGTTTAATGGAACAAGGAATTTCTCCAATCTATGAACAGGACTTGGAAAAATTGATGCAGAAAAATCATGATGAGGGTAGACTTAATTATACAACTGATTATAAAACAGCATATAAAGAAGCAGATGTTATTTTTATAGGGGTTGGAACTCCTGAGAGACCAAATGGTTCTGCAAATTTAAGTTATATAGCAACTGTTGCTAGACAAATAGCTGAAAGTGTAGAAAAAGATTGTCTTGTTGTAGTGAAATCTACAGTTCCTGTAGGTACTAACGATAAAGTTGAACAATTTATAAAAGACTTTCTTCCGTTCAATGGTGAAAATTATATTGGTAATGGTGAAGGTTGTAATAAAAAAATACGAGTAGAAGTAGCATCTAATCCAGAGTTTTTAGCACAAGGTACTGCAGTGCATGATACATTAAATGCAGCAAGGATAATTATTGGAACTGAAAGTAAATGGGCAGAGGATATTCTAAAAAAACTATATGAACCTTTTAAACTTCCTATAGTTTCTGTAAGTAGACGTTCATCAGAGATGATAAAGTATGCTTCTAATGACTTTCTTGCACTTAAAATATCATATATGAATGATATAGCTAATCTTTGTGAACTTGTAGGTGCTAATATTCAAGATGTATCAAAAGGTATGAGTTTTGATGAACGTATTGGTAAAAGTTTTTTAAATGCTGGTATTGGTTATGGTGGTTCTTGTTTTCCTAAGGATACAAAAGCACTAGAATACTTAGCAAGACAAAATGGATATGAACTTAGAACGATCAAAGCAGCAATTGATGTTAATAAAGATCAAAAGACTATTTTATTTAAAAAGGCTTGTAGACGTCTTATTACCTTTAATGGTTTGAAAGTAGCAGTTTTGGGACTTACTTTTAAACCAGGAACAGACGATTTACGAGAAGCACCTTCACTTGAAAATATACCATTGTTATTGGAACATGGAGCAGAAGTTTATGCTTATGATCCAGTAGGTCAAGAAAATTTCAACAGAAGATTTCCTGAAGGAAAAAGTGGACAAGGTATTATAAAATATACAGATAATATTGAAGAAGCTTTAGATAAAGCTAATGTATGTTTTATATTTACTGAGTGGGGTGAAATTAAAGCTATAAAACCAGATGAATACAAGAAATTTATGAGAACTCCCTTAGTCTATGATGGAAGAAATATATACAATGTTGAAGATATGAAACAAGCTGGAGTAGAATATTATTCTATAGGAAGATAATTAGATTTATTTTAAGGAGGTATAAAAGTGAGTTACAAAATCTTAGATACAAGCAAAACATATTTAATTACGGGAGTTGCAGGTTTTATTGGATTTTATTTATCAAAGAAACTTTTAGAAGAAGGATGCATAGTAATTGGTATTGATAATATAAATGATTACTATGATATAAAACTTAAATATACGAGATTAGAAATACTTAAACCATTTGAAAAGTTTACTTTCATTAAAGGTGATATTTCAGATAAGGTAATGATTATGAAAACATTTGAAGAGTATAAACCAAATGTTGTAGTAAATTTAGCTGCTCAAGCTGGTGTAAGATATTCTATTGAAAATCCAGATGTATATATACAAAGTAATATAATTGGATTTTTCAATATTCTTGAAGCTTGTAGATATAATCCGGTAGAGCATCTTGTATATGCATCTTCAAGTTCTGTTTATGGTTCTAATAAAAAAGTGCCTTTTGAAGAAACAGATTTTGTAGATAATCCAGTATCACTTTATGCAGCTACTAAGAAATCTAATGAACTAATGGCTAATACATATAGTCATCTATATAATATTCCAGCTACAGGACTTAGATTTTTTACAGTTTATGGACCTATGGGTAGACCAGACATGGCATATTTTGGGTTTACTGATAAATATTTTGCAGGAGAAACTATTAAAATATTTAATAATGGTGATTTTGAAAACGATTTGTACAGAGATTTTACTTATGTAGATGATATAGTAGAAGGAATTGAGAGACTTCTTAATAATCCACCTACTGTTATTAATGATGATATATCTATTGAAACAGGTGATAAAGAGCCTTTACATAGAATTTTTAATATTGGAAACAATAGTCCTGAAAAACTTATGACATTTATACAAACTCTTGAGAAAGTTTTAAGTAATTCATTAAGTAGAAAAGTAGTCTTTAAAAAGATATTTGAACCTTTAAAAGCAGGGGATGTGCCAGCAACTTATGCTTCAACCGATAAACTTCAACAAGCTGTGGGATTTAAACCATCCACATCTATAGAAGATGGGTTGCAAAAATTTGCTGATTGGTATGTTAAATATTATGGAGTGAAATAAAATGAAAAAAAACAAAGTGCAAATATCTGAAACTTCAAATGAAGTAAAAGATATACCAACTAAAAAGAAACTTAAAACAAGTACAAAGGTTATAATGGCTATATTAATTGTTATTGTAATCTGTATAGCTTGTGGTTTTGGATATGTATATTTAAAACTTTCTAAAGTACATTATTCTGCTATAGATAAAGATGATTTAGAAGTAAATAAAGAAATATATACTGAAGTTGCTGCTGCTATTCCTGAAATACATTCTGAATCTGAATTTAAAAGTGTAAAAACAGTAGTATTTTTTGGTATAGATACTAAAGAAGTAGTTTCTGGTTATTCAGGTAGAAGTGATACTATTGTTATTGTTTCTATTAATCCTATGACTAAAGGTATTAGTTTAGTTAGTATACCTAGAGATACATATGTAAATATATCTGGATATGGTAAAGATAAAATAAATCATGCTTATGCATTTGGTAATGAACAACTTGCTATTAAAACTATTAATAGTAATTTTGGATTAAATATAACTGAATATGTTACTATTGATTTTGTTGGATTAATTCATGTTATTAATAAATTAGGTGGAGTTCAGTTAAATATAACTAATGAAGAGTTAGGATATATTAATCAGCGTTCAACAGGTTCATATGCTATGACTGGTAATAAAGTTAGTAAGTTAGTTTCATCTGGGTTAGTAACTTTATCAGGTGAACAGGCATTAACACATTCTAGAAATAGAACTGTTGGTAATGATTTTGATAGAGCTGGTAGACAAAGAATGGTTTTAGAAGCTTTGATTACTAAGATATCTTTACTTAGTACTGATGGTATACTTGGTATTTCAGATAGTATACTCAGTGAAGTTAAAACTAATATAAATGTTACTGAGTATATGGGTATTTTAAGTAGTGTTATTTCAGAGAAAAACACTTATTTAAAAAATATGGTATCTGCTCAAGTTCCTGCAGCTGAATATAGTTTAGGAAAATATATTAATGGTGTATATTACTTTACTACTGATTATGTAAAAGCTAAGAGTGATTTTGTTAAATATATATATGGTAATTGATTTGTTTTATATGTTATGATATAATTAATATAATTATTTGTTTAGTTAATTATATAAAGGAGTTATATGAAAATTAGAAGATATATATCATATATGTTTTTAGTTGCTTGGTGTTTAGTTATATTCCATTTATCAAGTCAAACTTCTAGTGTGTCTGGTAGTAATAGTTTAAATGTTTTAAAATATATATTAGGTGGTTTAAGTAGTGACGTTTTAATTAATATGAATTCTATGTTCAGAGAGTTTATGCATAGTGGTGTATTCTTTATATTGGGTATATTAACGTATTTAAGTTTTAAACGTAGTTTTACTAAGGTATTTGTATATAGTTTGTTATTTTGTGCATTATACGCTTTGAGTGATGAAATACATCAGCTGTTTGTAAGTGGACGAGCTTTTCAAATTATTGATCTTGTTTTAGATTTTATTGGCAGTTTAGTTGGAATATGTTTAGTTATTTTTATTGAGAGATTGTTTAAGCATGATTGATTTACATTTGAGTGTATTACCTGATATTGATTATAATTATATTTAATTAATTAAAAGAAGATAGATAATAACTTTGTAAAAAAGAGAAGAGGTTTATAATGAAAGATATTTGGAAATATTTAATAGGTATACTAATATATAACATTTTATTATACTATACTGTTTTAACTGCAGGTGGAACTGGATTTGAAGATATGTTTATGTTTTTACTAGGAATTATTATAACAATACCTGTTAGTTTAATTATCGGAAAAGTTTGTAGAATAAAATTTATATATTCATTACTTTTTGGCTCTATTCAAGTTTTAATGTTAGTAATTATAGCGTCTGCTTTTTCTATGTAATATATATAACTAGCATAATGTAGTTATATATATAATTTTTTAAAAAATAAGATTACAAGAAACATAGTAATTAATATGGTATAATAAAATAGCATAATATATTTAGTTGAGAGGGTGTTTAAGAATGATTGATTTACATTCACATATATTACCTGGTATTGATGATAGTTGTTTTGATATTGAAGAAACTTTAAAAATGGTTAGAGATGCTGAGCTTGTTGGTATAGACAAAATATTTGCTACGCCTCATTTTGTAGAGGGTAGATTCCAAAATTACAAGAATGATATTGTAGGTTATGTAGATACTTTGAATTTGTTACTTTCATCTTCTGGAATTAATGTAACTGTTTTTTATGGCAGTGAAGTTAAAGTTTTTCCAGAAATTGTATCATTACTTAAGAGTAATAAGTTATGCACTTTAAATAACAGTAGATATATTTTGATTGAGTTTCCTATGAATATTAGAATTCCAAATATTTGTAATGTTATTAATAATATTATTGTTGCTGGATTCATACCAATTATTGCTCATCCTGAAAGATATGAATATATACAAAGAAATATTAAAGAAGCTATCCAGTACGTTGAATTTGGAGCTTTACTGCAATTAAATGTCAACAGCGTTATTGGTGGTTATGGCGAAGAAGCTAGAGTTTGCGCAATTAAATTACTTAAACATAACCTTATTCATTTATGGGGAAGTGATTCTCATAATTACAGATCTGTATATACTGAGCAGTTAAATAAAAGTTTTGCTACTATTGAAAAAATAATTGGATTGAACAAGTTTAAAGTTATTGTTGATACTAATCCTGAGTGTGTATTGAATAATATAGAGATTAAAACGTTTGATATTAAACATAAATTAGGTTTATTTAGTTAATATCTATTAAGGAGTTGAAAATTATGAAAAATATTTTATATACAGTTAATATAATTTTAACGATAATAGCATTTTTTGTACTGTATACTATGCGTTTTGATACGGCTACTTATATAATTATACTTTTGTCTCCAGTATTTGTAACACTTGGTATGATAACACAATTATTATTTCTTACAGAATTCAATTTATCTAAAAGGTTATTTATTTGCGCTATTACTTTTTTAGTTACTATAGTTTGGGCAAATATTACTATTGTAATAGCACAAATTGTTACACCTAATTTTGGTATTGGTTTAGCAGATTTTCGTTATTCTTTAATGTGGAGTTTATTAATTTATATCAATTATAGTGTAATATTTACAAAGTTACTAATAGAGATTAATAGTTTTAAAAGACATAGATTTACTAAATCACGTTATTTTAAAATGATAGGTGGATATTTAGCATTTGTGTTTATATTAAACTTAGTAAGTATATATTTAATATTAACTATAAAATAGGTTTTTTAAATAGTTATACTATTACACTTTAATGCTCAATAACTTAGGTTATGGGGTATTTTTTTGTTTAATTATGATTTTTATACAATATATCAATAAAAGTGTTGACTTATGTGTGTACAAATGTTACAATTATAAATAAATGAAAAGTTTAATAATTTTAAAAATTGAACTTTTCCTAAAAAGATAGGGTGATAAAAATGATAGATAAAAATTATAATAAATTGATACGTAATTTAAAATTTAAATTTACTGAAAATGATATTGCAACTAAAGAAAGTATGGGTAAACAATATTTTAATGCATATAGCAACTATAATATTAAAAGTTTTAATAATGTATTAAGTAGATTAAAAAGAAATAATTTATTGACAAGGGTATCAAAAGATAAATATATTTTTAAAAAGACAAAAGATATAGATTTTAAATTAGATTTAGAATGTGAAAAAATATATAAAATAATAAAGGATGAATATCCTTTAATTGATATAAGTGTTTGGAATACCGAAATATTAAATAAATTTATGATTCATCAAGTATATAACAATATGGTAATTGTTGAGGTTGATAAACTTATACTAGATTCGGTTATACCCTTACTTAAAGAAAATATAGGTAGAAAATATTCTATAACACTGCAAGATATACTTGAAGAAAAACAAGCTATGTATTTGAATAGTGAAAAAATATTATCTGTAAAAGTATTGATTAAAAAATCACCACTGAATAAAGCAAAAAACTTTTCTGTTCCTAAAATGGAGAAGATATTAGTTGACTTATTTATAGATAAAATGTATATATCATATCAAGGACAAGAACTATCAAATATTTACGAAGAAGTTATAAGTAATTATAATATTGATTTTGTAAAGTTATATGCATATGCTAAGAGAAGAAATAAAAATAATGAAATACGTAAATATATTAATAAGTTAAATGTTAATGATGTGTATAAACTGGGGGATATAAATGATAGATAAAGATTGTTTAACAAAAGAATGGCTAGAAAATTCAATTTTAAAGTTAAAGACACAAAACAATTCAATTGATATTCAATTGTTAGAGAAAACTGTTAATGCTCTGTATTTGTTGGAATGTTTGATAAAGGCGGATATAAAATTTATATTTAAAGGAGGAACTTCACTGGTATTGCTTTTAAATAAAATAAAAAGATTTTCTATTGATATAGATATAATAATTGAAAATGAATTAAGTAACATAGAAAATATTTTATTGAATTTAATTGAAGACAGTAAATTTTTTACTAGATATGAAGAAAATTTAAGACCAGGCTCAGCATCAGATAGAATGAATTTAAAACATTATAAATTTTTCTATATATCATTGTTAGATAATTTTGAAAAATATGTTTTATTGGATATTGCATATGAGAAAAACTTATATCCAAAAATTATGAAAAAAGAAATCGATTGTTTTTTACTTAAAACATCACAGGATGTTTATGAAGTAAATGTTCCAAGTATAGAATCAATATTGGGTGATAAATTAACAGTAGTTGCTCCCAATACTACACGGAATAAGTTATGATGGCTACAAAGAATTAGAACTTATTAAACAACTATTTGATATTGATAAGTTGTTTGATGAATCACAAGATTTAAATATAGTTAGGCAAAGTTTTATTAACATTGCTAAAAGAGAAATCGAGTACAGAAAATTAACTAATACAACAGTAGAAGATGTATTGGATGATATATTCGAATTTGCTAGAATAATAATTTTACGAGGAAGTTATGAAAAAGAAAAGTTTAATAAAATATCTATTGGAATTCAAAAGTTAAAGAATTATATATTTGAACCTAAATTTTTAATAGATAAAGAAGTTCTTACATGTGCTGCAAAATTAGCATATATAGTGAAATTATTAAAAGGAAATGATACGGAAATAGAGAGATATAATGGAGAAATGCTGGATTTGGTTGATATTCAAGATGAATATAAAAAACAAATCAATGTAATTAGAAAATTAAATAGTGAAGCATATTTCTATATAATAAAAGCAATTAAAATTTAATAACAGTAAAAGTTCAAGATACATATAAAAAACATGTTAAATTAGCGTAAAATGTAGTATACAACCGTAAAACATTAATGATATGTAAAGTTTTACGGTTTAGACCGTAAAAGTATTAACAAATACAATTAACAGTTGTATAATGAATATGAGGTGATTTTATTATAGATAAAAATATATACATGAAAAGCATTATTTTCTCTTAGAAGGTTAGGGTGAAATTATGAAAAAAGTATTATGTGAATTCTGTTTAGATTTAGTTGATTATACTGTAAAAGAAGAAAAGGGTAGTATTAATATTAGAAATAAAGAATATTACTACACTAAAAAAATTACTTTTTGTAATGAATGTCATAATGAAATAAATGTTAATGATGTATTAGACGAAAATATAGATAATATTAATAAATCATATAGGAAAGAAGAAAATATATAACGTTTGATATCGTTATAATTAGGTTTATTTAGTTAATAAATTTTGTAATCATAAATTGAAAGTCTTGCAATATAATGTACTAGTACAAATATTGTAAGATTTTTTGTTTGGGGTGGTAAATTTGATGAAAGTATTTAAACGAATTAAATCAAAAGATAACAGTAAATATATACAAAAGTTTTTAATTTGCATGCTCGTTTTTGTTACTTTGCCAAATATTTTTGGAATGAGTTATATATATAATTTAAGTAGAACAACTACTGATCAATCGAGTATTTCGGCTGTTGCTCCGCTGGCTCCTACTTTTGCTTTTCAATCTAAAGCTCAACTTTTAATGGAGCCTAGTACTGGTACAGTGATTTATGCAAATAACGAGAATGAACATATATTTCCAGCTTCAGTTACTAAGGTTATGTCGCTACTACTTACTATGGAAGCAATTGATAGTGGTAAGTTAAAGTATACAGATATCATAACATGCAGTAAGACTGCTTCTGGACTTGGTGGATCACAGATATGGTTTCAACCTGGTGAACAACTTACTGTAGATGAAGCATTAAAAGCTATATGTGTTGTTTCTGCTAATGATGTTACAACAGCTGTGGCAGAGCATTTAGCGGGAACAGAAGGAAACTTCGTGGTTCAAATGAATGCGAGAGCAAAAGAACTTGGAATGGCTAATACTAATTTTGTAAATTGTCATGGATTACATGATGATAATCACTATACTACTGCATTAGATATAGCTATAATGTCAAGAGAGTTAATTACTAAGCATCCAGATATATTAAAATATACTTCTATATGGATGGATACTTTAAGAAATGGTACATTTGGATTAAACAGTACAAACAAGTTAATAAGATTTTATGAAGGAGCTACTGGACTTAAAACTGGTTCAACTCCACAAGCATTATTTAATTTATCTGGAACTGCAACAAGAGATGGTACTACATTTATATCAGTGGTTTGTACAGCTCCTAGTGGCGATATAAGGAACGAGGAAGTTAAACAGTTACTAGATTATGGATTTGCAAATTACAAGACTAAAAACATATTTAAAAAAGATGTTGTTTTGGAGAGTATAAAGATAAATAAAAATTTAGCTCAAAAATTTGATGTTACAATAACTGAAGATGTTAATGTGTTATATGAAAAAGGTAGGGAAGTAGAGTATAATCAGACAATTGTATACAATACTGATTTAAAAGCTCCTATTTTAAAAAGTACATCAATAGGAAAAGTTACTATAACAAGCAAGACTGATAACAAGTTAATTTCTGAAAAGGATGTTGTAATTAAAGAAGATATATCCAAATCTAAATTAATGGATTACTATATATTTTTAATCAAAAAAGTGTTAGTACTAGGATAGTTAAAATATACATATATTGGAAATAATTAGTTAATAAAAAGCCAAGTGAATAAATATGTTCACTTGGCTTTTTACTGATGTTATATAATTTGTTGGCAAATATTACAGTAATATTACAGTTTTTGTAAAAAACCTATATTACTACAAAAATAAGATATAAAATTAAGAAATATGCAATATGTCTGTTGCTTTTTAATTTTGTTTGTGATAACATTATATCAATGAATTAAAATAATTTATTGGGGGTTATGAATATGATTGGAATGAGTCAAATAAGAAAAAAACTATACACAGGTATAGCAATAGGTGCAGCAGTAGGTGTAGTTGGAATAGGTCTTACTTTATGGTGGAGTATATCTACAATAAAGAGTTATGAAGCGGGTACTAACACAAAATATAATGAAAAATTTACTAAACAAGTATGTGTTTTGAATAAAGATATCGTACAGGGTCAAACTATTACAGCAGATATGTTAACTTTAGTAAGAGTACATCAAGGCACAGTACCAACTGGCGCAATTGATGATAAAAGTATTGCTGATGGTAAGGTAGCTAAATTTAATATTGCTGCTTTTACACCAATAACTAGTGGTATGATAACAAAAAAAATATTAGACACTGATATAAGAGAGCAAGAAATTAACTCTATATTAATGCCTAGTGATTTAGTTGAAGGACAGTTTGTTGATATTAGAGTAATGTTTGCAAATGGTACAGATTATATCGTACTAGCTGGAAAACAAGTAAATAAAATATCTGGTCAAACAATGTGGTTTAGCTTAAAAGAAGCTGAGAGATTAATATTAAATAGTGCTATGGTAGATTCTTATTTAAACAAGGGAACTAAATTATATGCAACTATATATTCTGATCCTCAAGCTCAAGTTAAATTTGAAGACGATAGAGAAATAGTAGTTAAGGGTGCATTAATAGAATTAATAAAATCAGAGTTACCTGAACTTGCAACTTTAGCTGGAATGAATGAAGTTGTAACTGAACCATCAACAGGTGAAGTAAAAGGTGAAGTAACTGGCGGAGTAGCAACTCCAGTTGTACAAAGTAATATATATGTGGATAAAGTGTTAAACTTTATACTAAAATATAATAACTTAACAGCTTCTACTTCAACAACAGTTACTACTTATCAACCAAATGATAAAGTTAATGCAGCTATGAGAGGAAATAGAAATATTTCAACAGAAGCTACAAGTAAATTAAGCCAAGAGATAAGAGATAACATAGAAAATTTAAATACTCAATATGAATTAGCTAATGAAGAAAAAATAGCTAATGTTGTATCTGGTGCTCAAGCAGCAATAACTGAGCAACAAAACTCAAGAAAAGAATTATTGGGAACTGCAGCTCAATAAGTAAGGAGAAAATATGAAAGTAATAGGATTATTAGGATACAGCGAAAAAGTAGATTTAGTTACTAGTTTATCCAAGGCAATACAAATCATGGGAAAAACTATACTAGTAATAGATGCTACATTAGATAAAAAATATAAGTATATAGTCCCTTCATTAGATATTATTGAAAAAGCATATGTAACACAATTCGATAATGTAGATTACGCAGTAGGGTTTGACAGTATGAATGATGTAGAAAATTATATGCTAGATCAAAAAATAAATATCAGTTTATATGATTACATATTAATAGATATAGATAATCCTAAGACATATGAATTCTTTAGAAGTAGAGCGTTTAATTATATATATCTTGTTATGGATACAAGTATGCTAGGATACAAGAAAAACTTAGAGATTATAAATTCTGTAAAAGTATATAGTGTACAAGATGATATGACTAAAATTACTAAAATAATATACAGAGCTTACATGACAAGGACTAGTGAAAGATATATTGAAAATAAATTAAATAGTATTGAATGTAAATGGGATGAAAGAGAATATGAGATTGTTGAATCTGAACAAGATAAAATGTTATATCTCGATTTTCAAATAAGTGGAATAATACAAATGAGAAAACATTCAAATGCATTTATAACTTCAATAGTTGATATAGTTACACAAGTAGTAGATGACACAAATCCTAATCAAGTTAAAAAAGCGATAAAAAAAGGAGGAATTTAATCAATGCCTAGAATAATATTTTGGAGTCCAGAATCAAGCATGACAGGAAATACACATGCAATTTTAGCTGTATCTACTTTGATGGGTATAAATCATAAAGCTAAATCATTATTGATGCAAGGTCATTTTAATTCTAGAAAAATTGAAACTTCCTTTACACCATATGATGAACTTAAATCTAGTGGTGTATTTGATAATTCAGACATAGGTATAGGTGCACTTACAAAAATAGTAGTAAGTAACAAACTTACAGCAGCAACAATTAAAAACTATGCAAAACCAGTTCTTAAAGATAGATTAGATGTTTTATATGGAATAAATTCATCTGAAAGAGAACAATATGCTTTAATGGCACATAACTTACAATTTATAACAAGAAAAGCTGATGAAATATATGACTTAGTATTTGTTGATTTACCTAAAGAAAGTAATGAAGAATATGTTAAACAAACATTAATAGATGCAGAAGTAATTGTTTGCACAGTTAATCAAGATTCAGTTAAATTAGAAGAATTCTTTAAAAGTATTGAAAAGAATGAGAGTCTAAAAGGAAAGTCTATAATATATGTTATAGGAGATTACGAAAGTAAATCAAAATACAACATAAGAAATATAAAAACAAAATATGGAATTAAAGATATGATACTTGCTGTTCCACATAATTATGCATTTGTAGATGCTTGCAACGAAGGAAGTATAATAGATTTCTTTTATAAAAATATGAACGCTGAAAAAAGTGATTATAATGGTGAATTTATTAGTGAAATATCTAAAATAGTAGAGAAGATCTTAGAAGAATCAAAAATTAAAGATTATTAAAACTATAAGTAAGTAGGGGTGAAATTATGGGAATTGCATTTTTTTTCAATATAATTCTAATTGTAATAATTGTGTTGATAGTAGTAATGCTTATAAAAACTAAAGTATCAAATACTAACAAAAGTGGTATTGAGTTACAATTAGAAAGAGATAAAGAAAAGTATAGCATACCAGCTATGCAAGAGTATATAAAAAGACAATTTGATGAGATAACAAGAATGAATTTATATGACTTAGCTTTATCAGAAGAAGAATTTGAGAGAAGAAAAAACATAAAGTATGAATTAAAAAAAGCACTAAAAGGCGCAGGATATGCAGATATTAGTGATAAGAAATATGTTAAAACTCTAATCTTTGATTTACTTAGAAACAATTATAAAGTTAACGAAATGAACGTTAATAACGCAATTAAATTTGATGATGAGCAACAACTTAGTGCTCAGGACAAGTTTGAAATATTAATGCACGAGTTTAAAAAAGAATTCAAAGGAGAAGCATTAACAGTAATAATCACTAAATATTCTCTAGATGTTCCTAAATATGAATTCGACAAAGCTATACCATCTTATGTTATAACAGCTAAAGAAATAGAAGAAATATATTTCAAAGAAATTAGTATGTCAGCTTTAACATTTGATGATAAGTTAGAAATAGTTGTACAAAGAATTTATCAAGGTTACAAAGGATACAGTGTTGTTGATGATATAAGAGACATGAACATTGATGGTGTATCTGGTGGTGTATCTGGTATTCCTCCAAGTTTCTTGGATCAAGTATCAGGTATGGACGATTACATGGCTCAAATGAAAGATGGACATGTTCCTATGTCTTATGATAGTATATGGATATTTTATAAAGGTAAATCTACATACTTATCATTCTTATCATTTGGTAGTGAACAAGAATTAAAGAGAGTTTGTCAAAACATATATAAATACAACAATCCAGGACAATTATCAGAATCAGTAGGATTTAAAGTTAATGAAATGAAAGATGGTTCCCGTGTAGTTGTACTTAGACCAAATTTTTCAGAGTCTTGGGCATTCTTCGTAAGAAAGTTTGCTCCACCAACTTTAATATCATGCGAACAATTATTAACACATGAAGGCAAAGGACCAGTAATAGAACTACTTAAATATTTAATAAGAGGAGCTAGAGTAACAGCAGTAACTGGTGAACAAGGTTGCGGTAAAACTACACTTCTTATGGCTATAATGAAATATTTGTATCCAACAATTACAATCAGGGTACAAGAAATGGCGTTCGAATTACATCTACGTAAAATATACCCTTATCATAATATACTATCTCTAAGAGAAACTGATACAATTACAGGACAACAAGGTCTTGATGTTCAGAAAAAGACAGATGGTGGAGTTAGTATACTAGGAGAGGTTGCAACACATCCGGTTGCTGCTTGGATGATCCAAATGGCACAGGTTGCATCTAAATTTACATTGTTTACACATCATGCTAAGACATTTCCAAACTTAATAACATCACTTCGTAACTCATTACTAGCAATAGGAATGTTCAGTTCAGAAAATGTTGCTGAAGTACAAGTTGTTACTGTTATAAACTTTGATATACATTTGAAAAAAGGTGTAGATGGTTCTAGATATATAGAGAGAATAACTGAGTGTATCCCTGTTGAAAGAACATTTGCATATAATAACGACTATAGAAAAATCGAAGGAATAGAAGGAAAAATGGATAAGTTTATGGATAATACAGTTGAGTATTACAGACATATGACTGAGACTAGTAATTATACATATAACAATATAATTGAATTTAGAGATAACAAATATGTTTTTAAACATCAAATAACTGAAACTAATATCACAGCAATGAGAGAAAACATGTCTCCTGAAGATATGAAAGAATTTGATAACTTCTTAGATACAGCTTGGAGGTGATTGTATGGGATTAACTATTGCTATAGGACTGATTGTAGTATCAATCATAGGTTTATCAGCTTTGTTGTTTTATTACATTGCTATAAAAAACAAATACAAAAAAAATATGAAGCTATATACTCAAGATAAAATACAGATAAAGAACAAAACTAACACAAAAGATGTAGCGGATAAGTTTTATCAGAGTTTGTACAATAAATTTGTGCAAATACCTGTAATTAAATATTATACAAAAAAGACACGTTTAAAACTAGAAATGTCTAATGATTATACTGAGTATGAAATAAGAAGACAATGTGCAAAGAATATGTTTATAGCAATGCTTTTCATGTTTTCATCACTTGCATTATTATTAAATTTAGTTAATGACCTATATATGTCACTAATAATTATAGTAGGCGTGCTTATAGTAACAGAAAAAATAATTGATTTACGAGTTACCTCAGTATCAGATAAAATATTGAGACAGATGCCAGAGGCATTCACTAATATACGTCATGCATTCCATGAGCATGGTATGGTTGAAGAATCTTTTAATGCAGCAATAGAGGAATTAGGAGAAAAAGATATAGTACCACAGCTTAAGAGAATCAAAGAAGCAATGCTTGCAGAACTTCCTGATATAGAACTTGAAAGATATTATGATACAGCGCCAAATAGATTTTTAAAATTATTTGCTGGTGTTTCATATTTAACAATGGAACTTGGTGATAGAAAATCTGACGGAAGTTCAGTTTTCCTTAAAAACTTAAATAACATACTAAGTGATGTTTATTTAGAAGTTCTAAAAAAAGATAAAATAAACTATATGTTTAGAAGTTTAACTGCAATAGCAGTTGCACCTTTATTGTTTATAAAACCATTACAAGCATGGGCTGAGTCAAATTTCCCAGCGTTGCTTAACTTTTACAGTAGTAGTATAGGTTTTTTAGTACAATCATTTATTATAATTTCAATATTTGTATCATATATGATGCTTAGAATTATAAAAGAAGATGCAGAAGAAATTAAATTTGATAGAGTAACATCTGTTAAATGGCAGGATAAAGTATATAAAAATAGTTTCTTTAAAATGCTAGTTGATGCTTTTAAACCAAAAGCACATACAACAAAATTGAGAAAATCAGAAAAATTAATTAAAAATACCAATGCCTATCTTACAATAGAGTGGCTATATATAAATAAAGTAGTATCAGCTTTTGGAGCAGCATTATTTTCACTAGTTCTTATGTTAAATATTCAATATATTGATATAGATGCTATATATAATAAAATTGGTAATGAGTTTTTATCATTTGGTAAACTTACTGCTACTCAAGCAACAGCTGCTAAGTCATTAAATGACTATGATAAAAAATATGTAGATAAATATAAAAATAAAACTGTAACTAAACAACAATTAGAATATGAAGTAGTAGATAAAGCTACAGGTCAAAAAGATGAAGCTGCTATTGATAGAATAATGATTAAAATTAATGCAATTAACAATTCATACTTTAAATTTTGGCAGTTGTTTATAGTTATTCTTGCTGGGTTTATCGGATATTCAGCTCCAACAACAATACTCATGATTAAGAATAAGATAAGAGAAATGGAAAAAGAAAATGAAATTATGCAATTCCAATCTATAATTCTTATGCTTATGTACATAGAGAGAGTTGATGTTCAAACAATACTAGAATGGCTAGCTAGATTCTCATATGCATTTAAAGAACCAATATCTACTGCTCTAAACAATTATGAAGCTGGTGCAAATGAAGCTCTAGAAGAACTTAAAGAAAGTGTACCATACAAAGACTTTATAAGAATAGTAGAACAACTACAATCTGCAGTTGAAAGAATACCAATAAGAGCAGCATTTGATGAACTTGAAACAGAAAGATCTTACTATTATGAAAGACGTAAATCTGGAAATGAAAAGTTAGTGCAAAAAAAAGTTACTTATGGTAAAGTACTAGGCTTTATGCCTATGGTTATACTTATTGGTGGATACTTAGTTGCACCACTTATGATAGTAAGTATAATGCAGATGATGACATACTTTAGTAGTATGACATTCTAAATTTGAATAAAACACATACGTGTGTTTTATATATATAATAATTTCTAAAGGGGGAATTTTTTTATGGATAATGCTCAAAAGGCAATTATGATTGGTGTAGGTTTATTCATCACAATCATAGTTATAGCTGCAGTAATGGCTATAACAGGAATAGGTACAAATTTATTAAATCAAGGACAAGATCAATTAGGTGGATTATCAGCACAACTTGAACAACAATTAACAGCTGAATATGACGACGTTCAAAAATCAGGTGCGCAAGTAATTGCAGCAATACAAAAATATTATAATGATCCAAAAATGGTAGTACATGTATATAATAAAGCTGGAACATATACATCAAAAATTGCTACACCAAACACAGTACCAGTTACTACTCCAACATCAACTACATTAGTGGTTAAAGCTACAGGTCCATTAGTTCCTACAGTAGTTTCACCTGCTACAAGAACTGCTTTAAGTGCATTTACTAGTACTTCATCTGATGAACTTACTAGAGTTGTAACAACTGGACAATACAAAGCACAATTAATAAGATACAATGATGTTGTTGTTGGAGTTTCTTTCTTCAGAATATAATCATAGTTTAATTTCGAAAAGGTATATTTAAGTATATACCTTTTTGAAAATATATATTAAAAAGATATACTAACTATATGTTTTTTTAATGTATATTTGTAAAAGGAGATGATAGTAATGGATGATGATATTTTAGTAAGAGCTGTTACAATAGGTGCTAGTGTATTTATTACTCTCGCTACCGTTACAGCAGTTATGATGTATTATAATACAGCTAAAATAGCTGTAACTAATGTTGGATCAGGTACTAATATAGAAGAAAAATATAGACAAGATATAAAAAATACATTGTACAATGAAGTAGCAACTGGAGCAGAAGTTCGAAATATATTACAATATTTTAGTGAAAATTATGAAGTTAATATAAGTATTTCAAGTTATTATGCATACGATGCTTCTGGTGCAAAAAAAGTTATTATAGACCCAGGTGAGGTAAATAGAATAAATCATAGTAAAAATAATACATATATTCAAATTATGAAAACAATGATGCCAAATCAAAAATTTAAAGTAACAAATATTGATCAAAAATATACGTTTGAATTAATAACATAAAACTAATAAGGAGGATAAACTATGAGTGAAAACGTGCAAAGAGTATTTTCTATAATGCTAGCTGTAATAGTGTTTTTTATGTTGCCTATGTATGTTGCATTTGAAAAAAAAGATGATACTGCATATGCACTTGCTGTTAAAATTACATCTGAACTAGTAGAAAATGTAAAGAACAATGGATATTTATCAAAAAAAATGTATGATGAGTATATATCTAAACTAGCAGTAACAGGTAATGAATATGACGTTAGAATAGAGCATAAAGCATATAAATATAATCCTGTTATCTCTTCATATACTGATGCTACACATACAAAAATATCAGAAACATTTGACTATGACATTTACAAAGATTCATATTTAAGTGGAGTTATAACATATAAAGGTGCTCCTTATGTAAATTTAATTTTGTCATATGCTAGAAATGAAGAAGTATATACAGAAAGTCAAATATTAGAGGTACTATCTGAAAATTCTAATATATTAACCACTGGAATGTCAAAACAGGAATATGCAAGTGTTAATATAAATGATATTCCTATGCAAGTAAATTTATATGCATCAGGAATATTAGGACCAGTTTATACAATGAGTAAAGGTGACGAATTTACAATAAGAGTAAAAAATACAAATGTAACAACTGCAGAAATCTTCTTTAATACACTAACACTTGGAATGGCTTCAAATCCTATGCCAAGAGTTTATGTAAATTATGGATGCACAGTTCAAAATGAAAAATACAAAACATGGATAATTTCAAATAGCGGATTTACTGGTATCCCACAAGAAACAACTATTAATGAAACAGGAACATATTCATTAGAAGTATGGGGAGCAAGTGGCGGTGGTGGTGATCCAACTAGTACAGTGATTGGAAGTCGTGGTGGACTAGGTGGATACTCAAAAGGTGAAATATACCTAACTAAAGGTACAAAATTATATGCATATGTTGGCGGAAAAGGAATTGGTCCAGCTGGTGGATATAACGGTGGCGGTAATGCAGGGCCAAGTGCTTTTGGTGGCGGTGGTGCAACTGATATAAGACTTCTTGGTGGTGAATATAATGATTTAGCATCACTTAATTCTAGAATTATAGTAGCTGGTGGCGGTGGCGGATCAGATAATCTAGGTGGCATTGCTGGAGCTGATGATGATGGTAGCGGCGGTCAAGGTGGAGGATCTAATGGTACAAGAGGAGCAATAAACGGTATAGTTTCTAATACGCAAACTTTTTTAAATGCATATGGACAGTATGTATTATGTGCGACTGCTGGAAATCAATTAGGTGGAAGCGGACTTAAATTTGGATATGCAGAACCTGCTGGTTTATTAACAGATTATGGTGGTGGCGGCGGCGGTTACTACGGAGGAGCTCCATCTAGTCATTATAACGGTGGCGGTGGCGGTGGTTCTGGATATATCGGCGGAGTAAATAGTGCGCAAATACAATCCGGAATAAATAACGGAGACGGAAGCTATGTAATAACATTTAAAAATTAAAAAAGGGGTGATTTAGAGTGGAAGTTTTGTCACAAAAAGCATTGGTAATAGCAGTCGGAATTGCGATATCGCTTACAATTACATCGTCAATATTATTTACTTTAAATCAAATAACTTTAATATATCAAGATGTATATACTACTGATGTTAGCATAAAAAACCAATTTTCCGAGTTCGCAATGTATCAAGGAACCGAGATGTTGGGAATAGATATGTATAATACAGCAAAAAAATATAAAGATAATCCAATGGTAAATGTAACTAGTGGCTTATTTAATGCATCTAATATAAAAAATTGGATTAATAACTATAGCGACACTGACGCTAATTATAATAAAAGACTATATGATGTCAGTTATACTACAGACAATAATGGAATAGTAACAATACTTTTTAAAGGAAAGTGAGTGTAATATATGGAAGAATCAGCATACAATGGTTTAATGGTTGGGGTATATGTATTTATATTCATAACTGCTATAAGTCTTACAATATTTTTGTTTTCATCTACAATTTCATTTTCTGATAAAGCGTATGAATATGGTAAGGTAACAACAGGGGATAGTATTATAGAAACAACATCAGCTCCTCAAAATAATGTAATTACTGGGGCTGAATTGTTAACGTATTACTATAACTATAAATCACCAGATAAATATGGTGAAGCATTGGTACCTAAATATGATTTTCAAGATATAAATAATATAGATATAAATAAAACATATACATTAATATATGAGACAGCAAATACAACTACTGGTTCGGTACCAGTTATAAGAGTTAAAGATATTACAGATATAGAAGGAACTGTTGGAGGTGGAGAGGTAGTAGTTGTTGATAACAAACCTACAGACCCATCAATTACTACACGTACTAGTATAGCTACAAGAGTAGCTCCTGGATCTATAGTTGAGTTTAAAGCTGTTTCTTTAGTAACAACTTCATTTTTAACTAATCATATAAGTAAATATATCTGGAGAATTGAATATAGTCCAGAAGATGGAAGACCAAATTTTTCAGTAATTACTTATGAAACAGTTGGTGATTTAACACTTGCTTTACAAGGAAATGCATTAGAATTTAGAAAGGGTATAAATAAAGTATATGTAACATCAGAAGATTCACTAGGAATAAGATCTAATACAGTGAGCAAAACTATAGATGTAGGATATAATGACCCTGTTATAAATTCAATAATCGAAGTTAACGCAAAAGTTCAAAATAATGGTTCTATGTATATGGAATCACCATCAGGAGCTTTACTTACATTTAAAGCAAATGCAATATCAAAAAACGGTGGATATATACAGACATATGAATGGTCTGTAAATGGTGCAATAGTACAAAGTGGTGGAACTGAAACTCTTATTAAAAATTTCACACCAGGTTCATATTCATTAATTCTTAAAGTATACGATTCAATAATAGGCACAACAACGTCTTCATTTACATTTGTAATGAAAGAGATACCAGCTCCTGATGTTACAAGTAATAATGCAGCAATAAATGGTACTCATACTGTTTCAATAGCATCCGGTACAATAAGTGTTACATTTAATGCATCATTAGAAGCAAAATATGGTATAGTAAAATATGTATGGAACATAGATGGAATAATTTATCAAACTAATGTACCAAATGGAATAAACTTAAATTATGGTATAGGAACACATACAATTTCTGTATATGGAGTTAATTCACAAGGAATAAACTCTGAAACAAAATCATTAAGTTTTGTAGTAAAACTAGCATTTGAGGATAAGACATTTAATTATACAGGTGGTGTTCAAGCTTTTCCAATTGTTGCAACTGGTACATATAAATTAGAAGTATGGGGAGCAAGAGGCGGTAATGACGGAACAAGCACAGGTGGATACGGTGGATATTCAACAGGAAATATAACTTTAACTGCCGGTCAAACAATATATATATATGCTGGAGGTAAATCAAATGATATTCCATCAGGTGGATCTGTATCTGCAGTTGGTGGATGGAATGGCGGCGGAAACGGCGGAAGTGAAAATCAATGGAGATTTGGATCAGGCGGTGGAGGAGCAACAGATATTAGAACATCTTCAACTTTAGCTTCAAGAATTATTGTAGCAGGTGGCGGCGGTGGTTCAGATGCGAACGACTCTGAAGGTGGTTATAGTATAAACGGACAGGCTCAGCAAGGTGGAATGGGTGGCGGAACAAACGCAACTATAGGAAACCAAGGATATAACATGGGAAGATCTATAGATAGTGGATATGCTACACAAACTTCAGGATATACTTTAGGACAAGGACAGGATGGTGGTACTAACATGGCCGGCGGCGGTGGCGGTTACTACGGAGGAAAATCTGGAGATTCAGGAGTAAGTAATAGTTCAGGTGGATCTGGATATACTACTGGACTTTCTAATGCTTCAATGCAAGTTGGCGTAAATAATGGAAATGGATATGCAAAAATAACATACGTACCATAATGAGGAGGTAATTATGCAAGATAATTTAAGTATCGTAATAACTATGATTGTATTTGTAACATTAGTAGTTATATTTCCATTATACAATTTATTTGAAAGGCAAGATGATATGTCATATACACTTGCTTTAAAAGCAACTACAACTTTTGTAGATGAAATTAGAAACAATGGATATATAGATCAAAAAAGTTATACTGATTTTATAGGTCAATTAAGTAATACTGGTAACTCATATGATGTTCAAATGGAAGGTCATAGAAAAACATTAATTCTTGATGATACCACTCCATTAATTCCTGATGATTATATAGAACAATATAAAATTGATTATACTGAAGATATTTTAAATACAATAAATTCAGGAGATGCTAATATAACTGGTAAATCACCCAATATAAGCAATGCTTATTTACTTAATCAAGATGATCAGATATATGTAAAATTAAAAAATTCAAGTACAACTATGGCTGGAGCAGTATTTAATGCAATAATACCAACGGCTAAAAAAGAAAGAATAGTAGTAGATTATGGTGGAGTTATTAAAAATAATTCCTGGGAAAGGGTAGAAAGTACAATACACTCTTTTACAACAAAACCATCCGCTCCTATTGTAACGAGAGGTGGATTAGTAATTTCAGGTGGTAGCATAACTGTAGATTCTGGAATGCCAGTACAATTTACAGCTGCATCTCAACCATCAGATTGGTGGAAACATATAGTTAGTTATGTTTGGACATTTCAATATGCAGATGGAACGGTAGAACAAGGTATAGTTACAGCAGCAAGTGGTACGGCTCCAAATCTTACTGGTTCAATTACAAAAAGTTTTCCGGTACAGACACCAAGTACTGTATCTGTTTATGCAGTGGATAATTATGGTGATAATTCAGAATCTGCTATTGTAACGGTAAATACTGTATCTATTAAACCTGAAACACCTTCATTAACTTCAAATCCAATCATAAGTAATAGTGTTGTAATACCGGTAGCTGGCGGAACAGTAATAACTTTTACTGCTTTCTCAAGACCAGGTAGTCCATACAAAACTATAGCTAAATATGTTTGGACAATACAAAACGGAGGAGGCTCTCCATATGTAAGAGAAACAACAACAGGTACTTACTCTGATACATTTGCTAATGGAATTGGATCAATTACAGTATATGCTGTAGATTCTGTTGGACTCGCATCTGATAAAGCGGGAACAGGTTTCTTAGTAATGAATAATTTTGCACAACAAGCAATATCAGGAGTTGGAGTAGCAAAAATAGATTCTATATTAATACCTGGAGCGACTGTTGCTGGATATTCATTTGAAGTTAAAGTTTCGCCAACGCATGGTGGAGATGACTGGTGGAATATTAGAGGATTAACAACTGGTGGTGTTTGGGAAAGTGTTAAACCAGGTGGATTAAACCCTGATGCCGATGTTAGAGTTAGTAATGGCGTTTCAACTGGTCAAGTTATGCTTGTAGATCCATATAAATATACACAACTTAGCTTTCAATATAGCGTAGATTCAGGGCATATACAGTGCTTAAATCAAAATCCATATATAAAATATAGCGTACAATATAAATTTTAACAAATAAATATTATAGAAAAGGGTGAATGAATGAAAATAACAGATTTTGCACTTATATTTATAGGAATAGTACTTCCAATAATTATAGTTGTATATATAAATGTATCTTTTACTATCAAAGCTGTTGAAGAAGAAATGTATTATCAGAAAATAATAGATTCTGCTTTACTAGACGCTACTATACGAATGAAAGAAGTAGAAAGTGATGATTTTGAGAATGATTATGGATATTCAGGAGAATTAAATAATAAAGTTAGTATAAATGCACAAATAGCTGCAGATACATTCTTTAACTCACTATATAATAATTTTTCAATAAAGGGAAATAAAGATTCTGAAATGCTTCTTAAATATTATGTACCAGCTATAGCTGTTATAGACTATAATGGAGTATATATTTCGTCAATTGAAGAATTTCAAAGAGATGGAAAATTAGCAATAGATCATGTTGTTAAACCAAAAAGATATTTTTCATATACATATGCTATAGATGCAGACGGCAACATAGTAACAGATATGAGTACAATACAACTAAATGCTGGTACTAGTGGATTTTCTACACATACAGTAGAATTCAGTATGGATGACTATATTGTACATAGAGGCCAAAAGAATGTTGGAAATAGTCCAATAACTTATGGATCAAAAGGTTTTTATATAGCAGATGGTGCTAATAATTCTGATTTATATGATGGCAATACAGGTCTACAAGTTCCTGTACAAAATCTTTTGAAGTTAAAAAGAAAAGAAGTAATAATAGATGTTATTACAAAAGAATTAAATTATGCAGTAAATAAACACAATCATTATGCTAGTTTAGCAGGCATAAATTATGCATTCTCATTCCCATTTACTACAAAAGATGAAATGTATAGGTATGTAGAAGATATAGGAATGTTAGCATTTGTACAAGGAATATCAGTAGGAAATAAATATTTAAATTATAAATCATACGGTGGTTCAAGTTTAGAAGTTTCAGCTAAATATTATTTAAGTACACCAAATGAAGGAAATGGTTCTAAATACTTAAGAAATTTATATCATAAGGATATAAATTGTCCAGAGTATAAAGTTTCTAATAAAGATAATATAACCCCTGAATTTGTACTTACAAAGCAGCAAGCATCATCATCAAAAGCTTCTGTTAAAAATGCAGGTATAAGTACATATGTTCAAGGATTTTATCCTTGTCCGTTATGCAGACCATAAGTAATTAAATTTAAAATATAGATTATAAAAAAAGTAACTTAAAAAGTTACTTTTTTTTTATATTAAATTATAACTGCAAAGTTTGCAAATGATACTAATAAGGTAAAATAACAATTGTAAAAAGAGATATATATAAGTATATAATGGAATATTTTTACAATTATAAGGTTCATTTATTTTATTTTGTTATAAAATCAATTTATTTTACATTTTTTTGTAATTTTTTATAAAAAAACTTTAAAATAAATTAATATGTGATATAATTAAATTGGTATAAAATGAAAAGAAATCATGTTATATTAGTTATTAATTAATAGCTAAAAACATAAATACAAGAAGAATTTTATAACGAATGGAGTGTTGATAAAATGTTTAAGAAAACAGTAAAAAATGGTGAAGATATATCACCAAAATTATCAAATAAGGACATGCTTAGTGATGCAAAGAAAAACAATGCAAAAATAAGAAATAATATTAAATTAAGGTATAGAAAAATATATATAATATCGGCTATAGCAATATTAGTAATATTAATTGTAGTATCAATATTGAATATATATTTAAATAATATCAAATATAAAGATTATATAAAATATGAAGAAAAGATGAAAACATTTGGATTTGATCAAATGTACAATAATCATAGTGCTAAAACAAATGAACCTGTTACAAAATCAGAAGCATTAAAACTAGTATTAGGTACAGTTTTTAATACTGATGATATATCTGGATTTGCTGCAGATCATACTGAATATGAAAATGCAATTTGGGTTGAATATGCAAAAAGCAGTGGAATTACAAAAGAAGATATAAATGCTAATAACTTTGACAATAATGTAAAATACATAGATGTTATATCATATTTTGAGAACTGTAAAATTAAATTTTTGAAAGAGTTAGCTATTAAGGAAACAGAAATATCTGTAAAAGACCTTTCTAAATATACATTAGAACAACAATTAGCGATAAAAGATATGTTAGAAAATAAAATTATAGATTTAATGTCTAATAAAATAAATGGTAATAAAAATATATTTAAGGGACAATTAAATGAATTAGTAGTAAATTTTGCAGAAAAATATAATACAATTGCTATGGCAGGAGATAAACTAAATGTTAATCCTGAAAAATTACCTGCTAATGCTGATAAATATCCTTATACATTAGCTAATATAGATAAAAGTGTATACGAGTTACCATTTTTCTCTATATACAATAATAATCCATTATCACCAAAAGAATTATATGCTAGTAAAAAGAATACATATTATCGAGTTAAAAATGCAACAGAAAATTATTTCAGTCAAATTATAAATATAAATTACAAGACAATAACAGAAGAAAGTTTAAAACAAAAACTAGCTAAGTACTATATAGTTACACCTGATGCAGAAGTAATAAAAGAGTATATTAAATATGTAAAAGAAAACGAAATAGTTATAGAAGGAAAAGCTGAACTACAAATTCCAATAATATATTTTGATGGAATAAATAAAAGAGCAAGAGTAAGATTAAAATTTGTAATTAAACAATCAAAAACAAAAGAAAATTTAATATATTTAGATGGATTAAATATTCTTAAAAAAACATATGACAAAGATAGTTACGATATACTTGTTGATTGTTATTTGACAGATTCGTCAAATAATAACAATGTATATTTAACTGAAGCAGGACTATATGAGACAATATTAGATAAAGATAAATGTGGAATAAGCAGAGAAATTGAATCTATAGAGGGGGAAACAAATGAAAATGATTAAAAATATATTAAAAACATTAGTTATATTTGGAATGTTTCTTGCCACTGTAGATGTATATGCATATAACCTAAAGTTTAAAGCAGAACAAGTAACAGTAGGTTCAAATTATACTTGTACGATAACAATTCCAACACAACCACATCCAGATAGAGTTGCAAGATATAATGCTGACGCTAAAGATGCTCAAGGATGGGTAACCACACTTGAGACTTCTGATACGAGAACAACTGGTGGCAATGGATGGTTTGATAGTTATGAGTATGTATTTACCCCTACAAAAATATATACTAACTATGCTAATTCTGGTGCTCCAAATACATATATATATTATGATACATATAGTGGATTTATTGATAAAAACTTTACAAACATACAAAGTTTTGGAAGTACTAAAATAACGATTGGGACAAATCAAGGCACTAGTACAACTTCTACAACAAGCGATCCTATATTTCGTATAGCTAAAAGCCAAACTTCTGGTATTAAGCTTATTAAATGGAAAGTAATGCCTAATGGTACTGCTCTTTTTAAATATGAGTTTTCTAGTACAGTGATAAATAACTTAATAAATAAATTTGGACAAGACGCTTTGATTGCAGGTATAAGATTTTCAATGCCTATTAGATCTATTATTAATGGTTCAACAATAAATATGGATACAACTTGGAAAGCATTTAAGTATATAGACAATGGCTGGGATATTGGTAATAGAGGATTTGCAACAATAAATCCAGATTCACCTAAAAAAGGTGCATCATTAGCTAATTATTTTGATAACATTCTTGTGGTTGATTTTATTAAAAATAAAGATAGAGAAATTTATGTAAATCACATTGATGCAGAAAAAAATGTGATACCTGGATTTGCGAACACATCATTAAATATGATAGAACCTAAAAATCAAACTAGAAATAATGTTGAACCTAGAATGACTTTTCAAGAACATTATAAAATATCAAATTCAGAAATAATAGAAGTTAGAAAATCAGGTAAAAATATAGCTAATGGAGTGACATATATATATCAAGGTGCGAAAATGGGAGTAGGAGCTACTATTCCTGCTGCAACAACTCATATGCAAACATTCGCAGGCTACCTTGTTCGTGCTACTGATGTTAATGCTCTAACTAATAATATTGGAACTGTTAGTGTTAAAACCGATGCTACAAATTCTGATGTAGCAGTATTAAATATGGTTTACAAGAAACAAACTACAACACCGGTTGTTAGAGAAATATATATAAATCATGTGGATGAAGCTGGAAATGTTCTAGCTGGATTCCAAAACACATCATTAAATATGAGAGTTATAGCAGGAGATGTAAGGTATAATGTTGAAGATAGAAAGAATTTTCAAGAACATTATACAATATCTGATTTAGAACAAATTGAAATTGTAAAATCGAGTATAACTACCGTAAATGGTGTCACGTATACATTTAAAAATGGAAAATCTGCAGAAGGTGATTATCTTCCTTCAGTAGCAGCTGCATGTGTAAATTCTACAAATACTTGGGCATATAATCCTAAGGTATTTGGAATTAGTGATGAATTAAAAAATGATGTTTTAGTTATAAATTTGGTTTATACCAAAGAACCATCAGTTGTAACTGGGCAATTGCCAACGTTAGAAATTATAGGTAGACTAGCATTTATAAATATTGATCCACAATATAGTGGTTCTACTGCTAGTACTGAGCTTGATTATATACCGTCTACTAAGACATTAACACCATATGCAGATGGAGCATATCCATATGTTGTAAGAGCACTTAGATATGAATCTAAAAATGAGTCGTTCACTTCTAGTACAACATCTACAGCATATATTAAATACACGTATCAAACATGGACATATAGTCATGGTAGTGCTTTACAAGTAGGAACCCCCGCAGTAGCACCTTCAGCTGGGCCACCACCTTCAGCTGGTTCACCAGCAATAATGATACATATGCATGATTCAACATGTGATTGGTACAGCTCAAATACAACAGTTACTATAAATAAAGTATTTAGTTATACAGTACCATATAAACATACATGGTATCAATTAGTAAATTTTAAGATGTATAGAATTTCATTGTTTGAAGTTTATGATACAGATTCTGATATTGGTGGAATATTATTTGATGGAGGAACGTATACAATTTATCCGAGTGGTACATACGAATCAAGATTTAATAATAGTAGAGGAAGAATACCAAAAACATTAACAGTAATATTTCCTACTAAAACTTATACATTACCCGATGTTTCAGTAGATTTAGCAAAACCGACTGGTGGAACTAGCACTGCTACAGGAGCAACATATGACAGTTCTGTAGCTGCATTAGCATTAGGTAATAAAAAATTAGGAGAAGAAACATTTGTAACAGCATCTGATGCCTATCCAGCACAAAATTCACCAGAACTAAGAATAAGTTATGATTATGATAACGATTATGTAGAATTAGACGGAACGGATAACATGTTACAACGTCAACATAAAGCTTGGTCTGAAAGAATAAGTTTAACAACTGATACAAGCAACGTAAGAAATTTAGACTCAACAAAACAAGGAACTGGTCAAGTTAATGGAGCAGATATAAGTTATACATCTAACTTAATGAATTTCATGAGACCACCAATTGGTAAAAGAACAAGTAATTTAGATTTTACACCTAACTATCAAACAGTTCCTTCAAACAGAGAAAATGGTGTGAGAGAGTTAAAAGGTAAAATATTTTATAAATTATTAACTGATTCAAAATACAATGTAGGTTCAACTGATTTTGAATCTACTGATGCAACGTATCAATTGAATCAAAAATTAAACTTAACTAATACTTCTTTTGCTGATGCTGATAAGGAATATATAGGCAGCGACGTAAATAAAGTAAATGTACTAACACCTATAAATTTTGGTAATTTTGATTTAATTACAGAACACAAAGTAGATCACTCAGATAGTACATTAGGCAGTATTACAATATTACAAAAAAACGCAGATTTTACAATTACTCCTCTAATTGTTTCAACTACTACAGCTGGATATAATAGTATTCCTACAAGGGAATTTGTAAAAGGATATTACTTTATATTTGATTTCAATGTAATATATGATGGAAATATTGTGTATGCATATACGCCTATATATATTGCAGGAGCAAATTCTGTTCTTACAGCAAAAACAACAGATAGCTATGATGCTGGTTCTGCATCACAAATTAAAAATAGTGTTAAAATAGTAGCTATTACTACAAATATTACAGAAGCTTTACAAACTAGATTTGATACAGAAGTAGGTTCATCTTATGATTATATTGATTATCTTAACAACAAAGTTAGAAATACAGGTATTCAAAATCAAAGTGGTCTACTAAGCAGATCTGATATAGTAAACGATTCATATCATGCTATATATAAAATAATTAAAACAGCTAATATAGGAAGAATATTTGATTTTGCTATAACTGATTGTACAGATTTAGCATTTAAAGATGCTTTTAGATTACCTAATACGGCTAGTATAAATAAAACATCTGGTATATCATATTATTCAGGATATAAAACATGGAATTTGTATAGTAATGAATATAATGAAATGATAGAAAGAGATAACATAGGATCTAAACCACAAACTATATTACCACTAGGACCATATAAAAATACAAATTCAAGATATGTAAATGCACCAAAAATGGGATATAGAATAAGTTTTGATTTAAAAACAACAGGATATATGGATGGAAATAATTCTGACAGTTCAAGAAATGTAGAAGTAGTTCCAACATATTACTATATTTCAAAAGATGGTAAAACATTTGATAATAACATTAAATTATACTACAAAACTTCAAATAATAAATATGTTAACTTTGATGCAAGTGGATATGCAATATATTTCAAACCAAATGATGGATATAGAAATTTAAGATCAAGTATGGGTACAGATATTTTTACTTATATGTCCACTAAATTAGAGAAACTTCTAGTTTCAAAAAAACTTGTATTAACTAACAAAATGATGTCTACAAACAATACATCGTTTATACAGACTTGGTACGGAGAATTTAAGTTACCTAACTCAACAATAGCAGTATCAGATACTGATGGTAATGTTCATAAGAATGTGAATAATTCATATAGTGATGGATACATAGGTGTTAAATTTGATATAAAATGTATTGATACAGGTGGATTTACGTTAAAGTATAATACAGAAGATCAATCCGCTGCTTCAAGAGTTAATACTTCGCAATGGGATTATGAAGGATTTATGAACTTTAGAACACCGGGTAGTCCAGCAACAGGAATAAAATATCAATTAGAGAAAGATATCTGGGAAATAGATAATGCACTATACAACCAAATTAAAGGTACAGTAGTATTATTTGACTTAGATAACAGAGCAGCAAACGATTTTGAATAAATTTCAAAAAAGACTTAACAATGATAACTAAGCGTAAATTTCAGAAATTTATCAGATCAATAAAAAGCCGTGTAGTTCAAAACTGCACGGCTTTTTAATCGTTATATATAATATAAGTCAATAAAATGAAAATATAACTTACTTAATTTGACATATTTATATATGTGTGATATAATGGCAACACATATATAAATATTTAAAAAATATAATTATGTTTTTTATCATGTCTCTCAAAATATTAGTGAAAGGAGGATATATTATTAAAATAAAATTTAAAGCTGATTCAGAAGAAATTTCAATTGTGTTACGACAGTACTTTATTTAAAATGATTAAATTTGAATTATACCAAATTCTATTTTCAAAAAATATAAATAATAAAAGGAGTGATAATTGTGTTAAAAAAAATAATTGCAACTATTATGGTAATATTCCTTATATTTACAAATGTAAATGCAATAGCAGTTACTGATGAAAAAAAGATGGTAGATACAAACAAGGCTTGGACAATAAAATTTAATCAAGAAGTTATATTAGATAATGAAGCTATAACAGTAATTGATAGTGCAGGACAGTTAGTAAAAATTAGTTTAACTTTAGGGCAAGATGCTAGTAGCATATTAGTTAATCCACCATCAGGAGGATATACAAAAGGCGAAAACTATAAGCTAAAAGTAGGAAACACTATTAAATCTAAAACTAATAAATATTTAGCTGAAGCTGTAGAATTAAATTTTAGTATAAAATTACAGGATGGTAATTTTATACCTTCAACTTCTGATAAGTTATATAAAAGTAGCAGCGGATATGAAAATTTAGTTGAGTTATATCAATTAAATTGGTATGAAGCTCCAACTCGTCAAATTTCAAAAGGTGAATTTATGTCAATACAATTACGGACGCTGCAAGAAGCTATAGACAGAAAAAATGCAAGTAAAGTTACAGGAGATAAAGATACTCTAAATTCAGATGTAATAAGTACTTTAACTGCATCAACAAATCAAATAAATGATCCGATAAAAAAATTTGAAGTAGCAAATGTTTTAGCTTCATTAAATAGTAAAATATTGAAGATTCCAGTTATAAAAATTACTCAACCATTTGATGATACTAAAGGTCATGCTGCACAAAAAAATATGATGATATCATATCAAATAGGTTTATTAAATAGTATATCTACAACTAAATTTAGTCCTGAATCTCCATTTACTCTTGAACAAACTTTACAAATGCTTGAAAATGAAATAGGATTTTATGGAATTTTAAGGACAGATATATCTAAAGCTATGAACAAAACTTTTAATGTAACAACAGATACTAATATATCAAATAGTATTTCATCTAATAAAGCATATGTCAAATATGAAGAAAAAATGAACACTTATGGTTTAGATAAGTATTATGAAAATCAAAGTTCAAAATCCAGTGAAATAGTTAAAAATATTGAAGCAATAAAATTGGCAACAGCTATAGCATTAAGAACAAATAATCCAGCTAAATATTTTGGAACTGGTTCTGGATACAAAGATGAAGCTTGGGTTATCTGTATGAAGTACTATAAATTTATATCAGAGGATATAAATGACAGTAATTATATGAACAAAGTAAAATATATTGACGTTATATCATATTTTGAAAAAGGAAAAATGGCCGAGTTTTCAACCTTGCCAATTAAAGATACACAGGTTAATTTAAAAGATATAGATAAGTATACTACTGAAGAGCAAAAAGCAATAAAAGATATGGTGGCTAATGAAATTATACGCCCTATTTCTGATTCTTTAAATGGCAATGAATATATCACAAAAGGACAGTTAAATGAATTAGTAGTTAATTTTGTTGAAAGGTATGATACTATTGTTAAAAAAGGGGAAAAAATACAACTTGACCCTGAAAAAATGCCTGTAAATGCATATTTATTTCCATTTATATTAACAAATGTTGATAAGTCAGTATATGATATACCACTTATGATAGAACAGGGTAATTTTACTAGTCCTAAAGCATTCTATCAAAGGCACCCATTTGATTATACTGAAATAAATGAAAGGACTGAAGGTTTTTTTAATACTGTTTTAAATATAGACTACAGAACAATAACTGCAGCAAGTTTATCTGAAAATTTAAGTAAGTATACTATTCGGAAATATGAAGATGTAGAAAAATATGTAAAATATGTAAAGGATAATGAAATAGTAATAGAGGGTAAAGCTGAATTTCAAGCCCCAATAGTATACAAAGATGATGCCTCTAATAGATATAGAATAAGATTACAATTTGAAATTAAGCACTCGAAAACAAAAAATAATGTACTATGTTTAGATCGTTTTGGTGTAGTAACGTATGCAAAAACTAGTTATGATATACTATCTGATAATTATTTAGATATCCCATTCAATGCTCTAACATTCTTTCCAGGTGATTGTGAATTGTTTTATACAATAGTAAACGTAAAAACAAGCGGAATTACTAGAATTTATGTAGACTAACAAAGTAATCTAAAAAGGTAAGAGAAATTTATTAATTTCTCTTACCTTTTTTTGCATTTTTTAACTACTTTACAAATGTATTTGCAGGAGCAGTTATCTTTTTTATACTACCTACTTTTACTATTGGCATAGTACTGTTGTATGTTCCTTCTTTTATAACTCCAGTTATTTCTATCCATTCACTATCTTTTAGTTTGGGAGCATCAGCACTATCACACAAGAATCCAGCAACAGTATCTTCCTCGTTTATTATAGTATTTCTACCACAAACAAATATATTCTCTTTAAAATCATCCATTCTAAATACAAATCCTGTTAATTTAACTGTTTTGTTAACAGATCCTTGTATGTTTTCATGTATTTCTTTCAAAATTTGAATATAATTTTCATCTGTCAAAATGTAATCATACTTTGATTCATCCTTCTTTATGGTAGCGGTTGACTCAAGACCAGAGCCACTTGCAATAAACTCAATCAATATTGCTGCTACTACCGATATAATTAAACATATAATCAGTAATTTTTTAAAATTTAGCTTAAAATTTACAACAAACATAAATCCTCCTTAAAATCAAAAAGATTTTTTAATAAACTATTGAAAATAGCTTCTTTTATGATATAATGTATGTGTTAGTTTTTAATTTAGAATATATGTCAAACTAAAATGGAGGAAAAGATGAAATTATTAGAAAAAATATTTGGAAGTTACAGTAAAAAAGAAATAAGCAGAATAATTCCAACTGTAGATAAAATAATATTACTTAGTGAAAGTATGTCAAAGCTTTCAGATAGTGAGTTACAAAATAAAACAAATGAATTTAAAGAAAGACTAGAAAAAGGCGAAACACTAGAGGATATCTTAGTAGAAGCATTTGCTGTAGTAAGTGAAGCAGCTAGTAGAATACTAAATCAAAAACCATTTAAAGTACAATTAATTGGTGCTATAATTTTACATCAAGGTAGAATTGCTGAAATGAAAACTGGTGAGGGTAAAACTTTGACAGCTACATTCCCATTATATTTAAATGCACTTACTAAAAAAGGTGCACATTTAGTAACAGTAAATGATTATTTAGCTAAAACACAAAGTATATGGATGGGTAAGTTATATAAGTTCTTAGGACTTACAGTTGGCTTAGCTATAGCAGATATGTCACCAGAAGAAAAGAAAAAAGCATATAACTGTGATATAACATACGGCACAAACAATGAGTTTGGGTTTGACTATTTAAGAGATAATATGAGTATGTCAATTAATACTATGGTTCAAAGAGATTTAAATTTTGCAATTGTTGATGAAATAGATAGTATATTAGTAGATGAAGCAAGAACACCTCTTATTATATCTGGTATGATAAATAAAAAGAGTGATGTTTATGAAAAAGCGAATAAATTTGCTAAAAATTTAAAAGCTAAAACAATTATAGAAAAAGACGATAAAGTGTATGATGATAGTGATAATGATTTTGATTATATTGTTGACTTAAAAGCAAAGAGTGTTGCACTATCTGATAGCGGTGTTAAAAAGGCTGAACAATATTTCAATATTACTTCTTTAAGTGATGTTGAAAACTTGAGCATTTCACATCATATTAACCAAGCAATTAGAGCATACGGTTTAATGAAAAATGATATAGACTATATAGTTAAAGATGGCGAAGTAATAATAGTTGATGAGTTTACAGGTAGACTTATGAATGGTAGAAGATATAGTGATGGATTACATCAGGCTATAGAAGCTAAAGAAGGGGTTGAAATTGCATTCGAATCGCAAACACTAGCAACTATAACATTCCAAAACTATTTTAGATTATACAGCAAACTAGCAGGTATGACTGGTACAGCAAAAACCGAAGAAGATGAGTTTAAAGGAATATATAGACTAGATGTTGTTGAAGTTCCTACAAACAAGGAAGTAAACAGATTAGATTATAATGATTCCGTATACAAAACTCAAAAAGGTAAATATAATGCAATCGTTGAAGATGTTAAAAAATCATATGAAATCGGTCAACCAGTATTAGTTGGTACAGTATCAATAGATAAATCTGAAAAATTAAGTGCTTTATTAAAGCAACAAAAGATACCACATCAAGTACTTAATGCTAAATATCATGAAAAAGAAGCAGAAATAATAGCACAAGCTGGTAGATATAAAGCTATAACAATAGCTACTAATATGGCTGGACGTGGTACAGATATACTATTAGGTGGTAATTTAGAGCATATAATTAAATCAGAACTTTCTAAAGAAGGTTTTACTAAAGAAATAATTGAAATGGCAATTACTCCTTTAAACTATGATAATGAAGAAGTTAAAAAAGCTAAAATTCAAATGAAAGAAATTGAAGATAAATACAAACCTGAGATAGAAGAAGGAAGAAAGAAAGTAATTGAAGCAGGCGGACTTAAAATAATTGGTAGTGAAAGACATGAATCTAGAAGAATAGATAATCAATTAAGAGGACGTGCAGGTAGACAAGGAGATATTGGTGGTTCTAAGTTCTATATCTCATTTGAAGATGACTTAATGAAACTATTCGGATCTGATAAAGTAACCGCCTTAGCAACCATGGTAGGGCTTCCAGAAGACATGCCAATTGAAATGGGTATACTTACTTCAACAATAGAAAAGGCACAAAAAAGAATTGAAGGAATTAACTATAGTATAAGAAAAAATGTTTTAGAGTATGATGATGTAATGAATAAACAAAGAGAGATAATATATGGTCAAAGAAAAGACGTTTTAAAAACAGATGATATTCAAACTATGGTAATTTCTATGATGAAGTCTAAAGTAAGAGAAATAGTAGAAATATATTTTACGAATGTAGATGGAATTAATGAAGTTGATTTTGTTGCAGTAAATACAATATTAAATAATATATTTGGAATAGATAATTTGATTGTAAAAGATGATATTAAATCTTTTGAAGAAGAAGAAATATATAATACAATATCAAGCAAATTAGAAAAAGATTATTTAGATAAGCATGAAAAAGCTAAAGAGAATAGCTCTGAAGAAATGTTACAAAATTTAGAAAAGCATTTAATACTTACAGTTGTTGATGAAAAATGGATGGATCACATAGATAATATATCAGGACTTAAAGATGGTATTGGTCTTAGAGCATACGGACAAACAAATCCAATTGAAGCATACAAAATTGAAAGTTTTACAATGTTTGAAGAAATGGCTAATTCTATAAAAGAAGATAGTGTTAAAGCAGTATTTTCTATTAGAGAAAATGTTAATAATATCAAAATACCAAAGCAAGATAGCTTGAGTAAAATAACAGGTTATGTAAATCCAGAATTAAACGTTAGTAACAGAGCTAATGTTACTACAAACAAAGAAACAAAAAGAGAACCAATAAAAGTAGAAAAAATAGTAGGAAGAAATGAGCCATGTCCATGTGGAAGTGGTAAAAAGTATAAGTACTGTTGTGGAAAAGATTCTGTATAAAAGGTAAATTATGTAAAAAGTATATGTTATAGCACTATAATAGTTGACAATAAACTATTATAGTGCTATAATCTTTATATAAATAAATATGTATTATTATTCTAATTATGATAATAAATAAATCTACTCAAAAATATTGAGGAGGGAAAATTATGACATGGAATGATGGATACTTTAAAAAGAATGGTAACCAAATATCAGTTAATGATGATAATGAGGAAGTATTTGATGCTAACGGAGTTAAAATAGGATATTTTAAAGACGGTATAATTCGTGACAATACTGGAAACAAACTAGCTAACTGTGATTATGAAACAAAAGTTAATTCATCTAATTTTGATGTTATTCATAATTTTTTACGCATGTTCGGAATCAATTATTGGTTTTAAATAATTTAAAGTAACATAACAATAGACTGAGGTATACTCGGTCTTTTGTTTTATAATAAGAGTAAAATTAAATGAATAACGAGAAGAATTAAGTAAAAACAAGTAATAAATGTAAAAATATAACATTTTAACTCTTGAATGCTTGACATTTAATTAATACAGTGCTATAATACTTTCAGATAATAAAAAAATAAACTGTTCCTGATTATGGTACAAAAATTATTTCATAAAAAATTTTAAGGAGGTAAAAATTATGTCAAAGAAAGACGAACGTAAAGATAAGGATGGATGTCCTTACGAATATGAACGTGGTTCTAATGGAAATGATCGAAATGCATATGACGACAGTGGAAGATATATTGGACATTATGATGATGGAGCATTTTATGATGAAAATGGAGAATATGTAGAGGGCTAATTGCTAATGATAATTTTAAAATATTATGTAATTGCAACAAAAAGTAAAGAACCGAGTTTTATATAATGTAACCTATAGACTGGACACGGTGAAAAAACACTGCGTCAGTTTATAGGTTTTGTTATGCCAAAAAATATGATATAATATATTAAAAAATTGGAGGTAAAAAATGAGTAAAATAACATTTA